>ENA-ORXC01000163-ORXC01000163.1-marine-metagenome-genome-assembly--contig:-NODE-163-length-63534-cov-58.854847_pt1 | contig 63534 bp, 45 predicted proteins | sample MGYA00237865_ERZ511478 | MGnify/ENA metagenome assembly ERZ511478
TCACGTTGCTCTTTCATTTGCATTTTCATACTATCACGTCTAGCCATTATGTACTGGCGCATAGAGTCGCTTTGTGCACGGCCTTGCAGGTTTCTACGTTCATCCATACGAGCGCGTAGTTCTTGCTTACGAACCGCCATACCTGCACGTAGGCTATCTCTATTGCTCAATAACGCCTTACGACGTTCTTCCATCTGAGCTCTCAAATTGTCATATGAAGCTTTTGAACCTTTATCCATATTTACATTACCCATACCCGTAAAACCATTTTCATCTTTATAGATGTAAATGTCATTTATAGGGTTAGGTGTTTGTAAGGTGTAGTTCTTATTATTACCCTTATCATCTATGAGATTAATTACAATACTTGTAATCTCTTGACTCTTATTCCTTTTAATACCACTCACCTTGAGAGTAGCGTTGTGCTTTTCTCTCATTACTTTACTGAGTCCATCAATCTCCCAGTCTAATGTGTTTTTAGTAATGATATAGTTATAAGTTTCTTGTACTATACGCGATACTACTCGTGTGGTGTGTGCTTTTGGACTGCTGTGTACAATGAGCGCACCGTCTTGTGCAATAGTTCCGTAGGCTTTGATAGCTTGAGCAGGAGGTAAGCTTGTGATACTATCACCTGTGACTCTTTTCTCTTTTTCTTCGCCCAGTACAACGTTATTATTCACAACTATAACGGGATTAGGTCCTAGTGCATCCTTTGTCGTATTATTTTCTTTAGCTGCTGTTTTTTCTGTATTTACAGCAACCTTCTCATCTGTGATGATTGTTTTATCTGGAGTGATGTTTATAAATGTGCCATCTTTTTGCTCCATTACAACAATCTCCTGTTCCGTATTAACCATTAGGCTATAGCCTTCCCAGGAGGTATTTTCTTTTGCATTAAAAGAGAATTTATTGGTAAAAGCTTCTTGGTTTTCAAACTTCGCTTGTAGAAAGAAACCAGTAAGCGTGTTTTTTGCATTGAATTTTCTTTTGTTAAACTTAATGGCTACGTTCTCCCAGTGGTTTGATACATAGGCTTCTATTCGATCTAGTTTTGCCGGAGTGGTATTGCTATCTATAAAGAAAACATCTCTACCTTGATTTGCATAGGTGGTGTCTTTTTCCGCTTTCGCGAAAGCGGTATTATCCTCCTCCACATAATTAGTCACTTCTTTTACATTAAAAGAGTACATAAAGAGCGCAAGCACGGGAATGATAAGTGATAGCCTCCAAAGATTGTTTTTGTGGGATTGTGGTGTATTGATCATAACGATTCGTTTTTTGATAAATGATTGATAAAATTGATTAGTAAGTGCTGGGGCAAATGAGGGGGATGAGACCTGTACCAGCGTGCGTTGATATTGTTTTGGATTCTTAATTTCTTGTATAGCTTGGTGATCTGCTAGGTATTCTAGATTTTGCTCAAGACTATTTTTATACAACCAGGCAAAGGGGTTACACCATTGTATCACAAGCGTTATTTGAGATAAGAGCATATCTAGAGAGTGCCTTTGCTGTGCGTGTACTTTTTCGTGAGCGATAATCATCTCTAGTTCTTCTGGCGTGTGAAGCGCAGGATTGTAAACAATTTTTGAAAAGAAAGAAAACGGACTTATCGCTCTTGTAACTGCTACAAATGTATAGTGCCCTTTTGTACTGTGACTGCCAGATGAAATGAGCTGTCGCAAGGATATGTATTGCGCACAAAGCCTAAAGAGCATTATACAGATACCTATTATATATATTATGACAAGTACCTGCCACCAGTTTACAGCTTGTTCTACAGGTTGCGATGTTACAGCGATGGGTGCAGTGTTTACGGAGCTTATATCCAGAGAGGGCATCACAAGCGGTTGCGAGGGTATAATCACCTCAATCTCACGTGTAAATTCTATAAAAGGAAGGGTGATAGCAGCAATGATACCGGCTATAAAGTAATGCCTTTTTGCGGTAAACAAGGTGTTTTTATAAAGTACGGTTAGGTAGATTACATAGAAGAGCCCGAGTATGGAGGCGCTTTTTGCAAGGAGTATGAGCGTTTCCATAAGCTTATTTTTTTTCTATGATTGCTAGTATTTCTCTAAGCTCATCTGCAGAGATCTTTTCTTCTTTGGCAAAAAAGGAAACCATATTCTTATACGAGTTACCAAAATACTTTTGAGTAGTCGTCTCCATAAACTCCTTACGATAGGATTCTAAAGACACGGTAGGGAAGTACTGGTGTGTTTTTCCAAAGGCTTGATGCCCTACATATCCTTTATCTGCCAGATTTCTTATAATAGTAGAAACTGTATTGTAATGATTGCCTTCTGGTAATGCGGCTACGACCTCTTTTACAAAGGCGCGCTCAAGCTTCCATAGAGCGTGCATAACCTGTTCTTCTTTATTTGTGAGTTTATCCATAAGAAACAATTTTATAATATCGCTTTGCAAGCGATTGTATACGAGTAATTTGATTGATGATTCAAACATACAACGAAAAATATAGTTAAACAACTATTTTTGTAGTTATATAACGAATTTTATAGTTTATGAGGAATTTGGGTATAAAAAAACCGTAAATAACTTATAGCTATTTACGGTCTAATGTATAACAATGTATGATGCTAGAGTAGGGGTTATTGCCCTAGATAGTCTTGTGTCATTTGTACAAACGTTTTTACACCTAGTAGCATCCCGCTTTCATCTATATAAAAATCTGGTGTGTGGTGCGGGAACGCCTCTGTGGTGCCTGGAGTTTTACCTCCTAAGAAGAAATAAAGCCCAGGAACTTCTTTCTGAAAGAATGAAAAGTCTTCTGCACCAGTAATTGCTTTTATCACGTGTACGTTTTCTTTACCAGCCGCCTTCTCTAGTGAAGGTACCATCTGGCTCGTAAGATTTTCATCATTATATGTAATAGGATACCCTTCAGGTATGGTAATGGTCGCTTCTGTGCGGTAAGCCGCAGCAATAGCCGGTACCATTTCCTTCATACGGTTATTAATATAGGTTTGCATATCATAATCTAGTGTACGCAATGTACCTACTATATGTGTTTCTTCTGGTATAATATTACTACGTACTCCCGCATTAATTTTACCTATAGATAATACTGCAGCCTCGTCTGTGAGTGGGATCTCACGTGATATGATGGTTTGTAAACCATCTATAATTTTTACGGCAGCCATAATAGGGTCACGACTTGTCCACGGGGTTGAGCCGTGACTTTGTTTTCCTTTTATATGTATCTCAAAGCTCTGTGAAGCGGCCATAATTCCGCCAGGCTTATAGGCTATGGTATTTACATCTTGCCCAGAACCTATGTGGAGGCCAAAAATGGCATCTACATCTGGGTTTTTAAGCACATTTTCTTTTACCATAAGCTCTGCACCACCTTCTTCGCCCGGAGGCGCACCTTCCTCGGCTGGTTGAAAGATGAATTTTACGGTTCCTGCAAAGTCATTATTTTTTGCAAGTATCTCTGCCACGCCCATAAGGATTGCGATGTGTGTATCGTGACCACAGGCGTGCATTACAGGCACGGCCTCACCACGATATTCTCCCATTGCTTCAGATTTAAACGGTAAGTCTGCACGTTCTTTTACGGGTAATCCATCTATATCTGCTCGTAGTGCGAGTACTTTTCCTTTACGCTTTCCTTCTAGTATGCCCACAACTCCAGTTTTGGCAACACCGGTTTGTACCTTCATCCCTAAGGATTTGAGGTGTGTGGCGATTTTTTCGGCAGTTTTAAACTCTCTGTTTCCTAGTTCTGGATTTTGATGAAAGTCACGACGCCACTCTATGACCTTAGATTCTATATCATTAATTTGTTGCTCTAGATTGTTTTGCGCTTTCGCGAAAGCGAATACCAAGAAGGCTACTGCTGCGAGTTTTAGTTTCATAAGTATGATTTGCTGTTTAATAGTGCTTAATTTACAAATGATTTATGAAACAAGAGCTCATAATAAAGTGATAGTTTATAGAAAATAAGACATAAAAAAATCCCTAGTGGCTAGCTAGGGATTTAATACATCTAGTGGAATCTAAATGATTTAGTATCCTGGGTTTTGTTGTAGTTGAGATAGCTCAATCTCTCTATTAGGAATAGGGAAGATTGTTTTATCTGCTCCAAATGCGCTCTCAACTTCGTTAGGCATTCCTGCTCTTCTTAAGTCAAGACCGTTTCTTAACAAGTCCATTCTACGTTGCCCCTCAAAGGCAAGTTCTTTACGACGCTCATTTAAGATATCGTCAAGTGTTACAGCTGTAAGTGCTACAAGACCTGCACGTGCTCTAAGTAGGTTGATATCTGTAAGTGGATCTGCACCTATAGATGAACCGTTTCTTAAGTTAGCCTCGGCTCTTGTAAGGTATGCTTCAGTAATTCTTAGTACTGGTGCGTTATCTGCATTGTTTATTCCATCAGGAAATTTTGCTGTAAATAAACGATCATTACCTGGCGCAGACTCTCCTATTTGTACAAGATCAGTATATCTAGCATCTGGTACTGGGTTACCTTCATCATCAAGAAGTGGGTTTCCATCTTCATCAATTTGGAATTCTTCAAGGTAAGCCGCAATTAGGTTATCGCTAAAAGGCGCATCACCACGACCAGTAGGAGCAGGGTTAGTAAGACCTGAGAATCCTTCTCCAGAATCTTGACCATCTGCAGAGGTGTTTACTAATGTAAATAAGTGCTCTGGTGATTGGTCATTAAAGAATTCATAATTCTCTGCTAGTTGGAAAGAACTGTTTATCGCATCGTTAGATAGGGTAGCAGCTTCTTCAAAACGCTCTTGGTATAAGTACAGACGTGCTAGTAACTGCTGTGCAGCTGCTTGCGTTGCTCTAGAGTTATCACTGTTAGTAAGTGCAGGAATTGCATCTACAAGATCAACTTCAATCTGAGTGTGAATCTCATTAAGTGTTGCTCTTTTTGGGAATAACTCCTCATCTGTTGCAGATGTAGGGTTAACTGGGTTAACCACTAATGGCACAGCAAGGTTTGTGCCACCACCTACTTGAAGTGGCTGTGCAAAAAGATCTGCTAACTTAAAGTATACAAGCGCTCTCATAAACTTAGCCTGAGCTATAACATTTGCTCTACTTTCTTCTACAAAAGTTTCATCTGCAATTTCTGGTACGAAAGCAATGATTCTGTTTGCGGCATTAATTACCTCATAATTGTCATCATAGATTCCTTGAATAGAGGTGTTTGTAGATCTCGTGTCATAAGTTCTGATGTCATTAAATGTTGGGAAAGACCCTACAAAGTCAATGTTATCAGATTGCCATTCTGTAGCTAGGGCAGAAGTACCGTTAAGTACATCATCTTGCTGTGCAAGACTATAAACCCCTACTAGTGCACCATTTGCACCTGCTTCACTAGAGAATACTTGCTCAGGAGACTGATCGTCTTCTGGAAGTATATCTAAATCGTCCTCACAAGAGTAGAACCCTACGCTCAAAAGGAAAATAAGTGTGTATTTAAAAATTTTCATATTATTATTTGGTTTTATATTATAATTGGATCGTTGCTCCAAAGATGAAAGACTTTGATTGTGGTGGAGTAAAGAAAGTTTCTCCTTGTCCTAAAGCAGCACTAGTATCTGTAACCTCTGGATCTATACCTTCTAAGTCACTTCCTTTTATAGTAATAAGGTTTGTTGCAGTAGCATATAACCTGATGTTTTTAAGGTGCTTAGTTTTTTCTAATACAGACTTAGGTATTGTATATCCTAATGTTATATTCTTAAATCTTAAGAAAGAACCATCTCTTAACTGTGCAGTAGATCTCTGTGCAAATGTGCTAAATGTTGGGCTGTCAAAAGCAGGTACAAAAGCATTGTCTCCTGGTTGTTGCCATACATCTAATAAAGCAGCTCTGTTGTTAAATGATCCTGAAGCAGCGTTATCTGTAAAACGTAAACCGTCTACATAGATATCGTTACCAACACTAAAGTTTGTTAAAACGTTTAAGTCAAAGTTTTTGTACTTGAACGAGTTTGTAAGTCCTCCTACAAAGTCTGGGTTTGCATCTCCTGCAATAACTCTATCTGTAGATGGGTTAGGGTTTGTAGTTGCATTACCATCTGCGTCTAGCCACTCTGCATCACCAGTTTGTGGGTTTACACCTTTGTAACGTACTAAGTAAAATGTGTTAATAGACTCGCCTACAATAGCTCTTTGAGAAGCAGATCCAGCTATAAACTCTCTTCCTTCTGTATCAATAGATGCTCCTGGTAAAGAGATTACTTCGTTTGTATTGAAACCTATGTTAAGAGTTGTTGTCCATTTAAAATCACCATCTCTAAAGTTATTAGAAGTAAGACTAACATCAAAACCTCTGTTTTCAATCTCACCTACGTTACGAGCAATGGTATTATTTGTACCTGCTGCAGTAGAGATAGGAAGTGGAAGGTTTAAGATAAGGTCATCTGTTCTCTTCTTGTAATAATCAACACTAAAAGAAAGTCTGTTGTTAAACAGGTCTCCTGCTAGTCCAATATCAAAAGCTTTAGAACGTTCCCATTTTAAATCTGGGTTTGGTGCAGAAACAGGAGCAAGACCAGCTTGATCATTGTACTGTCCAAAAGTACCACCACTGTAAAGCGCTAGAGACTGGAAGTTTCCTATACGATCGTTACCTGTTGTACCGAAACTTGCTCTAAGTTTAAGGTTATTAATCCAAGAGCTATCTTCTAAGAATTTTTCTTCAGAAAGGTTCCAAGCACCACCTAGTGCGAAGAATGTACCAAAACGGTTATCTTCTCCAAAACGTGATGATCCATCACGACGTAAAGAACCTTCAAGAACATATTTACTGTCATATGCATAGTTTACACGTGCAAAGTAACCTACAAGGCTATTTGCCGTAGCACTAGATGTAGTCGTAGTCTTTTGTGCAGCAGACTCAATGTTTAAACTAGAATCACTAGCAAAACCTGTACCTGCAACCGCAATAGTTCTAATTGTATTCTCTTCATAAGAGATACCTGCTACTGCTCCTAAATCGTGCTTATCTCCGAAAGTAGTATCGTAGTTAAGTGTGTTAGTAAGGATGTAACGGTTGTCTTGAGCATAAAAGTTAGATCCTGTTCCTCCTGGTGAGTTAAGCTCAAAAGAACGTTGCTGCTCTTCAACAAGAACTCTATCAATACCAAAGCGAGAGTTAAAAGATAATCCTTCCATTAAAGAAACCTTTGCAGATACGTTACCTGTAGTTCTTGTTACGTCAGAATTATTGATATCAAGTGATTCAATTGCAATTGTGTTTGCGATAAAACCAGTGTTTACTAGGTTTCCATTCTCATCTCTAGGTTCTACCCACGGACGGATTAAGTAAGCAGAAGTAAGTGGAGCAAACGTACTGTTTTCTGCACCTACACGGTCAAACTCATTTCTTGTTATCCCTATGTTTGCACCTATTTCTAACCAATCTGTTGCAGTGTGGTTAATGTTTAAACGACCAGCACGTCTTTTTAAATCATTACCAATGATAAATCCTTCTTCATCTTTAAAGTTAGTACTGATGTAGAAAGAAGTTTTCTCACTACCACCACTTACAGATGCGTCTATATTATTTGAAATACCCGTTCTAGTAACACCATCTACCCAGTCAAAACTTCCTTGAGGAAGGTCTGCAGGATTATCTATTCCAAAATAGTTTGCATCTACAGCATATTGTCTAAACTGATCTGCATTCATCATTTGAAAAGTGTCTGTAGACTCACTGATTCCTGTACTAACGTTTAAAGTAACAGTAGTCTGTCCTCCTTTAGAACCAGATTTTGTTGTCACAATTACAACACCATTAGATCCACGTGAACCGTAGATAGCAGTTGCCGAAGCATCTTTTAATACAGAGATAGACTCTATATCATTTGGGTTAATGTTTGCTAGTGGGTTAAGACCTTGGTTTGCACCTTGGTTAGATGTAAGATCTGTGTCGTTAAGTGGTACACCGTCTACAACAAATAGTGGTCTAGATCCAGATGATACTGAAGCGACACCTCTAATTTTAATAGTAGGAGCTGCTCCCAGTACTCCAGAAGATTGTACAACCTGTACACCTGCTGCTTGACCTTGTAGTAACTCTTGTGGAGAGTTTGCCGGGATATCTTTAATAGCATCCTGACCAATTACAGATACAGATTGAACATTTTTCTTTTTTGTTTGTGATCCAAAAGCTACAATAACGACCTCATCCAGTGCATTATCTTCTTCTAGTGTCACATTAATAATAGACTGATTTCCTACAGGAATAGAAACTTCTTTAAAGCCTACATAGCTAAAAGTTAATACATCTGTTGATGATGCTTCTATAGAGAAGTTTCCATCAAAATCAGTTTGGGTACCCGTAGTGGTACCTTGAATTAAAACACTGGCTCCTGGTAGCGGGCCATTTTGTTCTTTCACTGTACCTGTAATTGTTTTCTGAGCAAAAGTGACTTGCGCCATAAAGCCTAGAAGAGCCAAAAACAGATACTTTTGGATAATAGTTTTTTTCATTTATGTATGTTTTTAATGATGCGATAAAATTATTCATTTAGGCTAATCGCTAAGAATGTCACATCACAATTAACCTAAGTTTATCATAAATTTAAGAATTCACATTTTATGTTAATTTTTCTTACAAAAATCCTTTAACATTTATAATTGATTGAAAATCTATCAAGTAGGAATTTTCTTAACATTTTCAAGTTTATTTTTTAATAAATGTTTAACAAAAATTGCTCTTAAAGTTTACCTTAAGGTAACATTGCTCTTAACATATATTTATGATAATTATATCTTAATTAAAACCAAAAAAGCGCCTCTTCACAAGGAAGAGACGCTCTATAAATCGTGTTTTGTTTAACTTATTTCGAAAGGTAATCTACTGTAAGCTGACTAAGGGCTTTTACACCTAGCTGAAACCCGCTTTCATCTATATAGAAATCTGGCGTGTGATGCGGAAAAGCTTCTTTGTTTCCAGGAGTCATTCCACCTAAAAAGAAATAGAATCCAGGCACTTTTTCTTGAAAGAAAGAGAAATCTTCACCACCAGTAACTGCTTTCTGTAATTGTACATTTTCGGCACCGCTTACTTTTTGAAGTGTTGGTAATGATTGCGCCGTAAGATCCAGGTCATTATAGGTTACAACAGTCATATTTTGCCATTCAATTTCTGCCTCACCACCGTAAGCCTTTGCAATGTCGCGTGCCATCTCATTCATACGTCTTATGATTTTTTCACGCATATCTGGATCAAGCGTACGTACAGTACCTATCATTTCTGCACTTTCTGGTATGATATTAAAGCGTAATCCAGAAGTTATCTTACCTACAGTTATTACCGCAGCCTCTTCTGTTAAGTTACTCTCACGAGAGATAATACTTTGAAAACCGTCTATAATTTGTGCAGAGATAAGAATAGGGTCTACACCAGACCACGGCTGGCTACCGTGTGATTGCTTTCCTTTTACTTTTACAACAAAGCGCTCTGTTGCGGCCATAGTCCCTCCAGGTTTATATCGTATAGTTCCCGCTGGTGTAGCGCTATTAATATGTAACCCAAAAATAGCATCTACCTGAGGATTTTGTAATACACCTTCCTTCACCATAAGTTTTGCACCTCCTTCTTCACCTGGTGGTGGTCCCTCTTCTGCAGGTTGAAAGACAAACTTTACAGAACCTTTTATTTTATCCTTATTCTTAGCCAGTACTTCTGCAACACCCATAAGTATAGCCGTGTGAGTATCGTGACCACAAGCGTGCATTACACCAGTTTCGGCACCTAGGAACGTAGTGGTAACATTAGATTTAAAAGGAAGATCATTACGCTCTGTAACTGGTAATGCATCTATATCTGCTCGCAGTGCAACCACTTTACCCGGTAAGTCTCCTTTTAAAAGTCCTACAACACCGGTCTTTGCGACACCGGTTTGTACTTCTATGCCTAGTGATTTTAAGTGTTTGGCTATTTTTTCGGCGGTTTTAAACTCTCTGTTTCCTAGTTCAGGGTTTTGATGAAAGTCTCTGCGCCATTCTATTACTTTATCTTTTACTGCAGCGATGTCTTGATCAAAAGAGGTTTGCGCTTTCGCGAAAGCGGAAACTAAAATAGTCCCTACAATACATAAGGTTTTTGTGTATTTCATATAGTTGTTATTAAGCAGACCCACATTGAGTCCATATGGTATTAGGTTAATCTCTTATAATAGTACTAGGGAATGCTACTGGACTCTCGTGACCATCTTTACCTACAGCAGCTACACCAAAGAAAAAGTTATCTATCACAATACCTTTAAGAGTGGCACTTGTACCACTTGTAATAAGTCTTGAGTTATCCCAAGTAGGAGAGGTGGTATCTCTCCAGTACACTTTATAAGCTACTGCGCCCTCTACGGCATCCCACTGTAAACGTGCATTTGCCTCAACAATACCACCTATACCTACATTACTAGGAGTAGGAGGTGCCCAGGCGATGCTTGCAAGGTTTATGGCATTTACGGCTGTAAGTTTTGCATTATATGGAAAGTTTACGTGCTCAAATGTATCTCCATAATTTATTCCATTTTCTGTACGTATGTCTTGGTGTTGCTGTGTATAATTTTCGTGTGCTTCCATTATACGTATTCCAGCAAAACCAGCGTCGTTAAAAGGTCTGTGGTGACCACCACGACCAAAACGGTCTAGTCTATAAATCATCATAGGGTTCATCTCTGGCATATACGTCTTTGTGGTTTTGTAAATAAAACGAGCTAGTTGTCTTGATATACCATCTACCTCACCGCCATAAAAGCGTCTTGCGTTGCGCTGTCTCTCTGTCTCAGTAGGAGGGACTGGCTCAGAAAATATTCTAAAGGTTCTATTATCTATCACTCCATCTACACCTTCTATATTACCTATCATATCATTGTTCATAATACCTATAATCTCCCAGCCTTGCTCTTTTGCGAAGGCTGCGAGCCCTTTTCCGCCAAAGAGTCCTTGCTCTTCTCCAGAGAGGCCTACATATATGATACTGTTTTCAAAAGTATATTTTGATAATACTCTTGCCGCTTCTAGTGTACCAGCCATACCGCTCGCATTATCATTTGCCCCAGGAGCGTCATCTGTATAATTTGTAGGATCAGAAATTCTACTATCTATATCACCGCTCATTAGTATGTAACGGTTAGGGTACTTGCTGCCTTTTTGTACGGCTACAACATTTACTACCGCTACATCCTTTACAATACGAGGGTTTGTACCTTTTTTTACTAAATCACTCTGGTAAAAAACATCTAGACAGTTATTACAAGCTTGAGATGTTTTTTCAAATTCACTTTTTATCCATCTTCTAGCGGCGCCTATGCCGCGAGTGTTTGAAACGGTATCACTTAAGGTGTGTCTTGTTCCAAAATCTGCAAGTTTTTTTACATCTGCCCGTAATCTGTCTTCAGATACGGCATCTATGATATCATAGATTCTTGTATCTGTTTGCGCTACACTTGTACCTATAGAAAGGCAAAATGTAAAAGCAGTAAGTACAGAGGTAGTGATGAGTTGTTTTGGATTTGGAATGTGTAGGGTGGGTAAATTTCTTAACATTGATATAAAGTATAAATTTTTGTTTTAAAGATAGTAAAGAATGTGTTGATGTGTAGACCGCTTTCGCGAAAGCGTGTATATAAACCTTACAACACAATCGAAGCAACTCAAGATTTACTCCACGAGCTCAATAGTGCCAAAAATACCTGCGTCTATCCAGCCTCTGTTTTTATCTTCACCTGGCACAGCTACAGAGCCTATAAAGTTTTCTCGCTCGTCACTTGCATCATTATCACAATAGGCTAGGGCAAAGCCCATTTTTTTATTAGGTGCTAGTATTTTTTGCTCGTTCACACCACCATCTTTATAAGTAGCATCATAGATGGTCATCTTACACTCCCACAGCATCGTATTTTCTCCTACACTTGTAGTTTTAGATTGTACGTGGCTATTGTACAATGTAGGTGTTTTACCTGGAGCAACATCTACCACATTACCGTCTAGAGCTACGTGATATGCAAAGGCATTGTGGGTAAACTGGTGACCACCACCAGAGTTGTCTTCATCTATAAAAATCTCTAGGCAGTCATCATCCCACCATAGGGTGAGTGGGTCTTTTTCTTTATCATAAATTACGTCATCTGTAATTTCTGCAAGTATATATAAGGCCTCTGGAGTCCAAGCAAGTTTATAACGACCAGCAAAGTCTTGTGCAGTATAATCATCTCCCAGCCATTTTTGATCTAATTGTTGCCAGCTCACACTTTTCCATATGGGATCATCTGCCTTTCCGTCCAGCTCTGGTGCAATAGTAGCTTTTTGAACTTGTCGTAACTGGTGGTCTATCTTATTATTAGGTATCTCGCTTGTATCTTCAACAAGGTCTGAAGATGGGGATACAGTTGTTGTAGATTCTTTACAGCTCGATAATGCGAGTGTGAGTAAACAGATGGTTAATAGGTGTTTCATTAATATTATAGTTTGTTGATTTTTTGAGTAATAATACCAGAGCTTGTAAAGACTTTTACAAAATAGATTCCGGACGGTGTGGCACTAAATGTTACAGGTGATAGAGTAGCCTGCGAAACTATTAATTGTCCTGTGATATTGTAGATTTCGAGTTTCTGAACGGCTGTGCTTGGAGCGCTTATATGTAGCGTCTCGCGTACTGGGTTAGGGTAGATTACTATATCATTTTGTGTGGTAACTTCTTCTATATCTAGAGTTCCTGAAACTACAAATCTAAGCGTAGCCTGAGAGTTAGGACCTGTTTGATTAAGCCAGAAGGTATAAGTTCCGGTAGGTAGTGGTGGGGTAAAGCCTGTGCCTAGTTGCCCAATTTGTGGTAGTAAATCTGTATCTAGATTACCGCTACCATACGTCATACCTCCTAGTAAATCACTTGCAGTTGTACTCATTGCATCTGTTGTAAACGCCTCGCCTTCTTGCAAGCCTATAAATGCCTCATTATTGGTACCCTCTGCGGTATAACCGTCAAGAATAAGTTGATCTAGCTGTAAATCTGGAGGCAATGTTATCGTGATATAATCTATATCACGAGGATTACCTTGTTGGTCTGCTGTAATGCTATTATCTCCTACCTCGAGGATAAAAGGACCACTAGGAGCGTCAAATTGGTCTGAGAGGTCACCGTCTGTCTCTTCATTATAAGTAAAGCCTTGAGCAGTGGCAATCACAGATGTGAGTATGAATCCCATACTCAAAATAAGCTGTCGATTCATTTTTGTCTTCATTGTGCTCTTGTTTTTCATCTTTATGATAGATAAATGATTACTCAGATTTTGGTTGTGAGATTGTAGATACAATAGCAATCTGATTACCACTAGGCGCAATAGCAAACCGTGTGATGTCTTGTAGCGCTGTATCTGTAAAACTATGGAAGACCTTCCACGCGTTTTTTTCTTTTACAAAAATGGTATTCCCCTTTGCCGCAAGTAATCGGCCATCTGGTAGCCAGTTTATATCTTCTACGCCCTCATCTAGCGGTATTATGTTTTTTATCTTTTTTGTAGCTGGGTCAATAGATTTTACCATCCAGGGTTGTGAAGTTTTGTCTATAAAACTTACCAGAGGAGTCTCAGGAATTTTATGAAAAGATCTACCTACTGCTATCTTTAGGTCTTCTGTTTTTTTACTATCTAAGTGATGAATTACTAGATGTAAATTATCTCCAACAATATCTGCTCCTACAATGGTATTCTTGTCAAACCAAGTATAGTAAGCCACTACCGCATCTTTAACTAGGGTAGGAGTTTCTGTTTTTCTAGGTAGGTAGTGATATAAACGCTGTAAGCCATCTGGATCTAGACGCACTGCAGAGATTCCTCGTTTACCCATCATAAACTGCGGAGAGTATTCTCCTCCTTGAGTACTTATGTTAAACTGTTTTGAAGTGCCTCTCGTATACTGTATGATTTCTGTTTGGCCTTCACGAGTACCAGCATAAATAATCACATTATCTGCCAGAAATTGTGGCTGGCTGTCATAGCCTTTATTTTGACTAATGTTTTTTTTGTTGTTAACCACAGGTTTTTCTTGCGTGGCATCGATATCAAATAGAAAAATCTCTGTATCAGATTGTGACCTCACAAACGTAATTGAAAACAGAAGTAACAGTAGTAATAGGTTTTTCATAATTAAACGTGTTGATGGTTTTTGTTACGCTTTCGCGAAAGCGTGATACTACATTTCTCTAGGTTTTGTTGAGTCATAATCACTATCTAGATCATCTGTCTCATAAGTACTATCACTAGCATAAGTCGTTGATGACGAATCATAACTTGTTTTATTTTTATTTGATCTCAGATCGTGAGGTTCAAGGCTGTTATATGAAGAGCTAGTAGCACTAGATGAAGATAAATAGGTGGTTCCTGTCATTTTATTCCAGGCGGGAACTCCTAAAAAATCACTTAGTGTTACAGCATCTGTTTCAATACTCTTTCTGTGGCCGTGATCAACAATATTATAACGGCTACCATCTTCAAATACAAGGTTAATCTCATAGCTGGTGTAAGAGCTTTTATCACCACGCACACGCTCTGGTAAAATTTGTAAAGCCTTTATCGTGTCTAGCTTGAAATTATGTGCATCTTCTTGCACAGCTAGGCTTGTTACTTCTTTCTTTTTACTTCTATGAAAATAGCCTGATGACTTATTAAATGTAATTGTAGTATTGAATTTTTTAATTATAAAGATCCCTACACCAATAAAGATAAGAGGGATTAGTACAAAAATTAACGCTTCTACCTTAAAGCCTGTTTTAATAATAGTTGTAGTTCCTACAAGAATAAATACTATAGGAAAAATAATAAATAGTGCTCCAAATATTTTTCCAAAAGAGGAGGCTTTATATTGAAGTTCGCTATCAGAGATTTTTACTAAGCTTTTGGTCTTGAAGTTTGCGCCACCGCCAGCCTTAGGTGACCAACTAACCTTACTGGCAAGCTCATCATTAAATACACCAGGATCAAAAGCTGTAGTTTTTGTAGCTTGAACGAGGTTTTTTATAAAATTAGAAAGTCCCATTGTACTAAAATAGGACTTTCGGAGGTAATATCTAATTAGTAGATGCTTAGAGTTTTTCCTTTAAGTATGTACCGGTAAATGATTTCTTATTTTTTGCAACTTCTTCTGGTGTTCCGGCGGCTACGAGTTTTCCTCCATTTTTACCACCTTCTGGTCCCATATCGATAACATAGTCTGCACATTTTACAAGGTCCATATTATGCTCTACAACAATGATAGAGTGACCTTTTTCAATAAGAGCCTCAAAAGAAGCTAGGAGCTTTTTTATATCGTGAAAGTGAAGTCCCGTAGTAGGTTCATCAAAAATGAATAGTGTCTTATCCTTTGTAGTTCCTTTTACGAGAAAGCTTGCAAGCTTTATACGTTGTGCCTCACCACCAGATAGGGTAGAAGAGCTTTGTCCTAAAGTTACATATCCTAGGCCTACATCTTGAAGTGGCTTTAATTTACGTGTTATTTTTGCCTCACTATGTTCTGTGAAAAATGACACAGCATCGTCAATAGTCATCGTGAGGATATCGTCTATATTTTTACCATTAAAAGCTACCTCAAGCACTTCTTTTTTAAATCTTTTGCCCTTACACGTCTCACATACAAGATGCACATCTGCCATAAATTGCATCTCGATAGTTACCTCGCCTTCACCTTTGCAAGTCTCACAGCGACCACCATCTACATTAAAAGAAAAGTGCTTTGCTTTATAATTTCTTATTTTACTAAGCTTTTGACTTTCAAATAGTTTCCTAATGTCATCGTAAGCTTTAATATAAGTTACCGGATTTGATCTAGAAGACCTTCCTATTGGGTTTTGATCTACATACTCTATGGTTTTTATGTTATCATAATTACCTGTGAGTTTTGTAAACTGTCCTGCTTTCTCACCATAACCTCCTATAGCTTTAAGCATAGCAGGATAGAGAATCTTACGCACAAGTGTAGACTTACCACTTCCAGAAACACCTGTAACAGCCGTAAAAACTCCTAGAGGAAAACGTACATCTACATTTTTAAGATTATTTTCTCGAGCACCTATAACCTCTGCATAGTATTTTGAAGTTTTACGCTTTTTAGGCACCTCTATTTCTAATGTTCCATTTAGATATCCTGCCGTGAGTGACTCACTTTTAAGGATATCATCATAGTCACCTACTGCAACTACGTCACCCCCAAAGGTTCCTGCTTCTGGGCCTATATCTATTATGAAGTCTGCTTGTTTCATAATATCCTCATCGTGCTCTACTACGATGACTGTGTTGCCTAAATCTCTTAGAGACTTAAGGACCTCTATGAGTTTTTCTGTATCTCTAGGGTGTAAACCTATGCTAGGTTCATCAAGAATATACATAGAGCCTACAAGGCTACTACCTAATGATGTGGCGAGGTTAATACGTTGTGACTCACCACCAGAGAGTGTGTTAGATTTTCTATTAAGCGTGAGATAGTTGAGTCCTACTTTTTGTAAAAACTGTAACCTACTTTTTATTTCTGTAAGTAATCGCTTTGCTACCGTAGTATCATATTCATTAAGCGTTAATCCATTAAAAAAGTCTTCTACTTCGTTAAGTGGTAACTCTACAAGGTCTACTATGTTTTTTCCTCCTATCTTCACGTAGGTTGCCTCTGGGCGCAGGCGTTTACCTTTACAGGTATTACACTTGGTCTTACCGCGGTAGCGAGAGAGCATCACCCGGTTTTGTATTTTATAAGCTTTAGACTCTAAGAATTTAAAGAACTTGTTGAGTCCGTCAAAGTGTGTATTACCTTCCCAAACAAGCTGCTGCTGTTCTGGCGTGAGTTCAAACCAAGGTTTGTGTATAGGGAAGTCAAACTTATATGCACGGTTAACTAGCTGGTCTCTGTAATGACTCATACTATCACCTCTCCAAGGAAAAATAGCATTCTCATACACAGAGAGTGCCGTGTTAGGCACTACAAGATCTTCATCTATACCTATTACATCACCATAGCCCTCACAAGTAGGGCAGGCACCATAAGGATTGTTAAAAGAAAATAAATGTACGTTAGGCTCTAAGAATGACATTCCGTCTAGCTCAAACTTATTTGAGAACTGGCGTCGTGAGCCGTCTTCCATTTTTTCTATAAAGAGTGTTCCTTTACCTTCAAAAAACGCCGTTTGTATCGCGTCTGAGAGACGATTTACAAAATCTTCATCTTCTGGATTTGTGATGATACGGTCTACTACAAGTAGGATGTCTTTCGCTTTAAGCTTAGAACCTATTTCGGCTACTTCATCTAGGCGTTTTACTTCTCCCTTTACTTGTATACGAGCATATCCTTGTTGTAAAAGGGCTTGAAGTTTTGATTCAATTTTTCTTCCTTTTTCTAAGTGAATAGGAGCGAGAAGCAGGAGTTTTTCTCTTTTGGCGAAAGCCAAAATATACTTTACCACATCTGTAACGGTATCCTTTTTTACCTCATTGCCAGACACAGGCGAGTAAGTCTTGCCTATACGGGCAAAGAGCAATTTAAGATAATCATAAATCTCTGTAGAGGTACCTACGGTAGATCTAGGATTTGTGCTGTTTACCTTTTGCTCAATAGCAATAGCAGGAGCAATACCTTTTATATAGTCTACCTTAGGTTTATCTAGCCTGCCTAAAAACTGTCTGGCATACGATGATAAACTTTCTACATAGCGACGCTGTCCTTCGGCATAGAGTGTGTCAAAGGCTAAAGATGATTTACCAGATCCAGAGAGCCCTGTGATGACCACAAGTTTGTTTCTAGGGATAACAGCATTAATATTTTTGAGATTGTGGAGTTTGGCACCCTTAATGATAATATTCTTCTTAGGATTTACATCCTCAACGTCTATAAGCATCGCAATTCTTTAGATATCTAACAAAGATACCGAAAGTGTAGTGCTATTAAAACCGAGTAAAGACGGGTTTTAAGATGTTTTAATTAAAATATTGTGTAAATACCCCATTTTTTAAGAAAGGTTAACATAATTATTATATATTTACCGTTATAAACACAAAAACAAACTGCGTATAGCATAATACTACTTTATAAAATTTTGGGCTAGAATGGAGGTTCTAGCAATTTTAATCTACAAAGTGGTACTTATGAAAAGTGTTTTAATTACAGATGCTACGCTCGTTAGCAATTACATCAAAGGAGACGAAAAATCATTGGCTATGCTTATCGCAAGGCATAAACAACGTATATATAGTTTTATATACTCAAAGGTGTATGACCGTGATATCTCTGAAGATATTTTTCAAGATACTTTTATTAAAGTCATTAAAACGCTCAAAAAAGGAAAGTACAATGAAGAGGGTAAATTTTTACCTTGGGTAATGCGTATTGCTCACAATCTAGTGATAGACCACTTTAGACGTAATAACCGTATGCCTAAATTTGATAACACGGGTGAGTTTTCAATATTTTCTGTACTAAGTGATAATAGTCTTAATGCTGAGAAGCAAATGGTACGTGATCAAGTAAACAGAGATGTAAAACGTATCATTGAAGAGCTACCAGAAGATCAAAAGGAAGTACTCAAAATGCGTATTTACCAAGAGATGAGTTTTAAAGAAATCTCAGAGCGTACGGGAGTGAGTATTAATACGGCGCTGGGAAGAATGCGTTATGCATTGATCAATTTGAGAAAAGTGATTGATACAAATAACATAGTTTTAACAAATTAACATAATAAGCCATACTTTTTTGCGTTCTTGATAAGAACCAAAGAAAATCCGAATGGCAAAACTTTACTCTAAACCTTCGTCAGGTAACAAAAAGACGACCCCATATGAACCAAAACAAGAGACTGTAGATTATCTCTTGAACTACTCTAAGGCTTTAAGTGTTATACATTATAAATCGATGAAGTTTGAAGCACTCATCAACTAAACTTTGAGAAAACCCCGACTAGTCATCGGGGTTTTTTTATGGGTTTTGAGTACGCTTTCGCGAAAGCGTAAAACTTATTTCTTCTTCTTTCTTTTGGCCATCATTTTTTCATAGTCTGCAAGTACTGTCTTACGGCCTATGGTTTTTGTAATGATATCTTTTTCTAAGTCCCATCCTCTAGCAGGTGAGTAATCACGGCCGTACCAGATGATTTGGAGGTGAAGATCATTCCAGAGATGTTCTGGAAAGAGGCGCTTTGCATCCTTTTCTGTTTGCACTACATTTTTACCATTTGTAAAGCCCCAGCGGTACATAAGTCTATGTATATGCGTATCTACAGGAAAAGCAGGTATACCAAAGGCTTGAGCAACAACAACACTCGCAGTTTTATGACCCACTGCAGGAAACTCTGTAAGCTTCTCTATACTAGCAGGTACAACGCCATTATATTTATCTATAAGGATTTGTGATAGCCCGTGTATTCCTTTTGCCTTCATAGGAGAGAGTCCTACAGGCTTTATAATCTCTCTTATTTCTTCTACGGTAAGCTTTACCATATCATAAGGATTATCTGCCACCTCAAATAATAGTGGTGTAATCTGGTTTACTCGTACATCTGTGCTCTGTGCACTCATAAGTACGGCTATAAGAAGCGTGTAGGGATCTTTATGATCTAGAGGAATAGGGATTTGAGGATAAAGCTCTTGTAGTGTATCTATAGTGAAGTCAACCTTTTCTTGCTTAGTCATTGCTTTATTGAGAATTTATAGCACCTTAAAAGTGTATTTCTTTTTGTTAATAGAGATAACTCGTAACTTTATAAAAGTGATGGTCTTTATGAGATGATCCTATTGTTATGTAAAGGTAATTAACCATTGTGAGATGTGAAATGAGATATCACAACCACAATAAATTTTAAATTGAAGATGAATACATTAGAAGTAGGGGATAAGGTCCCAGATTTTACTACAACAGATCAAGACGGAAATAGCGTAAGCCTTTCTGATTTTAAAGGGAAGAAGCTTATTGTATTTTTTTATCCTAAGGCTAGTACACCTGGATGTACGGCAGAGGCTTGTAATCTTAGAGATAATTATAAGGAACTACAAGACCAAGGCTACCACCTACTAGGTGTAAGTGCAGACTCTGAGAAGCGCCAGAAAAATTTTGCAACTAAGTATGAGTTTCCTTTCCAGCTTCTTGCAGATGAAGACAAGACAGTGATAAATGCCTTTGGTGTATGGGGACTTAAAAAGTTTATGGGTAAAGAATATGACGGCATACACCGTATGACCTTTAAGGTAGATGAAGAAGGTGTAGTTACAGATGTTATCAAAAAAGTAAAAACTAAGGATCACGCTGCTCAACTGCTAGATGCTTAACAAGTGAATTAAAATAAAAAAAAGCCTTAAGTAAAATACTTAAGGCTTTTTCTATTGCTATAATGTTGATGCTATTTATCTGCTTCTAGTAATGCAGATGGTTGATAACCAAATAGGTTACGAGACTTTATAAGTTCAGAAACGCCTTCTGGTAGCATTTCTTCCCATCCTTTTTCACCATCAGAAATCATACGTAATACTTCTCTAGAGAATATATCTGTGATTGCTGGGTCATAATTTTCTATATCTAGTACTTTACCATTAAGTTTAAAGAACTTGTAAAGCTCCTTCATACGTGGGTGTACCTTAAGATTATCGCTTGTAGTGTACTCTCCAGTTTTAGAATCTTTCATAGGGTATAAGAATACCTTTAGATCTTTAAAGAATAATTTTCCAAAAGCCTCTAGTATACCTCCACTCAAGTGACGGTAGTAGCTTGTGTCAAATATATCTATGAGATTGTTTACGCCCATTACTAGACCCATACGCTCTTTTGTATAGTTTGAGAAATACTCAACTACACGGTAGTACTCTTTAAAGTTTGAGATCATCACTGTTTGCCCTAGTGAGCCTAACAGTCTTGCTCTTGCCATAAAATCTTCTTCATCTATATCTCCCTCAGCACGGAGGTTTGATAAGGTAATTTCAAAAATGGCCTCTGTCTTCTTCTCATTAACACGGTTTGCTTCTACAAACATTTTATATGCTTTCTCAAACATATCCATATTAACCTTAGTAACTGGTCTAAAGCTACCACGTAGGGCTAGAACGTTTTTCTTGTAAAGTAAAGCTGCTGGTAAGATGTTGTTACCTTTTGCATCAAACATTACGGCCTCTGTCATACCATTCTTTACAAGTTGTAAACTCATAAGGCGGTTATCTACGTGTTCAAACTGAGGTCCAGAGAAGTTTATCGTGTCTATCTCTATCTGATCTTGATCTATGTGATCATACAGGTAACGCAATAAATTCTTAGGGTTATCGTGCTTGTAAAAAGCACCATATATAAGGTTTACACCTAGTGTACCTAGCGTTAACTGTTGTAAACGAGCATCATTTTCGTGAAAACGAACGTGTAAAATAATCTCATTAAACTCACCTTCTGGAGAGATTTGAAAACGTATACCTACCCATCCGTGTCCTTTATACTTCTTTGCAAAATCTATGGTAGCAACCGTATTTGCATACGTAAAGAAGATTTTATCTGGCTGTTTGTAACGAGATATACGGTCTTCTATAAGCTTCATCTCGTGAGAAAGCATCTTTTTAAGACGCTTTTCGGTCACGTAGCGACCGTCATCTTCTACACCATATATAGCATCAGAAAAGTCTTTGTCATAAGCACTCATTGCTTTTGCAATGGTACCACTCGCACCGCCTGCTCTAAAAAAGTGGCGCACAGTCTCCTGTCCAGCACCTATCTCTGCAAATGTTCCGTATATATTATTGTTAAGATTTACTCTAAGAACTTTGTTCTTGAGGGGAGGTACCTTTTCAAAGTCTTTATCTCCTAAAATTGTAACAGCCATAGTATTGTTTTTTCCATCTTTTAATGGTTAACCAAAGATACAAAAAGGGTCTACTAGCCAAAAAAATAACTGTATTTTTGTGAGAGAATTATTAGCTATCACAGTTTCTTAATCTAGTTACACTTACGTGAAAATCACCTTTCTCGGTACCGGCACCTCACAAGGCATTCCCATTATAGGAAGCACGCATCCCGTGTGTCTTAGTGATGACGCACGTGATAAACGATTGCGCGTGTCTGTGCTCATAGAGTGGGAGGAGTATAACTATGTGATAGATTGTGGGCCAGATTTTAGACAACAGATGTTAAGTACGCTTTCGCGAAAGCGCACACCAGCAGGCGATCCTGCTCCTTTGCACGGTATACTATTTACCCACGAGCACGCAGACCACGTTGCAGGGCTAGATGACATAAGACCTTTTGTTTTTAGACAAGGTGATATGCCTATTTACGGACATAAAAGAGTGATTAAAAATCTAGAAGAACGTTTTGAATATATCTTCACTACAGAAAATAGATACCCCGGCGCCCCAAGTGTAACTTCTCACGAGGTTAAAAATAATGAGCCAATCTCTCTGGGTAATATAGCGGTAACCCCTATAGAAGTTTATCACGGCGATTTACAAGTTTTTGGGTATCGGTTTGATAAAATTGCCTATCTCACAGACGTAAAAACTATTGCAGATGAGGAGATAGCAAAACTGAAGAACCTTGAGATACTTGTTATCAATTGTTTACGTGAGGAGCCACACAGAACGCATCTTAACGTTGACGAGGCTCTATCATTAATAGCTAGAATTAATCCAAAAAAAGCATATTTAACACATATAAGTCATCATCTAGGTTTTCACGCAGAAGCAGAAGCAAAGCTCCCAGAAAACGTTTACATAGCCTATGATGGCCTTACCCTAACTACATAATTATGAGAAGAAATATTTTTCTATACCTATTTTTATTTGCGGCGTTGTATATCATTTTTCAATCTATTAATAGTAGTAAAGGTCTTGAGTATCAAGAACGCAGGATCAATAAACTTGAGAAAAAGATAGCCAAGAAAGATTCTCTTTATAGTGTTCTGGAAGATAGACTTGCAAATACAGAGTACTTTACACTTTTAGGTAATGAAAACACAAAGGAATACTTTGATAATGATAACCTTGTTGTGGAAGATATTAAACCAGCTATAGTAGATGGTTTATATGCAAAGAATACGGCAAAGGGTAATGATCTTATAAACTTTGTAGGTGATGGGAGACCTTTTCAAATCAATCGTGTACAGGTTTTAAACCACAGATGGATTATAGCCGACTTCTCAGATGGTAAAAAATGGGGAGAGCTGCTAGTTGAATATTTTGTAAATGAAGATGGGTCTGTAGATTACAATCGTGTAGAAAGCTTAGTATACCCTAACTAAATTATACCTGCTCTTCAAGCCACTTTTTAAACTCATAAAAATTAGTAGGATGCACGCCGTGACCTACCGGAAACTCACTTAGAGTAGAGCTTATGCCTACTTTCTCAAGGTAAGGAGGCGTTTTCCGAGCAGCATCTATAGGTATTACTTGGTCTACAGTACCGTGTGAGTTGTATACATTGAGGTGCGCATAAGAAGGATTGCTTTTAAGCTCAATAATTTCCTCATTAATATAACCACTTAGACCTATCACATTTTTAATTTTTTCTGGATAGGTAAGAGCTACAGCATAGCTTAAGATGGTTCCTTGGCTAAAGCCTAATAACGTCACATTATGCTTGTCTAGTTTATAAGCTGTTATAGCTTCATCTATAAAATGTGCAATGAGATCTCTAGATTGACGTGCACCATCATTATCTGAAGATTTTACTCCATCTGGATCTATACTTATATGATACCACGCATTACCATACGGCTGCATTGCGATAGGAGCCCTCGCAGAAATAATGAAGTAGTGATCTGGCAACTCTTCGGCAAAGCTAAAAAGATCTTCCTCATTACTACCATAACCGTGTAATAAGAGTAGGAGAGGAGCAGGTTGCGATGTTGTACTTACGGGTTTTCTAATTATGTGTTCTAGTGAGAGCTTCATAAATGTAGTGTTAGTCTAAGACTAGTTATTTCCTCCAAAAATATTTTGATAAAATGATCCTACTAAAGGTACCAGTTGTCTCTTTCCTTGAAAAGCAGAGATAATACCATATAACCAGAGCGCAAAAAATAGCACTAAAAATCCACCAGATGCCATAGGTATGTTAAGATAGCTAAGGGGCATCATAATTAAGAAGTAGCTTAATGTTAATCCTAATGATTGTCTTAAGTGAAAGGCTGCAAATTCATTTTTTGACTCGCTATTCATAAAATAAGCTATGATAAGACCTACAAAGGTAATGTAGCTTACAACGGCAGCTGTTTTACCTTCAAATACTGTGTTTTCATCCATTAGTTAAGTACTACTTGATTATTTGCTATAATACCATATACTTCTCCCTTCATCTTTTGGTTGAGGAAAATGGCGTTATGAGAACTAGATTTTATATGTTCTTTTTTAAATATACTTGTTCCTTTCGTTGAGAAAAGTGTGAGGTTTGCTGTAGCTTGTTCTTTTACTGGGTTCGTTTGTTTTGTAAATATTGCTCTTCCAGCAGTGAGCAAAGTGACAGCTCTCTTTTCTGACACGATGGTAAGAAGTGCCTTAAATGTAGCTTCTTGTGCGATGGTTCCATACATAGCATTGTCAAACTCTACATTTTTGCGCTCTATATCCAGCGGATTGTGATCACTCGTAACAGTATCTATAGTGCCATCTTTTACAGCCGCTACTAAGGCCTCTATGTGTTGTTTATTTCTAAGAGGAGGTAAGACTTTATAACGTGTATCAAAATCTTCTATAAGATCATCTGTAAGGCATAAATTATGAATTGCAACACTACAAGTGACGTTAAGTTTTTTACTTTTTGCAGCTCGTATTAAGGCAACTCCTTCCTTTGTTGAGACTGTGGGTATGTGCAGTTTACCACCTGCATATTCTAGTATATGTAAATCTCTTGCTATCTGTAAACTCTCTGCAATGGCAGGTATACCTTTAAGGCCTACTCTTGTGCTCATCACACCTTCATTTACCATCCCTTTACCAGCTATTTGCTGCTCTTGCGGAAATGATAAAACAAGTCCATTAAATCCCTGTGTGTATTGTAATGCAATTTTAAGGAGATTTGGATTTTTAATAGGCGTCTGGTAATCGCCATAAGCGACCGCTCCAGATTGTTGCATATCATATAACTCTGCAAGATCTACGCTCTCACTATTTCGCGTAAGCGCACCTATAGGATATAATGATGTTGCGTGACCTTCGGCCATTTTTTTTACAAAAGTAACATCAGAGCTTGTGTCTACTATAGGATGTGTGTTTGGGTTGAGAGCCACTGCTGTAAAACCACTACTAGCTGCTACGTTAAGCCCGTTATCTATAGTTTCTCTCTCTTCATAACCAGGTTGACCCATACTCACACTCGTGTCAAACCAGCCTTGTGAGATGTATAAATCTTCTTTTTCTATGATGGTTTCTCCTTTAAGACTAGCGAGATTCTGGTTAATCTCTATAATCACACCATCTTTAATCCTGATATCTTGCGTTGAGCCGTGATACGAGCTCTCGGTATCTATGATTGTGGCGTTCTTTATGAGTACTTTCATTTATAGAATTTTAAAATCAGGATTTCTAATACTAGAAATAGTAAGGCAAAAATAATAAACCATTTCCAAAGAGATTGTATGTTATCTCTAGTCTCAAATGCATCAAATAAACTAGTAACACTGGTGTGATAGTTATCGTTTTTGTCTAGCTGTACGTACCTCAAGTTACTTTCTGACCTGTTGTAATTATAGCTTACTTGCTGTACCATTGTTGAGCCAGAGACTACATTATAAATACCTGCAGCTGCGGGGGTTTGTGTAGTAGTAATTTGCACTTTACTACCTTTAGACTGTTGTAGTGGTATGAGGTTATTTGAAGCACTTGTGTTTTGTTCTAGTGTTAAGATACCATCTTCTTGCAGTACGATAGGTATATCATAAACATTAGTCACACCGGCAGTCATATATAACTCTGGTAGCTGTAAACTCTGCCTAGCCATATTGTAAAAAGTAGGTACAATGAGTGGCGAACTTTTAAAGTTTGAGTTTTTTTGAGCTATGCTTCCTGAGAAGGTATAAATGCCATTTTGTGTAGTAAGAAAATTGCTTCCATCTTGATATTTTAAAATAGGATCACCTCCAGAGATTACAAATGATTCACTTACAGATGGGTATTGAAAATTTTCTATTCTTGTATCAAAAACATCTCGATAAATAGGATGGTCATAGTTTATCGTTGTTACTAGTTTTTTCTCTTTACTAGTGTTACTTATTTGTAATGAACTCACATTTTGCAGTACGGTGCTATACGAGCTAGGTGATGTTGTACTGCTAGGTATAATGGTGCAGATTCCTCCCGCTTTCGCGAAAGCGTTTATAGCTCCACTTAATGATGGTGATATGTCTTCTACCTCATTAATTACGATATAGTTTACATCTGGTATGATGCTGTAATCTAAATCTCGAATATTAGTGGCGATATACTCAAACTCTGGAGCTGTAAAGATGCGCTGTAAATAGCTAGAATTACCACCGTTAATAACGAGTACACGTATAGGTCTATCCTTGTTAATCGTAAAGAAAAGTGTGTTATCATAGGGTAATAATGGATCATCTATCTCTACGCGGCCTTCTATACCTGCTGTTGCGTCTACATCAAATACTACGGTAGCATCTAAGTTTTCGTTAAATGAAGCAGTTCCTTTTGCAAGTAGTTTATTACCATCATATAAGGATACTGCAGTATTAGTCTCTCTCTTTTCTAGTGTTGAGATAATTACAGAGAGTTCAATTCCTGAAGGTTTTCTTGAAGAAACGTAAATAGAATCTATGCTTACGTTGTTTTTTATGACTGGAGCTACCTGAATATAACTTTTTGTGATGGAAGCAACGTCTTGCTGGTATGTACTAGCATTATCTTGAAAATCTGATATAAATACAAGTCGTTTACTTGTAGAAGCATCATTTGTAAATTCCTTCTGAGCTCTAAGAGTAATTGCCTCTTCAGATAGTTGAGTAGAAGTAAAGGGTAACTGGAGTAGGTCGTTTCTAATATCTTTAATAGTGATATTTCTATAGGTAGCATTATTAGTAAGCAATGTAAACTTTTGATCTTCCTTTATAGTTGTAATAAGATCTTGAGCAGCAGTTCTTAAAAGTTGGCCAGATGGACCTTTTGCTTGCATACTAAAAGAGTTATCTAGGTAGATTATGGTCTCTTTAGGTAAGGTAGCCTCGCTAGTCTCTGTAATAAAAGGTTGAGCAAAAGCAATGACTATTGCTGCTAGCGCTGCCATACGAGTGAGTAATACAAGCCATTTTTTTATGGAATTGCTTTTACGAGTCTGAGTCTTTATTTTCTTTAGAAATGCAACGTTTGTAAAAGACTCTGTCTTAAACTTACGTAGCTGAAATAAGTGAACGAGAATAGGAATAAGCAGCAAGAACAGGGCATAAAGTAGTTCTGGATGTCTAAACTGCATAAGGGTTTTCTGATTTGTTCAAAAATAGATAAAAGACACTTTATCGCCTAATGGTAAAAGTGAAAATACTCCCTTTATTAACAGTAGAGTCTACGGTAATAACGCCACCTAAAGCTTCGACTAGTTTTTTTACGGTAGCTAGACCCATCCCGGTACCTTTATTACCATTACGATCATTTGTACCCATAGTCTTAAAAGGTTCAAATATAGTCGCTTGCATATCTTGTGGTATACCTACACCATTATCTGCCACAGAGATGCTATAAAAATCTTTAGTTATATCACCACTTAGAGTTATCTCTGGATGCTCACTTGTGTTGTACTTAACACCATTATCTATAAGGTTAGATATAACTTGCTCTATAGCTACTACAGGTACTGCTTTGAGATTTATTGTATTTGCTAGAGAGATTATAATATCACCAGACTTATGAATGTTTTTCACCTCGTTTACAATAGTCTCAAGAGTTATATCTGCTCTTTTTGCCAGTAGTGTATCTGCTCTATAATACTCTAATAAGCCATCTATGTAATTTCTCATAGATTTTGCAGATGTGCTGAGATGCCCCATAAACATTGTAAAATCTTCATCATTATCTTCTGCATAATCTTCAGATAATAAATTTACTAAGCCTTCTATACTCGCAAGTGGTGATTTTAGATCGTGAGCTATAAGCCTTGCAAAATCTTCTAGTCTATCGTTACGTAAAGCTGCCTCTTCTTGCGACCTCTGTAATTCTATATTCTGCTTATGGGCTTCAAATAGTAAAATTACTTGTTTTGCAAGACCTAGTAGCGCTTCTTGCTGTTGCTCATCAAGTATTCTGGGCTTGTGATCATATACACAAAGTGTACCTAGTGCGTGACCATCTTCCGTTTTGAGAGGGACACCTGCATAAAATATTGCTTTAAAATCCTTTACGAGCGGATTATCTTGAAAACGCTCATCTACACGTGCATCTTCTACTATAAAAATAGGTTTCTCTGTGAGTATTGCGTGCCCACAAAATGAGATATCTCTAGGTGACTCAGACATATCTATACCTAATCTAGATTTTAGAAAATTTCTATCTGCATCTAGAAGTGTAACTAGTGATATAGGTGTATCACATATATAAGAAGCTAGCTTTGTGATAGTATCATAAGCCTCTTCTGGAAGTGTGTCAAGTAACTCATAGGAATGTAAAGCCTTGAGTCGTTCTTGCTCATTTACGGGTTGTTCTGGTTTCTTCACAGGTATAGATAAAACTAGTTAGTAGGTTTTAATATAGCGACATAACACGCCGCTCAAAGAATAATTAAAGATAAATTAAAAATTTTCAAAAGCACCGAGTCCAAATAGTGCAAAATCATATTTTACAGGATCATTAGGATCCATTTTTCTGAGGGCCTTATCTAGCTCTGCAAGGGTTTTACCATCATTTTGCTTTCGCGAAAGCAATCTAAGCTTTCTTGCAACATTGCTCGTATGTACATCAAGAGGGCAAGATAATAGGGCAGGAGAGATTGATTTCCATATACCGAAGTCTACACCACGGCTTGCATCTCTTATCATCCACCTTAAAAACATATTAATACGCTTTGCTGCTGAATTTTTAGACGGATCACTGACGTGCTTTTGCGTGCGAGGTAGGTGGTCTACCTCAAAAAATACTTTTTTAAAGTGAGTGATTGCGGGTTGTAAATCACCATCTTTAATTCCCGATAAAAAGACCTGTTCTAAGCCTCCGTGATTTGTATAAATATTTTGAAGCGCACGTATAAACGTTTCTAAATCGATACTATTAAAAGTACGGTGTACAAAACCGTCAAATAAATATGACTGGTCAGGATGATAATTTAAGACAAAATCGTGTGGAGTATTGCCCATTATATTCATCATTTTTGTAGCATTATTAATAATGCTCTTTCTATTCCCCCAGGCTATGGTAGCAGTAAGAAATGCGGCTATCTCAATATCTTCTTTAGTATCAAACCTGTGCGGAATTTGGATAGGGTCGTGGGGTATAAAATCATTGTTTTCATACTGAGCGGCCTTCTCGTCTAAAAATATTTTGAGCTCCTTTTTGTTCATCTTAAAATTAGAGATTAATACATAGTATAGCCATCGCACAATAAATGCAAACTACGTAGCCTTTTAAGAAGTTACAAAACTTCCATCTTTCATCACAAGTTTGCGATCTGCCATATCTGCAAGCTCTTCGTTGTGAGTTACAATAATCACTGTTTGATTATACTCATCTCGTAGCTTAAAAAATAATTTATGTAGGTGATCTGCACTTTCTGTGTCAAGATTTCCAGAAGGTTCATCTGCAAGTATGAGAGAAGGATTGTTTATAAGTGCACGAGCGACAGCCACTCGCTGTTGCTCACCTCCAGAGAGCTCATTAGGCTTGTGGTCATAACGATGTGATAGGCCTAAAAAGTCAAGTAATTCTTTTGCTCTTTTTTCAGTAGGTGCTTTGTCTTTTTTTGCAATATAGGCCGGTATACATACATTTTCTAATGCAGTAAATTCTGGTAGTAATTGATGAAATTGAAATATAAAACCTATATGCTCATTACGAAAGGCACTCATAAGTTTTGCTTTCATACCAATGATCTCTTTACCATTAATATTAAGACTAGCATCTGCGGTTACATCAGGACTATCTAGCGTACCTATTATCTGCAGTAATGTTGTTTTACCAGCACCACTTTGCCCTACTATAGAGACTACTTCACCTTTATTTACAGTAAGTGAGACGTCTTTTAATACTTTAAGTTCACCAAAAGTTTTAGAAATATGCTGTGCCTTAACCATAAAAAAATTGCTTAGGTGTGAAAATACTATAATAACTTATTAGTCTAAGAAATTAAGAAACCTTTTTAAAGACGTGTTTAATATTATTATAGTCTATGAAGTATGTTACTCTTAGTGATAATGTGTGATTAAGTGGTTCTTGAAAGAGGTTAGATAGACTTTCATTATACCCTATTGTAGATTGCTCATCAAACTTAGAAATTTGATTACGATAGAGTAGGGAAGCCTCACTCCCTGGAGCAAATCGCCATCTAAAGCTTAAGTCTAAATTCCATACATTAAAATTTGCATTAGGGTCTCTACGCTCATCAAAATTATAATCTGCAATTTGAGACCTTGAGCCGTCTTCATTAAGTGTATAATAGATATTACTACTATGATCTGAGGCTGCCCAGAAATTACGTAAACTAAGGTTTATAGCTTTATAAGGATCAAAATTAAAGTTTGCAGTAACTCTGTTTTCAAAAGACACTACATCTCTTAGTCCTAAAAACACTTCAGTATCTGTATTATCTACCCACCCAAAGTTATTCTTTCTACTTGAGTAATTTGTAGCAAAAATAACAAGCAATTTTTCTGAAAATCGATATCGAGGAGAAAAATTAAAACTGTAATTAAACTGGTCTTGATTCCCAAACCATTGCCTTACCGCTCCTCCAGCATCAAATGCAAATTTCTTTCTAAAGTCTGTTGAGATAAAACCTCCACCACCTAAGTTAGACTCAAAAGTTACAAATCTACCATCTACACGTGGCTCAAAGTAATCTTGATTTTTACCATTAAGACTTAGATTACCACCAAAGGCGAGTCGCTTTGTTGTAGCAAAAAATGAGTTAAAACGTATGCTGTTACGAGTTTTTACGCTGGGCTTGTATAAGCGCTGGTGGCGCACAGTAACATCAAATCTATAGTTATTAAATTTACCCTTAGGCTGTATGAGTTGATAAGAACCTCCTAGAGTAAAATTATTGAAGTTGTTTCTAAAATTAACACCTAGATCATTTATATCAAGTTTAGTATTTGCAAAGTCGTGACCCACGCGATACCTCCAGTTTCCAGATATTTTTCTAAAATCAAATTCAGACTGAAAACCAGTAGTAGTCTCACCAGACTCTCTTACATTACTAAAAATCCCTCTACCAGATACATTATAGTTATTGTCCTTATCTGCAATGTCAAATACCCCTCCTGTAACATTTGCATTTCTAAAACCGCTACCGCTTCTTGTTACATTTGTATTTATGAGCGATACAGAAGAGTTTTGATTAAACTGTTGGTCTAGTACAAAAACATTATAGTTAGATAAAGGTTCTATAAGCACCTCGCGACGTGAGGTCTCAATAATGCTACTGGTGTCGTCTTCGTCTATCTCTGTACGCTCTACTGTAGCAAAGGTTTTACTACCTATGGAGTTTAAAAAACCTATACCTAGGCCACCCTTTGTACGTCCAGATATTTTAATAGAGTTAAGTAATTTAACCTTTGCAGGGTAGTCTATAATTTCTTCACTTACAGTGTCGCTTTCTTCTAGAGTTACGCTTCCAGTTGCAGGACCACCTATACGCCTTGAGAAAAAGATTCTTCCTTTATTAAATAAGTCAATACCTTCTGTAAAAAAGGCTCTGTTCTCACCAAAGGTTTGCTCAAAAGGACCTAAGTTAAGTACTACATTGTCAAAAGCTACTTGACCAAAATCTGGTATAAGCTGGGCGTCTAGTGTAAAGCTATCCGTAAGACCATATTTAATGTCAAGTCCACCAGCAAAGTTTGTTTCTGTGTTTCCATCTTGAGAACTAACAGCAGTTTGTACAAAAGGAAAAAAAGTAAGTCGTACAGGAGGGTCTATATTACGTACTCCGGTTACTGTGCCATTATATTGTGTATCTCTACCTATACCACGCTCTATTCTGCTCCAAGTATGAGTCTCATTTTTATTTACAAGTCGTCTATAAAAATTTACACTCCAGTTTTGTACCTCACTCTCAGGAAAACGTAAAGCATTATAAGGAATACGATACTCAGCATACCAGCCTTTATCATCTCTAGATACTTTACATTCAAAAACCACATTAAAACCAAAGTCTCTTGTATTTTGAGTTACTCTTTGATCACCTATGGTTCCTGCGCTTGTTACATAAAATCTAGTTTCATTTATACCATCATCATAAGTGTTAAGAGCTACCATAAAATGATCTGCCTGAGCAAATACTTCATCACGCTGGCTAAACTGACTTGCAATATCTTTAGGATTTGGGTCATATAAATATGCCGCAATGTAAATGGCTTTATCATCATATGCCATTTTAATCTCAGTGCGTTGATTTTCTTCTATAGTTCCTTCATTACCAGGTTCAAACATATGAAATTCACCATAAGTGGGTAGCGTTTTCCAAATATTATCATCTAGTATCCCATCTATTTTTGGCACCTCGTCTATGCGTTCTGCGTTCAAGGTTTTTGTGCCTTGAGAAAGTAGGTGGTTAGAATAGAGCAGACTAAGAAGTCCTAAAACAATAAAACGCATAAAAATGATTATTTGACCCAACAAATCTAGAGTTGTCATAGTGAGCAAACTCTAAATAAAAAGTTAAATATGAAAATTATAATGTTTAATAAATCGTATCTTTGGTTAAACAATTTTGAAACTAGAGAATGCCATACAGAAAATTTGAAGAGTACAACATCGAAGTAACAGAAGATGTAAAGAATAATTTTTCTTCTATAATAGAGAGCTTAGGAGAAGATACCACAAGAGAAGGTATTGTAAAAACTCCTGAGAGAGCTGCAAAGGCTATGCAATATTTAACCTCTGGTTATGAGATGGATCCTGCTGCGATACTCAAAGGTGCTATGTTTAAGGAGGACTATGATGATATGGTTATCGTAAAGAATATAGAACTCTACTCTCTATGTGAGCATCATATGCTCCCATTCTTCGGAAAAGCTCACATTGCTTATATCCCTAATGGACATATAGTGGGCTTAAGTAAACTCCCTCGCATTGTAGACGTTTTTTCTCGTAGATTACAGGTGCAAGAACGACTTACTCACGATATTTTAGAGTGTATTAATACAACTTTACAACCTAAAGGAGTTGCGGTTGTTATTGAAGCTTCACATATGTGTATGATGATGAGAGGAGTTCAAAAACAAAATTCTACTACCACAACTTCAGGTTTTAGAGGTCAGTTTGAAAAACAAGAAACACGTAATGAATTCTTAAAATTAATATCTTCAAATCTAGACTAATCATTTTTGGAATGTATTTTGATTAAACTAAAGTGTTATATTTAATACACTTATGGATAATCAAACTAATAAATTTAAACTTTTACTTATCGGACTGCTCATAGACGGGCTAGGCATAGTGACCTCAAGCTGGGTTTTACCAGTTATAGGTGACTTTGCAGACATTGCCTGGGCACCACTTTCTGCCTGGCTTATGACTCGATTATATAAAGGTACGGCCGGTAAGGTAGGAGGAGTAGTCACCTTTGTTGAGGAGCTCATCCCAGGGGTAGATATAATTCCATCATTTACGCTTATGTGGTTATACACCTATGTTTTTAAAGATTCAAAAGTGAGTAAAATGCTTGAGAACAAGTTAGATTAGTTCTCTCCATTCCATAATTTTTACGCTTTCGCGAAAGCGTAATTAGTAATCGCATAATTTAATTTACTGTTATAAATAACTAATCTATTGTCATATTGTTAATCTAAATTGTTTTTCTGCAAATTTTAATTGATGAAATACAATTGAATTTTTAATTTTCAAATATCTGATTTTCAATTTTTTAATTATGATTATCTTAATTGATATTGAAGATAAAATGAATTCTAAACTTTAGTAATCACTTATTGTAAGATACTTTTTACGCTCTTGATTGTATAATTCTTAATTATATCATTGTTTTTTACGAAATTGCGTAAAAAATAAGACCATATGTCTCAAATACACTATATAAGTAGTGAAATTCTTGATCTAAAGACAATTGCTACTATCTTAGAAGAGCATAAAAAACTACAACTTAGTGAGGAGAGTATCCTCAATATAAATACATCAAGAACTTATTTAGATAAAAAGATAAAGAACAGTAAGACTCCAGTATATGGCGTTAATACTGGTTTTGGAAGCTTGTGTAATGTAGCTATTCAAGACGAAAACTTAACTAAGCTTCAAGAAAACTTAGTAAGATCTCACGCCTGTGGTACGGGTGATTATGTGCCTAAGGATATCGTAAAATTAATGCTACTTCTTAAAGTGCAGTCCTTAAGTTATGGTCATAGCGGTGTGCATATTAATACTGTGCAACGGCTCATAGATTTTTTTAATTTAGACATTCTTCCCGTAGTTTATAACCAGGGATCTCTTGGCGCAAGTGGTGATCTAGCTCCTCTAGCTCATCTAGCATTACCGCTACTAGGTGAGGGTGAAGTGTGGAGTGGTGATACTATAATAAACGCTAGAGAAGCTCTTAAAAAGAATAAACTCTCTAAAATAACCTTACAATCTAAAGAAGGTCTTGCTCTCCTTAATGGTACTCAGTTTATGAGTGCTTATGGTGTAATTGCTCTCATAAAGGCACACAAATTATCATACCTTGCAGATGTGATAGGAGCAATATCTATAGATGCTTTTAATTGTAATTTATCACCTTTTAATCCTCTTGTACATTATGTAAGACCGCATAGGGGCCAGATCAAAACTGCGGCTCGTATCTTATCTTTTCTTGATGACAGCGAGATTGCTGCCACAGAAAAAGAAAATGTACAAGACCCATACTCTTTTAGATGCATACCTCAAGTACACGGAGCTACTAAGGATGTTATAGATTTTACAACAAAAACATTTAAAACAGAAATTAATAGTGTTACAGATAATCCTAACATTTTTCCGGCAGATGATTTGATTATAAGTGGTGGAAATTTTCACGGTCAGCCCTTAGCTCTTGCTTTAGATTATTTATGTATAGCCTTATCTGAACTGGGTAGTATAAGTGAGCGACGTGTTTACCAGCTAATAGGAGGTTTACGAGGTTTACCGCCATTTTTAGTAGATAGCCCTGGTCTTAATAGTGGTATGATGATACCTCAATATACTGCAGCAAGCATTGTAAGCCAAAACAAGCAACTTTGTACTCCAGCAAGTGTAGACTCAATCGTATCATCAAATGGACAAGAGGATCACGTAAGTATGGGAGCAAACGCCGCTACAAAGCTTCTTAAAGTTGTAGAAAATGTGGAAACATTACTATCTATAGAATTACTTAATGCAGTACAGGCATTACATTACAGGCAACCACTTCATACGTCAAGTTTTCTTCAGTCTTTTACAAAAAGCTATAGAGAAGTTGTCCCCTTTGCAGATGAGGATAGAATCTTTGCTAACGATATTAAACTGGGAAAAACCTTTATAGGTAGCCTTAATATAGATCCAGAAGATTTATATTAAAACTTGTGATAACCAGTTTTTTGCATCTTCAACCGTTTTAAATGTTTCAAAGGGTTGATTAAAAAACTGTTTTTCGATAATGACGTTTGTCTCAATAACGGGATTTTGAGAAACAACAGCAATAGCTTTGAGTCCAAAATGATTTGCTGCATCTATATAAACAGTTGGGTCTACCGAGTAGGAGTGCTGTCTATGAGATAGATAGCCAAAAGGTTTTTTTTCAAAAACTTCGTTACAATAGGAGAGGAGCAACCTGTTAGATGCGGGGTCTATATGAGAGCCTTCTTTCATTATTCCGATAACAAGATTATCTTCTATGTGAAGTTCTCCAAATTCAAATTCTTTAGTAATTTTCAACGGATGTAGGGGATTTATTGAGCCGCAAAATTGATGAATTCAATTCAAATAGTAAAGAATTTTCCTATAAAAAATATACTACTCTAAAAGCATTATATCTTTATGAATAAGAGCCTCTTCCATAGTTGCAAACAGTGCAAAAGGTTTACAGAAAAATAATTTTTCTATATTTTGAGCATCTTTAAAGTCTTTGTTGGGACTAACTACTATAAAACCTTTAAGGTTTTTAACCTTGGCGGTTTTTAAATAAATAGTAGGATCTATAGAGTAAGAATAAATTCTGTGGGTAATGTAAATAAAATTCCTTCCTGCAAAGTGGGTTTCTGCAACAGCTATTAATACATCATTAAAATTTGTGTGCACAGTTACACCTTCATCCATAATGACATATACATAGTCTTCATAGACCGTGACTTTGCCAAACGAGAATTCTAGTTGAATACCGAGTTGTAATTCTTTCATAAGTTGGGGATATTTGAATAGAATATAATTAAATGTAATTAAATAAATTATTAATTACCAGTACTTTAACTATTATGTAATTAAAAAATCCCTTACTAAACATAAGTGTTTAGTAAGGGATTTAATTTAATTATAAGAGATTTTTAGGACTCTGTAGTCTCTCCTTTTTTGATATCTATAATAAGTTCATCCTTATCTGTATCAAAATCCATAAAGATGCTATCTCCTTCTTCTAGCTTAGAGTTTATAATCTCTTCAGCTAGTGCATCTTCTATATACTTCTGTATAGCTCTTTTAAGAGGTCTGGCTCCATACTCTTTATCAAAACCTTTGTCACTTATATAATCTTTAGCTTTCTCACTTAAAGATAAGTTGTAACCAAGTCCTTTGATTCTTGTAAAGAGTTTTTCTAGCTCGATATCAATAATTTTATGGATATCCTCACGCTCTAGTGCATTAAATACTACAACGTCATCTATACGGTTTAAGAATTCTGGAGCAAATGCCTTTTTAAGTGCATTTTGAATAACACTACGTGCGTTTTCATCTGCTTGAGTTTTACGAGATGATGTACCAAAACCTACTCCTTGACCAAAGTCTTTAAGCTTTCTTGCCCCGATATTTGAGGTCATTATGATAATAGTATTTCTAAAATCTATCTTACGGCCTAGAGAATCTGTTAAGAAACCATCATCTAGCACTTGCAGTAACATATTAAATACATCTGGATGCGCTTTTTCTATCTCATCTAGTAAAACTACAGAGTAAGGCTTACGTCTTACTTTTTCTGTGAGTTGACCACCTTCTTCATATCCTACGTATCCAGGAGGTGCTCCTACAAGTCTTGAGATAGAAAACTTCTCCATATACTCACTCATATCGATACGGATGAGTGCATCTTGATTATCAAAAAGCTCTTTTGCAAGAACCTTTGCAAGTTGCGTTTTACCTACACCAGTCTGTCCTAAGAATATAAACGAGCCTATAGGTTTGTTAGGGTCTTTTAATCCAGCTCTGTTACGTTGTATTGCTTTTGCAACCTTTGCAACCGCCTCATCTTGACCTATTACGTTTTCTTTTATTGTTGCTGGTAATTCTGCAAGTTTATTACTTTCTGTCTGTGCAATACGGTTAACAGGTATTCCTGTCATCATACTTACTACATCTGCAACATTTTCTTCAGAGACAACTTCTTTATGAAGTTTAGAATCTTCTTCCCATCGCTCTTGTGCGATTGCAAGTTCTTTTTCTAAATTTTTCTCATCATCACGCAGCTTTGCAGCCTCTTCATATTTCTGCTTCTTTACCACAGAGGTTTTGAGTTCTCTTACCTCTTCTAGCTTATTTTCTAATTCTAAAATCTTTTTAGGAACATCAATATTAGTAATATGCACGCGAGATCCTGCTTCGTCTAGAGCATCTATAGCCTTATCTGGAAGAAATCTATCGGTCATATATCTATTAGTAAGTTTTACACACGCTTCAAGTGCCTCATCTGTATATGAGACATTATGATGCTCTTCATACTTACCTTTAATATTTTGTAGTATCTCAATTGTTTCTTCTACAGACGTAGGTTCTACAATTACTTTTTGAAAACGTCGCTCTAGAGCACCATCTTTCTCAATGTGCTGGCGGAATTCATCAAGCGTTGTTGCGCCTACACATTGTATTTCGCCTCGAGCGAGAGCAGGTTTAAACATATTTGAAGCATCAAGAGATCCTGTTGCTCCTCCAGCCCCTACAATGGTATGTATCTCATCTATAAATAAGATAATGTCATCATTCTTTTCAAGCTCGTTCATCACGGCTTTCATACGCTCTTCAAACTGTCCTCTATACTTTGTTCCAGCTACAAGGCTAGCAAGATCAAGAGTAACCACACGCTTGTCAAAAAGGATACGAGATACCTTACGTTGTACAATACGTAGAGCAAGTCCTTCTGCTATGGCAGATTTACCTACTCCAGGCTCACCTATAAGGAGAGGGTTGTTTTTCTTACGTCTACTCAGTATCTGTGATACACGCTCAATCTCTTTACTACGGCCTACAACGGGATCTAGTTTGCCCTCGTCTGCCATTGCAGTAAGATCACGTCCAAAGTTATCAAGAACCGGAGTCTTACTTTTTTTAGTACCCTTAGGGGTTGTAGGGCTGTTAAAGGGGTTTTCCTTAGACTGCTCATCACCATTATCTGCATCATCGCTAAATGATTCAGACTTTATAGGTTCTATATATTCGTCGCTTTCGTTTGCCATCATTAGTTTAAATTGGTCTTTTACGTTGTCATAATCTACCTTGAGGCGGTTTAACAACTTTGTTGTTGGGTCATTCTCATTGCGTAAAACACAAAGTAGGAGGTGAGCCGTATTTATAGCAGAGCTTTGAAAAAGTTTTGCTTCTAAAAATGTTGTTTTTAGGGCGCGCTCTGCCTGTCTTGTAAGATGTAAGTTCTTCTTGTCATTATTTTGCAAGCTCACATTAGGATTTGCTGGACTTAAGATTTCTACCTTACGTCTCAAGTGCTCAAGGTCTATTTCTAGAGCTCCTAGTATATCTATCGCTTTACCGCTACCATCTCTTAATAAACCAAGCAGTAAGTGTTCTGTACCTATAAAATCGTGGCCCAGGCGCAATGCCTCTTCCTTACTATAAGCAATAACATCTTTTACTCTTGGCGAAAAATTATCATCCATATCTTTCCTCGTTCGTTCTTATGTAAATTTAAGCAAACTGGTTCAAAAATCATTCCGCTTAAAGTCCTCAGTCCAAATTACCAAAAATACCTGACAGTTTGCCCTACAATTAACAGGGTAGTTATTAAAAGAACGTGTTAAAATTTGTTGATAAATAGTACGCTTTCGCGAAAGCGTAACCCCATAAAAAATAACGAAAATGGTTACATTGCTAATTGTAAAAAATTTGACTTAAAATCTAATCAATTTATATATGGCTGAAGGAGAAAAGCTGATCTCGATTAATATTGAAGATGAAATGAAATCTGCTTACATCGATTACTCGATGTCAGTTATCGTATCACGTGCACTACCTGACGTGCGTGATGGTCTAAAACCAGTACACCGTCGTGTTCTTTACGGAATGCACGAGTTAGGAATACGAGCGAGTGGTGCTCACAAAAAATCTGCAAGAATAGTAGGAGAGGTACTAGGTAAGTATCACCCACACGGTGACACCTCTGTATATGATGCAATGGTACGTATGGCTCAAGAGTGGAGTTTACGTTATATGCTTGTAGATGGTCAAGGTAACTTTGGGTCTGTAGATGGGGATAGCCCAGCAGCAATGCGTTATACCGAGGCTAGAATGCGCAAGATATCTGAAGATATGCTTGCAGATATTGAAAAAGACACAGTAGATCACCAACTTAACTTTGATGATACACTTAAAGAACCTACCGTATTACCTACACGTGTACCAGGGTTACTTATAAATGGTGCATCTGGTATTGCTGTGGGTATGGCGACTAATATGCCACCACACAACCTTTCTGAAGTTGTAGACGGTATACACGCTTACATAGATAATAATGACGTTACTATAGATGAACTTATGGAGCACGTAAAGGCTCCAGATTTTCCTACCGGAGGAACTATTTATGGTTATGACGGAGTACGTGAGGCTTTTAAAACAGGGCGTGGTCGTGTTGTAATGCGCGCAAAGGCAGAGTTTGAAGAAGTAAAAGGTAGAGAGTGTATCATTGTGACCGAAATACCATATCAAGTCAATAAGGCTGATATGATTAAGAAAACGGCCGATATGATCAACGATAAGAAAATCGAGGGTATATCTGCCATACGTGACGAGTCAGACCGTAATGGTATGCGTATCGTTTATGTTATAAAACGTGATGCTATCCCAAATATCGTACTTAACAAGTTATATAAGTACACGGCACTACAATCATCATTTAGTGTAAATAACATTGCTCTTGTAAACGGGCGTCCTGAGATGTTAAATCTTAAGGATATGATACACCACTTTGTTGAGCACCGCCACGAGGTAGTAGTGAGAAGAACAGAGTTTGAGCTTAAAAAAGCAGAAGCTCGTGCTCACATACTAGAAGGTCTTATCATTGCTTCAGATAATATAGATGAAGTAATTGCCATCATACGTGCAAGTGCAAATGGTGATGAGGCGAGACAAAACTTAATAGAGCGTTTTAAACTCTCAGAGATTCAAGCAAAGGCTATCGTAGAGATGCGTTTACGCCAGCTTACAGGTCTGGAGCAAGACAAACTACGTAGTGAGTACGAAGAGATAATGAAGACTATAGAAGACTTAAAAGATATCCTTGCAAAGAAGGAGCGTCGTATGTCTATCATTAGAGAAGAGCTTCAAGAAATAAAAGATAAGTATGGAGATGAGCGTCGCTCTATTATAGAGTATGCAGGAGGTGATGTAAGCATCACAGATCTTATTCCAGATAAAAAGGTAGTGATTACTATCTCAAATGCTGGTTACATAAAACGTACATCACTTACAGAATACAAAACTCAAAATAGAGGAGGAGTAGGTACAAAAGCATCTACTACTCGTAATGAAGATTTCTTAGAGCATCTATTTGTAGGGACTAACCACCAGTATATGTTATTCTTTACACAAAAGGGTAAATGTTTCTGGATGCGTGTATTTGAAATACCAGAAGGAAGTAAGACTTCAAAAGGTAGAGCTATCCAGAACCTTATTAATATAGAGCAAGATGACGAGGTAAAAGCATTTGTATGTACAGGAGACCTTAAAGATGAAGATTATATAAATAATCACTACATCATTATGGCGACCAAAAAAGGACAAGTAAAGAAAACAGCGCTAGAGCAATACTCACGTCCTCGTACTAATGGTATCAACGCGATTACTATTAAGGACAATGATGAGCTACTATCTGCAAAGCTTACAACAGGAGAGAGTCAAGTGATGCTTGCGCTTAAATCTGGTAAGGCAATACGCTTTGAAGAAAGTAAGACAAGACCTATGGGAAGAAACGCCTCTGGTGTTCGTGGCATAACTCTTGCTAATGATGAAGATGAAGTAGTAGGAATGGTGTCTGTAAACGATACAGAAAGTAATATCCTAGTTGTTTCAGAAAAAGGGTATGGTAAGCGTAGTAGTCTTGAAGATTACAGAATTACAAACCGTGGAGGTAAAGGAGTAAAAACAATCTCTGTTACCGAAAAGACTGGAGAACTAGTATCTATTAAAAACGTAACTGATGCAGATGATCTTATGATTATCAATAAATCAGGTATCGCTATAAGAATGGAAGTAGCTTCACTAAGAGTTATGGGACGTGCAACACAAGGAGTACGACTTATTAACCTTAAAGGAAACGATTCTATTGCCGCTGTCGCGAAAGTAAAAAGTGATGAGGACGATATAGACGATGAAGATGACACAGTAGATGGAACTCCAGTAGAAGGAGGGACAACTGCTTCAGAAACAACCCAAAACGAAAACTCTTCTGAAGAAGAAGAATAGACACATAAGGGTTGAGAAAAAAAAGAGTAATTTTGAAACCCTTATATTAATTAAACACTTATAATGAAAACTAAAATTTTATTTGCAATAGCATTTGCCGTAACGTCTATGGCTTTTGCACAAAAGAAGGAAGTAAAAGCAATCGAAAAAGCTATCAAATCTGGTAGCTATGGAGAGGCTAAGTCTTTAGTAGGAGCAGCAGATGCTCTTTTAGGCCAGATGGACGATAAGACTAAAAGCAAGTTTATGCTTTTAAAAGCTCAAGCATTTTTAGGAGTTGATAATAAAAATGTAGCAGACTTAACTAAGGCTGGTGAAGCATTTAAGGCTCTTGTAGGAACAAAAATGGATGGTCAAGCACAAACTGGACTATCTAACGTTGTAGCAGCACTTGTAAATAGTGCAGTACAAGATCAAAACACAGATAAATTTAGCGATGCTGGAGCAAAGCTAGAAAAAGCGTATGCTTTTAGTAATGATAATAAAGATTATCAATACTATGCAGCTTCAAACTATCTTAACTCAAAAGAGTATGATAAAGCTGCTGCTATCTTTGAAGATCTAATGGCTACCGGTTATACTGGTCAAGTAAATGAGTTTTATGCAGTAAATGCTACTTCTGGAGAAGAAAAGAAGTTTGATAACAAACAAGAAAGAGATATCGTAGTTCTTTCTAAGGAATATGTAAAGCCTAGCGAAAGGTTGAGCGAGTCTAAAGAAAATGTTATTACTGAATATTTAATCAGCATCTACTCTTTTCAAGATCAGAATGACAAAGCACTTGCAATGTTAGATACTGCACTAGAGAAAAAGCCTAACGATGTAAAGCTTCTTACTTCAAAATCTAATATCTATTTAAAGATGGATAAGAAAGATGAGTACAGAGCTATCATTGAAAAAGTATTACAACTTGATCCTAATAATGCAGAACTTCACTATAACCTAGGTGTAACTGCAGATCAACAAGGTGATGACGCGACAGCTGTTGAATACTACAATAAAGCAATTGAGCTAGATGCTGGTTATGCAAATGCATATAATAACCTTGGAGCACTTATTTTAAGAAAAGATGCAACATTTGTAGATCAGATGAACAGCTTAGGTACTTCAAATGCAGACTTTGATAAGTATGAATCTCTTAAAGTTGAGCGTAAAGCAAACATCAGAAAAGCGGTAACTTATATGGAGAAAGTATTAGAGCTTAAACCAGATAATGCAGAGATAGCAAATAACCTACTTAACCTGTATCAAGTACTTGAGGATACAAATAAAGCAGACGCTATGAAAGCAAAAATTGACGCAATGAACTAATCATTGTTTCATATCTATAAAAAAACCCGCCTTACTGGCGGGTTTTTTGTTTTACAATATCCTCTTTAAGAAAATATATAATTAGATGATTTTCTTGATAACTCTTAGTTTATGTGTATGTGTACGTTTATGCACATTATATATACCAGAGTGATCTAATCTATCTATACGTACTTCACCGTGAGCGTGTATGATATAATTATCTTCCATAATAATACCTACGTGCGTTATAGCACCCTCTGCATTATCAAAAAATGCCAGATCTCCTGGTTCACTCTCTTCTATAAAACTTAAAGCTTCGCCTTGCGTAGCTTGCTGTGATGCATCTCTTTTAAGACTATAACCATTAAGTCTATAAACCATTTGTGTAAAACCACTACAGTCTATCCCAAAAGGAGTTCTACCACCCCATAGGTAAGGAGATTTTAAATAAAGCATAGCTGTTTCTATAAGCTGTTCCTTACTGGTTTTTCCTGTGAAGCTGTTTCCTTCATAGGTATCCTTAAGCAAGCTTATATTTTCTACAGCAGCTCCTAGAACCACGGTAAGTAGTTGCTTGTGCTCTGTGGTTATAAACTGTACGGGATCTGTAGTGAGGGTGATGGGTTGCGCTTTCGCGAAAGCGTATTCATCCTCACTTATTTCTATATATTGCTTGTTATCTATCCAGCCCTCATACTTATCGTGTGAAAGTTTAATGCGGCTCCATTTTTTACGTTGCTCTACAACTTTAAAATGTTCACCATAGAGAACCTGGTTTACAAGTTCGCTAGGGTCCGAAGGTTCGGCACGCATTGGGACAATACTAAGCTGGCAGATACCGTAACGCATAGTTTTTATAAAATTCTCTTAGTTGTGATTTTCTATAACCATTGCAGATGCGCCACCGCCACCATTACAAATGGCTGCTGCACCTAGTGTAGCATTGTTTTGTTTTAAAACATTCATAAGGGTGATAAGTATACGTACACCACTACATCCTAATGGATGTCCTAATGACACTGCACCACCGTTTACATTTGTATTTTGATCTGTAAGACCTAATATTTTCATATTTGCAAGACCTACTACAGAAAATGCTTCGTTAAATTCAAAAAAGTCTATCTCATCTTGAGAAACTCCAGCTTTTGCAAGTGCTTTAGGTAAAGCCTTAGATGGAGCAGTGGTAAACCATTCTGGTTCGTGAGCAGCATCTGCATATCCTTTTATTGTACATAGCGGTGTGAGGTTGAGCTCTTTTGCCTTTTCTTCACTCATAACAATCACAGCTCCAGCACCATCGTTTATAGTAGATGCATTTGCAGCTGTTACGGTCCCGTCTTTTGTAAAAGCTGGACGTAAAGCAGGTATTTTCTCCATCTTTACATTTGTGTACTCCTCATCACGATCTACAATAATATCGTCACCACGTCTTTGTGGTACTGGTACAGGTACAACCTCATTGTCAAATTTTCCTGCATCCCAAGCAGCCGCACTACGCTTGTATGATTGAATAGCATAATTATCTTGATCTTCACGAGAAAACTCATACTCTGTAGCACAAGCATCTGCACATACGCCCATAGCATTACCGTCATAGGCATCTACAAGACCGTCTTTTTGCATACCGTCTATCATAGATTGTGGTCCAAATTTATGACCGTTGCGTAGGTGTACATAATGAGGGATTCTACTCATATTTTCCATACCACCGGCTACTACAACATCTGCATCTCCTAGAGCAACAGCTTGAGCTGCCATCATCACGGCTTTCATACCTGAGGCACATACTTTGTTTACCGTTGTACAAGGAACAGTATCTGGAATACCAGCACCTAGTGCCGCTTGTCTAGCAGGAGCTTGACCTACACCAGCTTGTACAACATTGCCCATAAATACTTCATTTACAGAAGTAGGGTCAAGATTAATTTTATCTAGAGCGCCTTTTATAGCGATAGCTCCTAGCTTACTTGCAGTTACAGAGGATAATGATCCCATAAAACTACCTATAGGTGTACGTGCCGCAGCAACTATAACAACGTTTTTACTCATATTTTTTGTGTTTGAAGTGCTTAATTTTAGTCTTGCGAATGTAAGAAAAATTCTAAGATTTTTGAGGCTCGACATCAGTGTCTAAGGCTATTTGAAGCGATATTATTTTAGTACTTTAGCTTCTCACTAATATACCTTATGAGTACAACCGCACAGAAGTTTTATAAACATCAAGATCTTTTATATAAATTCTTGCTTATCATAATATGTGCTGGTTTTATAGTGTACTTTTTCCCTAAGAGTGGAAAATTTAAATATGAGATACAAAAAGGTTTCCCGTGGCAGTATGAAAACCTTTATGCAGACGAAGATTTTGCAATACTCAAAAGTGCAGACGAGATAGCAGAAGAAAGAGAGCAAATTAAGTCACAATCTGCAGTGTATTATGATTATAATCAAGATGTCTTAAGTCAAGTACAATCTGTTTTTAATACAAATTTTGATAAGGCCTTTCCAGATAGCATAACTTATAAGTTTGCAAAGCAAGAGCTTAGAGATTATGGTAACAACCTTCTTAGTAGTTTTTATAAAAAAGGAGTCGTAAAAGATAAACCAGTTTATAATACAGGTAGACTAGTCTATTTAAAAAGAGGTAACGAAGTTTCAGAAATGAAGCTGGATGAGATTACTGTGTTGAGTAACTTACCAGACGCATTAAGTGCTGCAACCCAATCTAGCACCTACAGGGACTACTCAAACAAATATCTACAAGCATTTTTTGATGGTTTAGAGGCAAATATTTCTTTAGATCAAGAGCTTACTAGAGAGACACTTGATCTTGAGTTGTCGAGTATATCAGAAACTCATAATATAGTTCCTAAGGGAAGTATCATTATTGCAAGAGGAGAACTAGTAGAAGGAGAAAACCTTCAAAAATTATTATCTCTCAAAGAGAAGTATGAATCACAAAACATAAGCGAGTCTAGATATAACTGGGTACTTTTTGGTTATGTGTTGCTTGTATTGCTAGCCTTAGTAATGCTGCTCCTTTTTATAAGAACTTATAGACCTTCTGTGTTTCTTAATAACACAAAAGTGACCTTTGTATTCTTTAATGTCCTGCTTATGGTTTTACTTACAACCATTGTGATAAAGTGGAGCCCACAGTATGTATATGCTGTACCTATGTGTATACTGCCACTTATTATAAAGGCATTTTTTGATGCGCGATTAGGGCTTTTTACACACGTTATTGCTATACTTCTTTTAGGTTTTATAGTTCCAGACAGTTTTGAATATTTCTTCTTACAAGTTATTGCAGGTATAGTAACTATTCTTACTGTACCAGAACTTTATAAGAGAGCAAACTTGTTTATTTCTGTTGGTCAAATAACATTAATTTACATACTTGCTTATTTTGCATTTCATATTATTAGTGAGGGAGGAGTAGAGGGGCTTGCCTGGCCAGATTTTGGTATGTTTATGCTTGCAGGGCTCGCCACACTCTTTGTACAACCGCTCATATATATATATGAAAAAATGTTTGGGCTCGTGAGTGACGTCTCACTTCTTGAACTTTCAGACACAAATAGTAAGCTTTTAAAAAGACTTGCAGATGAGGCTCCAGGGACTTTTCACCATAGTCTTAACGTTGCAAATCTCTCAGAAGCAGCAGCAAATGAAATAGGGGCAAATGCAATGCTAGTTCGCGTAGGAGCTCTCTATCACGATATAGGAAAGATAGAAAACCCTACAGATTTTACAGAAAACCAAGCTACAGGGATTAACAGTCACGACGACTTATCGCCAAAGGAAAGTGCACGTATCATTATAGATCACGTTCTTAATGGTATTGAGCTTGCGCGAAAGTATAATCTACCAGATCGTGTCATAGATTTTATAAGAACTCATCACGGTACCAGTACTGTGCAATATTTCTACTTTAAGGAAAAGGAAAAAAATGAAGATGCTGCCATTGAAGATTTTCAGTACCCAGGACCTCTACCATTTAGTAAGGAAACCGCTATTTTAATGATGGCAGATAGTGTTGAGGCGGCAAGTAAGAGTCTTAAGAATCCTACATCAACACTCATAGATGCTTTTGTGGAGAAGATTATCAAGAAGCAAATGGATGAAGATCAGTATCTAAATGCTGATATTACATTTAAAGAAATCCAGCAGATTAAGAAGGTACTTAAAAAGAAGCTCAATAACATCTATCACCTTAGAATAGAGTACCCAGAGTAGGGAGTGCGGTATTATTCCGCTTTCGCGAAAGCATAAAACTAAAAAACGAGACACATTATGTATCTCGTTTTTTTATAACTATCTATTTCTGTTTTAATCTATCGTAGTTTTGGAAAACTAGAAGGATTTGCCTCGTGCATCATTCCATATATCTTTTCAAAAATATCATCTGCAGATGGTTTTGAGAAGTAATCACCATCGGTACCATATGCTGGTCTATGCTGTTGTGCAGCGAGTGTTTCTGGCTTACTGTCAAGATATTTATAAGCATCTTGTTTGTTAAGTACTTCATCAAGAAGATAAGCACTTGCCCCTCCAGGCATATCCTCATCTATTACGATAAAGCGATTTGTTTTCTTTATACTCTCAACGACATCGTGATTAAGGTCAAAAGGTAGTAGTGATTGTGCATCTATAACTTCTGCATTAATACCTACAGATAATAGATCTTTTGCTACATCCATAATAATACGCAAAGTACTACCGTACGATAAAATTGTAATATCTGTACCTTCTTTTACAGTCTCTACAACTCCTATAGGTGTTTTAAACTCTCCTATATTAGTAGGCAAGTTTTCTTTTAGTCTATAGCCATTAAGACACTCTACAACTAGTGCAGGTTCATCACTTTCTAAAAGTGTGTTATAAAAACCTGCTGCTTTTACCATATTACGTGGGGTAAGCACATACATACCTCTTAACAAGTGTATAATCGCTCCCATTTGAGACCCACTATGCCAGATACCTTCTAGCCTGTGACCACGAGTTCGCACTATAAGTGGCGCTTTTTGTTTACCGTGAGTTCTATATCTTAATGTAGCAAGGTCATCACTCATTATTTGGATAGCATATAATATGTAATCTAAATATTGAATCTCTGCAATAGGGCGGAGACCTCTCATAGCCATACCAATACCTTGACCTATAATTGTTGCCTCTCGTATACCTACATCTGCCACGCGCAGCTCACCATACTTTTCTTGCATTCCCTCAAGGCCTTGATTTACATCACCTATAGCTCCTGCATCTTCTCCAAAAACTAATGTATTAGGATACTTTGCAAAAATTGCATCAAAGTTATCTCTTAATACAACACGACCATCTACTAGGTTTTCTTCTCCGTAAGTAGGAGCAATAGCAGGTACAGACGTTGCACCATTACCATTCTCATTATATAAATGAGCACTGTATTGAGGCTGTATTTTTGCTGTGTAGTTATCTATCCACTCTATGAGTTGAGTTCTAGCTGGAGTATCTTCTCCTATTGTAAACCTAAGTGCCTTTCTAGCTGTGCCTAAAAGATCAGACTTAAGAGCTTCTTTATTTTCTACTAGTGGTGTGAGTAGTGGCTTTATAAAACTACCGTTACTAGAATTACTTATAAGTGTTTCTAATATGGTAACAATTTTTTGCTTTTCATTTTTGATAGGATGTAAAAATGCTTCCCAAGCAGCTTTTTTACCATCTCTTACTTTTTTCTTAAGGTCTTTATCTATCACCTTAAGCTCTTCATCTGTAGCGAGCCCTTGATCTATAATCCAGGTTCTAAACTGTACATTACAGTCAGACTCACGCTCCCACTGTAATCTATCTTGATCTTTATAACGCTCGTGTGACCCAGACGTAGAGTGTCCTTGTGGTTGTGTAAGTTCTACCACGTGTACTAAAACAGGTACGTGCTCTTTACGAGCAATAGTACCAGCACGTTCATAAGCATCTACTAGGGCAGGGTAGTCCCATCCTTTTACTTTTATAATCTCATAACCATTATCTTCTTCATCACGCTGGAAGCCTGCAAGAATTTTTGATATACTTTCTTTTGTTGTTTGGTGTCTAGCGTGTACTGAGATACCATACTCATCATCCCATACACTTATTACCATAGGTACTTGTAGTACACCAGCAGCGTTTATGGTTTCAAAAAATAAACCTTCACTTGTACTTGCGTTACCTATAGTTCCCCAAGCTACTTCATCACCGTTGTTTGAGAAATTTTCGCCTTGAGCTTCTTTTACATTTCTGTAAATCTTTGATGCTTGTGCAAGACCTAATAATCTAGGCATTTGCCCAGCCGTAGGTGAGATATCAGAACTTGAGTTCTTTTGTTGTAGTAGGTTTTTCCAATTTCCATCTGGATCAAGACTATGAGTGGCAAAATGTCCACCCATTTGCTTCCCGGCACTCATAGGGTCAAAAGCGATATCTGTATGAGCATACAGACCTGCAAAAAACTCTTCTATAGAGAGATGGTCTATGGCCATCATAAATGTTTGATCACGGTAGTACCCTGATCTAAAGTCACCATTTTGAAAAGCACGAGCCCAAGCAAGTTGCGGCAACTCCTTACCATCACCAAAAATTCCAAACTTTGCCTTACCTGTAAGAACTTCTCTTCGTCCCAACAAGCTACACTCTCTACTCGTTACCGCAATGCGATAATCGTTAAGTACAGATTGTTTAAAATCTTCATAAGATAAAGCTGCTTTAGTATCTGGTTTACTTGCCATAGGTATATTTGGATTAAGTCGTAAAAATAGCCAAAAGATTGTCGTAATGCAATACAGCAATGCGTTAAATACTTATAAAATTCGCACTAAAGCTGGCTTGATTTGACTTTATTTTTAAAAAAATGCAACAATCTTCTTTTCTATTGCGGATATGTCAACTGTAGAGCGTGTTTTTTGTAGACTTTTAATACCACTTTCGTGAAAACAACCCTATAACAGTATCAACACTTAATTGAAGTTGAAATCTTATTTTTTGATCATAGTTGGGTTGACCAATTTCCCACCCAAGATTTGAATAAATCGGGAAGTATAGCTCAAAGTAGTCATCTAGTAAACTTACTTGTATCCCGGAGTCATATACAAGCTCGCCATTTGCTCTTTTATTTTTTACAACACCTACGTCTCCATATGCATAGAAGTATTTCCAAAGAGTCGTACTCGCATTTGCTGTAAACATCCACTCGTTTGCAAATACAGGTGCAACTGCATCGAGTTGCGATTTAAAACCACCTTCTGCTATAATTATTTGTTGAGAGAACAATCCACTACTTTCAGAACGACCATAATAATTATAATCAAAAAGATAGTCTGTAGGTCTATCAAGTGCAAAACTAAAGAAATTGCCGTCAGACTGTGTTTTGTTATACGTAAACACTCCTCCAAAAAGGCGCACATTAAGCTGTCTGTTATTTAAAAAGAGTCTTCTGTAAAAGATGCTTCCAGAGAGCTTACCAAAGTTTCTGGCAAATTGCACATCACCCATAAGATTAAGTGTGTGAATAATACCTGGATTAAACCGACTATATCTTAAATTAAGTACATCATAATTAGGTGTAGGCAGCGGTACTAGTGGGTCTTCTTGACGCTGCACACTCACATACCTTGCAGACACAAATTGACGCTTATCTGCTCGTAAATTTGAAGTTCTAAACCTCAAGTTTACGAAGGGAGTTACCCTAGTAAATAGTAAATCTGGAGCATAAGAAAATCTATTGCCAGAAATACCATAGCGCAGTCCATAAAGTCCTTGGTTTTGAAAATCGTGTCGGTATGATATAGAGGCACTACCTATGAGCTTTTTTGATTTGAGCCCTATCTGTGGTTCTATTTTATAGTTAAGTGCTTTTGTAAGTAATGTTTTATTATACAATTTTACTCCTGGAGAAAAGCCATCATATATATTAAACTCTGCCACAGGCATAAAGAATAACTGGTTTTTTGAAGGGTTTTCAAAATCTTGAAAAAATTTAAATTGCAATGGCTTGTCTATGCCTAATAAAGCTCCAGGCTTTTCATAATTATTTCTAAGATTATTTTCGGGAACTATATTTTTATAATTGAGAACAAAACGATCTGCTTCTCCTTTAGGGTATGAAAGTGTGGTAAGCTTTTCTTTTCCAGAAACCCAACGTGTACTTGTAAGACTATCATCTTTAAAACTATAAACTGGTATAGGAGTTTTACGTCTCTTTTTATTCTTTACAGTTACGTAGATAGAATCTCCTTTTACCTTAGAGTTTTTAAGCGCATAATCTATACGCTCATTTGAGGTGATGTAATCATTAAAAAACCAACTAACATCCTTCTCCGTCTTTTCAAGAACTAAATCCTTAAAAGCCTCAGATTTAATAGGCATAGAGGCGTTTGCCTCATAAAATGATTTTATGATTCCATCTAGTGCGTCATTATCTAGATACTCATTAAGATAAACTAAGCCCACACCACTTTTATAAGAATAGCCTATATTCTTGTTGTACTTTATGAGCTTATCATATGGAGTATTAAGACCTTGATCAAGGTTGAGTCTTGATATATGACTGTACAACACAGAAAACTGATCGTTAAACTCTAACTGTGATGCATAAAACTGTCTTACAAGCCAGTATTTATCTAAGCCACCCACAACTTTTAAGTCTGGATAAAAAGTGTCTATATAATTCTGCAGTAGGTATACTTTTATACCATCTATAAGCCACCTATCTGTACGAGGGTTTACAAGTAGTGTATTATTTACATAATTGTTTATGGTAGTTTTAAGGAGTTTAATCTCATACTTAAACCCATCTGGAAATGGACTTATAAAGCTAGGCAACTCATTAAGACCATAAACAGGTTGCTCCCTATAATCTAAATCTGTTACGAGAATTTTATCAAACGGATAAGCTCCTAAGTTTTTATCAAGATAACCCGCAATACGATCTGTTATAACCGCTCTTATTTGAGGTGGGAGTGTACCATTATGCAAGTTTGACACAATAGTTACATAGTCTGTTTGTACTTCTTGATAATTAGAATTTTTAAGAAGAAATATTTTGGCATCTGTACGCTGTTTTCCGGTGAGACGTGTCAGCTTTTCGCCTTGAGCGTATGAAGAACCTTGAATCGCTTTTTCTAGATCTGTTACTAGTGTAAAGCCATTAGGTATAGAAAAACTAACGGTAATATCAGACTGCGGGAAGTATCTGTCATTAAGATTTTTATTACTGTAAAATTGCCATCCTCCATCATAAACCGCGGGTGTCATAAACCAGTATCGCAGGTTATAATCTCCATTGCGAGTAATTCCATAATCTGTAAACTTAGCATCTGGTAGTGTTATGTTGTATTGTAAGTTTAAAGAAACCGTCGTGCCAGGTTGTATAGCCGTTTTGAGAAGTACTTTAATTATATCTGGAAAGCGTTCTGGGCGTGTATATTGTAAAATACCGTCTGAGCTAGATATTGCCTTAACTTTTGTAAAGCCACGTTCGGCATCTGTTGCTAAGTGAAATTTTTTCTCAAAAGACTCAGCAAATCTTTTTGCTAGGGGAGTAGTCTTGCTAGAAAAACTATTTGCCCAGTCTGTGAGATATACCTCTTCCCAAACATCTGTAGAGTTGTTTTGTATAGAGATTTGTTGCTGGATGATAATGGATCTATCATCTGGCTGTAATTGAGCATTTATGGTCATCGCATTCTGACCTACCGCAACAAAGCTAGATATAATCAAAAATAGAAATGAGTAAAAATGTTTCAATATAGATGTAAATGGGGTTTATTATTAAAACGATATTAAAGGAGATTTATGATATGCACGGTGTTTAAACACTGTATAAATCTCCTTAATATCTCTTAGTAATCTTGTATGGTGTAAGTTACGCTTTCGCGAAAGCGTAAACCTACTAGAAGTTAGGACTTAATTTATACTCATCATAGAAGTTGTTGAGTACTTCAATAACCTCGTCAGACGTGTCTACAAGGTGTATGAGATCTAAATCTCCTGCACTTATATTATTAAATGAGTCAAGCAAAGTTTCTTTTACCCAGTCCATTAAACCTCCCCAAAACTCAGTACCCACAAGAATGATAGGAAACTTCTGAATTTTATGAGTTTGTATAAGTGTGATTGCTTCAAAGAGTTCATCTAGTGTACCAAAACCTCCTGGCATTACCACAAAGCCCTGAGAGTACTTAACAAACATTACTTTTCTTACAAAGAAGTAATCAAAGTCTAGACTTTTATCACTGTCTATATATGGGTTATCGTGTTGCTCAAACGGTAGTTCGATATTAAGCCCCACAGATGTCCCTCCTGCAAGGTGAGCACCACGGTTACCAGCTTCCATAATACCTGGCCCTCCACCTGTGATGACTCCGTAACCGTTATCTGCAATCTTTTCGGCAACCTCTACGGCTAGTTTGTAATATTTGTGGTCTGGTTTTGTACGTGCACTTCCAAAAATGGATACACAAGGCCCTATACGGCTCATTTTTTCAAAACCATTTACAAACTCACCCATTATTTTAAATATGGCCCAAGAGTCGTTTGTTTTTTTCTCGTTCCAACCTTTTGGTCTACTTTCGTTGCGCATTCTAGTATTTTTATATTGTTAGTAAGACGTTTTTGCTATGTAAGCGTTGCGTCTAGTTCATTTCTTTTTTTAAGAACTCAGCCGTGTAGCCTTTATTCTTTTTAATTATTTGTTCTGGCGTACCTACGGCCACTACCTCGCCACCGCCTTTACCACCTTCATAACCTATATCAATTATATAATCTGCCATTTTTACAACATCCAGATTGTGCTCAATGATAAGAATGGTGTTTCCTTTATCTACAAGCTTATTAAGAACTTCCATTAATACTCGGATATCTTCAAAATGGAGTCCCGTGGTAGGCTCATCTAATATATAAAAAGTATTGCCAGTATCACGCTTACTAAGCTCTGAAGCCAGCTTGATACGTTGTGCCTCTCCACCAGAAAGGGTAGTACTTTGCTGTCCTAGAGTTATATAGCCTAGCCCTACATCTTTTATAGTTTTTAACTTTCGGTGTATTTTGGGGATGTTTTCAAAGAAGTCTGTCGCCTCATTCATCGTCATTTCTAGTACATCTGCGATAGACTTACCTTTATAACGTATCTCAAGTGTCTCTCTATTAAAACGTTTACCTTGACAGGTCTCACATTCTACATACACATCTGGTAGAAAATTCATCTCTATAACCCTAAGGCCGCCACCTTTACAGGTCTCACACCTACCTCCTGTAACGTTAAAACTAAAACGTCCAGGCTTGTAGCCTCTTATAAGTGCTTCTGGAGTTTTTGCAAATAGACTACGTATCTCATCAAAGGCCTTTGTATAAGTAGCAGGGTTTGATCTAGGCGTTCTACCTATAGGTGATTGATTGATGTCTATAACCTTATCACATTCATCTAGACCCTTTATACTCTTATAGGGCATAGGTTTCTTTACGCCATTAAAGTAATGTGCATTCATAATAGGGTAGAGGGTCTCATTAATAAGCGTAGACTTACCACTACCAGAAACACCGGTGACCGCTATCATTTTACCTAGCGGTATTTTTATAGATACATTTTTGAGATTATTACCCGTAGCACCTTTAAGCTCTATAAATTTTCCGTTTCCTTTTCTACGTTTTTTAGGGATTGTTATTTCCTTTTCTCCATTGAGATATTGTGCAGTAAGGGTGCTGTGATTTAAAAGTTCTTCTGGTGTTCCTTCACTTATAATCTCACCCCCATAATTACCAGCTTTTGGACCTATGTCTATCACGTGATCTGCACGCTCTATCATATCCTTATCGTGCTCTACAACTATCACAGAGTTCCCTATATCTCTAAGTGATACAAGGGAGTTTATAAGCTTCTCATTATCTCGCTGGTGAAGCCCTATACTGGGCTCATCTAGAATGTAAAGTACACCTACAAGTTGTGAACCTATTTGAGTAGCTAGACGTATACGTTGTGCTTCTCCACCAGAAAGAGACTTAGAGCTTCTGTTTAAGTTTAAATAGGTAAGACCTACATCTACAAGGAATTGTATTCTTGATTTTATTTCTTTTATAATTTCAGAACCTATCTTGAGTTGCTTTTCTGAAAGTCTTGAGTCTACCGTTTCAAACCAGTCTTTAAGCTCAAGGATATCCATAGATGCGAGGTCTGCAATGCTCTGGTTATCTACTTTAAAATAAAGAGATTCTTTACGTAATCGTGATCCCTCACAAACTGGACAAGCTACTTTATTCATATAGCTTTTTGCCCATCTCACGAGAGAGGTAGACTCACTATCTTTATAGGTGCTTTCTATAAAATTTGCGACACCTTCAAAATCTATTTTATAATCTCTTGTAACTCCTAGTTGTTTTGAAGAAACAGAAAACTTCTCATTACCTCCGTAAAAGATAAAGTCCATCGCCTCTTGTGGGATGCTTTCTATGGGGTCTGTAAGTTTAAAGTCAAAACGCTCTGCTATGAGCTGTAACTGTTTAAAAATCCAATTATTCTTTTTTGGACCGTGTGGGTCAAGCCCTCCAGCATTTATAGACTTTTTAGGGTCTGGGACAATCTTTTTTGGGTTTACCTTATAAAGCTCACCTATACCATTACAATTAGGACAAGCACCCTTAGGCGAATTAAAAGAAAAATTATTAGGCTCAGGATTAGGGTATGAGATGCCAGAAGTAGGACACATCAAGTTACGGCTAAAATAGCGCACCTCTTGTGTATCGTGATCTAGCACCATAAGTACATCATCACCGTGATACATCGCAGTATTTATACTTTCGCGCAAGCGTTTACTATCCTCATCACTTTTTTTAACCTGCATACGGTCTATCACAATCTCAATGTCGTGCACCTTGTAGCGGTCTACCTTCATTCCTTTTGTAATATCACGCACTTCACCATCTACACGCACTTTTACAAATCCCTGCTTTGCAATTTGTTCAAAAAGCTCCCTGTAATGCCCTTTACGAGAGCGTATGGTAGGAGCGAGTATATTTATACGTTTACCCTCATAACTCTCTGTAATGAGCTCCTGTATTTGCTCATCACTATAGCTCACCATTTTCTCCCCCGTATTGTACGAGTAAGCATCTGCTGCACGGGCATAGAGTAGGCGTAAAAAGTCATAAATCTCTGTAATAGTCCCAACGGTAGAACGCGGGCTTTTACTGGTGGTTTTTTGCTCAATGGCAATTACTGGAGATAAACCTAAAATTTGATCTACATCTGGACGCTCTAATCCACCCAGAAATTGTCTAGCATAAGCCGAAAAAGTTTCGATATAACGACGTTGTCCCTCTGCATAAATCGTATCAAAAGCAAGCGAGCTCTTACCACTACCCGAAAGTCCAGTAATAACAACCAGTTTTTCTCTAGGTATCATTACATCAATATTCTTTAGGTTATGAGCGCGAGCACCATATACTTCAATACGTTCTTCTTGTTCTATCATAGAATTTTAGGCAAGTAACAAATTTACCGCTTTAAGGCTTAATTAGAAAGTGAGTACTACTATAAGAGATTGTTAATATTAATGCCTGAGCGTGGTTTTTTTACGCTTTCGCGAAAGCGTGATTCTACCCCATAAAACTATATCAAATTGCAAGATATTTTTTTAAAACAATAACGGAATAAGACGGTAGGTTGTCTTCTTATATGCTTTATAGGTTGCTCCAAAATGACTTGACAGCAGTTGCTCTTCTCTGTAAATCTTTAAAACGAGAACTACAACAAGTGCTATGTATAACATTGAATATATAATACTCAAAGGAATAAAAGCAGCTGGAATAAAAAATAAGAGAATGCCTGTATACATAGGATTGCGCAAGATTTGATAAGGACCACGGGTTACTAAAGCCTCAGATTTAACCTCTGGCTGAATATTAAAATTACCGATACGCATTGCAAGTACTCCCCATAAAGCTATCGCAAGCCCACATACCTTAAACAAGAGCGGTATATACTCCACACTAAAACTATCTGAATTGTAGAGTAGGGCGCCTATGAGGAAACCTTGAGCAATGACGAGTAATAATGAAGATCGAGACACGATGTTAAATTTACTAGGGTTTTATGTATTAAAAAAGGGTTACGATATCGTAACCCTTTTGAAAATTTTATAATCCGTAGATGTCATTGTAAAGATGAACGTAGTTCTCTTTAATGATTTTACGTTTAAGCTTCATAGTAGGAGTGAGGTGACCACCTTCTACGGTCCAAGCATCTGGCGTAAGTCTAAAGGCTTTTACCTTTTCCCATTTTGCAAAGCTCTCGTTTGCCTCATCAACTTCCTTTTGGTAGCGCGCTTGCACTTCTGGGTTTGCAATAAGATCTTTTTGTGAGGTGTAAGTCACATTTTTCATCTTTGCCCAGTCTTCAAGAAACTCAAAATTAGGTTGTATTAATGCAGCTGGCATTTTTTGCCCTTCACCTATAACCATTATTTGCTCTATAAAACGTGATTGCTTAAATCTGTTTTCTAATAATTGTGGTGCAACATATTTACCTCCAGATGTTTTAAACATTTCCTTCTTACGATCTGTAATTTTAAGGAAACCATCTTCATCTATATGACCTATATCACCTGTGTGGAAGTAGCCATTTTTAAGGACTTCGTTTGTCTTTTCTGCATCCTTATAATAACCTAGCATTACATTAGGTCCTTTTACAAGGATCTCTCCATCTTCTGCTATTTTTACTTCTACGTCCTTTATAAGCTTTCCTACAGTACCTATTCTAAAATTACCACCTCGCATATCATTTACAGAACATACTGGTGATGTTTCGGTAAGACCGTAACCTTCCATAACACCCATCTGCGCAGCATTGTATATTCTAGCTAGACGTGGTTGTAGTGCAGCACTACCAGAAGCAATCACTTTAAGATTACCTCCTAATGCCTCTTGCCATTTTGAAAAGATTAATTTACGGGCAATTGCAAGTTTACGCTCATATAACCATCCATTTTGACCATATGGCTCATATTCTAAACCTACATCTACAGCCCAGAAAAATAGTTTTTTCTTTATACCTGTAAGATCTGCTCCCTTTGCAATAATCTTGTCGTATACCTTCTCTAGTAGTCTAGGTACAGCTGTCATAATCTCAGGTTTTACCTCCTTAAGGTTGTCTGAGATAGTCTCTAGCGACTCTGCAAAGTAGATTGCTACACTATTGTACTGATATAGATACGTAATCATACGCTCATATATGTGGCAAATAGGTAAAAAGCTCAATGCCTTAACACCTTCACCCGCAGTAGGTACACGTTCTGTACTTGATATGGCGTTACTCACAATATTTCTATGCGATAGCATCACACCTTTAGGTCTACCAGTAGTTCCAGATGTATAAATAAGCGTAGCAAGGTCATCTGTCTTTACAGAATCCATAAGCGCTTGTACTTCTGGTTGATTACTATCATCTGCTCCTTGATCTAATACCTGTTGCCAGTTATCACAACCGTCTATATCATCAAAAGAGTATACTCCTTGTAATGATGGTACTTTATCTTGAGCTTCTCTAACTTTTGCTAGTGTTTCTGTACAAGAAACAAATACATATTTACTTTCAGAGTGATTAAGTACATATGCATAATCTTCGGCAGAGATGGTAGGGTACATAGGCACGTTTTGAGCACCTATTTGTAAAATACCTACATCACAGATATGCCACTCTGTGCGGTTAGTCATTGAGATAACTGCAATTTTATCATTAGGTTTTACACCTAATCGTAATAGTCCTCTACTAAAAGCATTTGCTTTATCAATATATTCTTGCGTAGATGTCTTAATCCATTCTCCATTTACTTTCGTACATAGGGCATCAGGCAGGTTGTTTGTTTCCAGTTGATGATAAGGAAAGTCAAATAATCTAGTAATTTCCATAAGTTTCATTTAATTCGGTGACAAAATATGAAAAAATGCACGGTTTCTATTGAGTTATTCTTAAAATAAGGCACTATATTTTACAATTTGGAGATATTACATTGATTTTCTATAAGATGCGTTTTTTACTTAATTCTTAACAATTTTAAAAATTGCACTGTTTTTCTCTGTTTCTAGTCTCAAAAAGTAAATTCCATCTGGTAGACCAGTATAATCTATAAACGCATTTCCTTGCTGTACTGTAGCGTTTGAAACTTCTTGACCTAAAACATTATAAACGCTGCTTGTGTATGAGCCTAGAGAAGTACGTACTTTTAATAGGTTCTTTACAGGATTAGGAAATAACTCAAAACCTGCTTTAAAATTTACATTTTCTACCTGCAGCGCCTCATCTGTAATTACAGAAAAATTAAGATCATCATAATAAAAGCCATCTCTTGTTACAGCCCCATCAGAAACAAGTCTGAATCTGGCCAAGATAACCTCTCCTATATAATCACTTAAATTAATTTCCTCAAATACCCAGTCATTCTGTACCCCATCATATAAAGGCTCTCCTACTGGTTGTGCATTAGTTCCTGCACTTGTAAAATTACCGCATTGTGGTTGCCAGCTGGCACCATTATCTGTAGATATTTCAAATTGTACATAATCCCAAGTATTTTCAATATCCCACTTTGCATAAAATGATACAGCTGCGGCTGTGCTTTGAGTAAGATCTATGGGGTCTGTAAGTGTGATACTACTATTTTCATTATCGCTATAATTACCAGAAGGTGAATCTGTAATAGATGATGAAGGTGATACAAAAGTGGAACTTGTTACTCCCCAGCTAGTATTCCCATAACTATCTATTGTATCTCCATTATCAAGAAATACATTAGTTAACGCTCCATATACTTTGCTTATACGGATATTATTATCATAAAACCCATTGTTAACCACGAGGTCAAATTCTATACTATCACCTATCTCAATAGTAGGGTCTAGTGTATAAGTGATTGTTCCGCTAGCAGTTTCTAATGGCGCTAGCGCATCAAAATTTACCGCACTACCATTACTAGTAATATTGCTCGATACAGGGCTAAAGCTTACGATAAAGTCCCCAGTACTTGCAACTCCTAATCGTTTTAAATCAAAAGAGGTCGAGAGAGACGTATTTTCTCCTACAAAGCTATTTGTAGTTTCTACAAGAGCACCATAGTTTGTTACCATCTGTGCAGCCGTAAGGTTCATAAACATCATCTCTTGTGAAATAGATATAATGTCACTTGCTGGTGGCCAGAAAGAAGTCCCTATCTCTGGAGTGAAGGCAAAAATCTTATCGTGCGTACCTACTGTACCATACATAAAATCATCACTCTCACCAGCAAATGGATTGTCTCGTATAGGAGTATAACCGTTTATAGATGTGAGTTGCGCACCTAGACCTTGATACAATGCATCATCTGCCGTTGCGACATCTGCATACCCAAATGGATAGTACAACAACTCACCAAAGGTGTGATTATTAAGTGCCAGCACAAAGTTATGTTGCTCTACAAACCATTTTATTGCCTGATTTTCTATCTCAGAAAATGGCCCTGTACCGTGATAAGTGTTAGATCCCGGATTTGTAGATGATCCTGGGCCTCCCCAAGAGCTATTATTAGGATCTCCATTTATATGGTAATCATAATTTCTATTGTTATCTACACCGTTGCCATTTTTTCTATTTTTACGCCATAGTCCACCTCCATTAGGATCTGTCACTTGATTATATAAATAACCATCTGGGTTAATCACAGGTACAAAATAGAGCTCAGTATTATCTACAATCGCTTTTACTTCTAGATTATCTTCATAATTTTCTAATAAATACCACATATAATAAACAAGCTGCATAAGTGACATAGGCTCACGTGCGTGATGTATAGCCGTATATAGTATTTCTGGTTCGGTTTCATCTACGTTAGGGTTATCACTTATTTTAAGCCAATATATAGGGTTAGAACCTATGGATGGTGTTACAGATGTATCTGGCTCGCCTTCTGTAAGAAAATCACTTATAGGTGACTTTGCAGTGATAAGTTCTGGGTACTGAGCCACCATTGCATCTACCTCTTCCAGAAACTCTTGGTAGGTGAGATATCCTCCCATAGAACCTTGATTAAAATTTACTGGGGTAGGGTAACTAGCTTCACTTGTTGAGCAGCTTGTGTTTTGTTGTTGAGATTGTGATCTATTGCTTTGAGATTTATAAAATGAGGCTACATCATTTATTAAAACGTCCACTTTATAACCACTTTGTCTAGCCAGATTAATCTCATCTGTAGAGAAGTCTGAGATTACAAAAGTACCGTCCTTATGGACTACGTGGTCTACGGCTACATCTAGATTTTTAAGATTTTGAAGCGTGTGGCTGCTAGATAGATGTATTTTTGCTTTATGATATGTTAAAGGGGTTTGTTGCGCTTTCGCGAAAGCGTAAAATGTTATAACAACAAGCAGCGTAAGTAGTTTTTTCATCTAGTAGTCTTTATACAATAAGGTTTATAAAGATATAACACCTAAGCTTATGATTTTCCTACTTTTATGGTAAGAAAAAAGCCTAAGCTTATAAAGCTTAGGCTCTGGAATATCCACTATATTGAGGGGGAATTATAGGGATAATTTATGTAATAGTTTTTCTGCTACTAGCTCAGAAGAAGCTGGGTTTTGTCCAGTAATAAGAAGTCCATCTTCTACAGCAAACTCACCCCAGTCTGCAACTTTTTCATACTTTCCTCCGTTTGCAATGAGCATATCTTCTACTAAGAATGGTACTACATCTGTAAGTTGTACAGCATCTTCTTCAGAATTTGTAAAACCTGTAACACGTTTACCGCTTACTAGTGGTGTACCATCTTCATTTTTTGTGTTCTTGAAGATAGCTGGTGCGTGACATACAGCAGCTACTGGCTTCTCATTTGCATAAAAGCTCTCAATAAGGGCGATAGAATTTTTGTCTTCTGCAAGATCCCATAATGGCCCGTGACCTCCTGGATAAAAAACAGCGTCATAATCTTCTTGACTAACCGTCTCTAGCTTGATAGTAGCAGCAAGTTTATCTTGCGTTTCTTGGTCTGCAAAGTATCTTTTGGTTGCAGGTGTTTGTGCATCTTCTGTATTACTTTTTGGGTCTATAGGTGGTTGTCCACCTTTAGGCGAAGCAAGTGTGATATCTACACCTTTGTCCTTAAGTAAGTAATATGGTGCAGCAAACTCCTCTACCCAAAATCCTGTTTTTTCTCCTGTGTCTCCTAAGTCTTCGTGACTTGTTAAAACAAATAGTACCTTTTTCATAGCATTTTCTTTTTTTGATTCTACATTAGTCAAAGTAGTTACTTCGTTTTCATTTCCTTGTTTACAAGACAATGCAACTGCAAGTAATACAATCGCTGTGAGCGTTTTTTTCATTAGTATTTTTTAGTTGACACAAAAATACAGTGCTCAATTTCTCAAAAAATTGATTTATGATAATAAAAGGGATTTTTAACTATCCTTTGGCAATTTCCTTGCGTATGCGGCTTAAACTTTCGGTAGTTATCCCTAAGTAAGATGCTATATGATAGTTCTTTACCGTTTTTTCTATAGTAGGGTAGGTGGTAATAAAACTGTGGTAACGCTCCCTGGCAGATAAGGAGATATTACCCAGAATACGCTTCTGAAAACTAGCAAAAGCTCCTTCCATTTTCTTTCTAAAAAAAGATTCAAGCGATGGGATGTTCTCGTAGAGATTATCTAGTTTTTCCTTAGGTAATTTATAAATCACCGCATCTTGAAGACACTCTATAGTGACAATGGCCGGCGCCTTTGTAAAGTATGCTGTATAGTCACTTATCCACCAGTCATTTATGGCAAACATAAGTGTGTGCTCCTTACCCACAGTATCTGTAAAATAGGAGCGTAGACAGCCACTATGCACATAGTATTGATCTATTACAACCTGGTTTACATCTATAAGAATTTCTCCTTTTTTTACTTCAATGCGCTCCATCCCTTGATTTATAAGGTTTATGGCTATAGTATCAAGATCTACGTTCTTAAAAATTTGGGTTATGATATTTTGATTTTCCAGGATTATAAAGTGTGGCGGTTTGAGTAAATATACGCTTTCGCGAAAGCAAAATAAAAACTCCCACAATCTTTAAAAGAGCGTGGGAGTGTATAAATATGCGATGTTGCTTTCTTATTTATTCTTCTCTACCCAAAGTCTTGCATTTACAAAAGCCTCTAGCCAAGGACTTACCTCGTCTTTATGTTGAGCAGGGTAGTGTGCCCAGTTCCAAGGGAAGGTAGATCGCTCTAT
>ENA-ORXC01000167-ORXC01000167.1-marine-metagenome-genome-assembly--contig:-NODE-167-length-62800-cov-6.081884_pt1 | contig 62800 bp, 57 predicted proteins | sample MGYA00237865_ERZ511478 | MGnify/ENA metagenome assembly ERZ511478
TCTGGTGCTCCAAAAAGGAATAAATTGTATTCTTTCCTGCCATCTAACTCTCTAATAACTTGCTCCATCAAATCTAGTGGGTATTGCTTTCCTTGGTGTGCTGCAAAAGGCGCAATGCCAATCCACTTTTTGTGACAGCCAGCAGTGAAGCCCATGATCTCATCATTCTGATCTGGCTTAGGGAGTGCTTCTGGCACAATATGATGCCCAGTTATCTCCTCAATAGCATCTTGATATCTAGAAACTGTCGTTTTGAGAGGTTTGAAAACTTTGTCTATACTCCTTGTAAGTGCTTTTTTATCTGGTCTGCCTTTATTTAAACAGGAGCTAGGTAGGTTAAGAAACTTACGCAACATTTTTGATCTAATTACATTGTGCAAGTCTGCTACGTGGGTAATCGCTACTTTTTTGAGTTGGCGTGATAATTTCCACATACCGCTTACTCCTTTATGTATGCTATTTACTTCGGCGGGAATAAATGTGACATTTGGTATTGCTTCTATAATAGGTTTAAAGAATGGTTTTGAAAGAAAGGATATTTTTATTTCTGGGTTCGCTTTCGCGAAAGCGTACACCACAGGGACCGTCATCGCAACATCTCCCATTGCTGAGAGCCTAATAATAAGTATATGTTTTTGTGCCATTATCTCGCCAGACGCATCATTGATGTATCAATAATTGATAGGTTACCCTTAAGCAACTTGTTACTTTTTAATGTTGCGTAGCACTGGGTTGAGCTCATCGTCATTATACATCTTCATTTGTTTATAAACCTTCATATACTTATCTCCCTTTGAGATATCTTCAAGAAGCGTGTCTATTGCTGTAGAAAGATCTACGCGCTGCTCGAGCAATATATCTAGTTTTATTTTACAAGTAGCACGGTGCGCATCACTGGCATCTGTGCGGGTTGCCTCCTCATCCATGTGATATACTTTAAGGGCAAGAATAGATAAACGGTCTACTCCCCACGCTGGGCTTTCTGTATTTATGGTAGCACCTTCTTTTACAGTAACGTCATGATACTTTTCTAGAAAATAGCTATCTATATATTCTACCATATCTGTACGATCCTGGTTAGACGCATCTATCTTACGTTTTAAGGTCAAAGCTGCAACTGGATCAATCTGAGGATCACGAATAATATCTTCATAATGCCACTGTACGGTATCTATCCAGCATTTTCTATATAACAAATGACCTAGTAGATCTTTACTTTTATCATATGTATTGACAAATGTTTGATCTACAGTATTCTTAAGGTGATACGTATCTATTGCTTCTTTAAAAATGGCATTTGCCTTTTCTGTAAACATATAATTGGTTTTCAATATATAATTATTCTATAATCGTGACGGCTTCCCATACCCATAATTTTGCAATGCAGGGCATTCTATTAAATATGTATACAAAGATATTAGTTTTTGGTTTGGGAATAAGGGCTACTCTAAGGAGGTACTGCAAGGCTATAGCATATTTAACAATAGTACTCTTATGCAAGCATGTGTATAAGTAAAGGCAATAATATAATAAACCACAATAAGCTCTCTTTAAACACTTTACTTTCAGTATGTTCTAAATAATTACTCACTATAATAGTCATTACTGGGATAATAAGATACCACTCTGCCCCTGTCTTTTTAGTTGTACATAAAATTACAAGTAGTCCAGACACTAGTATACCTAAGACAACGGCATACCTGCCTTTTGTACCCATAGAGGCTTTTCTCTGCTCGCTTAGATACTTCCATACCGTCCATAAAATGGTACCTATAAAAAAGGCGATAGCAACGAGTACTTGTACATTGCCATAAGATGTAAAGTCTAAGGATACTGGATACCACGTTATAGCTACCTGAGAAGGATCTCCAGCTTGCCACAGCAATATTGCATAGTACATAATACCGAAGCTACATAGGGCTACCAGCGGTATAAATACATATCGTACTACCGTGATTCCATAAAAAAGTAGCGCTAGATAGAGAGCTAATGTATACAACCAGCTATAAGAAAAAAACGCCGCAGCTAGTAATATCCAGAAAGCTGCATCAAAAATCTTGCGCTCCATGTGCAACTCAGACTTAAAACTAATGATCCTACGCATGGCGAGCAATATAAAAAATCCTGCAATTAAAACGGCTTCGTCTCTTAGTGCTACGGGTAATGCTAGGCTTAATGCAGCAAATAGTAGCACTCCGTATGAGTTACGTTTAGTAAGATCATTTTTTTGAGAAACAAAGCTCAATATAAACATAGTCAACACATAAAGTACATACATGCCTGCCGTTATAAGCGCACGCCGCCATGTAAATGGCGCTATCATTATATCGCTATGACTAAAAAAGAAACCTATAGTCATATATATCAAAACAACCACAACTGCAAATGGTGTTGAAGAGCCAAAAAATCTTGTGAGCATAGCTAGTTTTTTTCCTATTTTTGCAATAACATCTTTGTAAGATGCATAATTAAGATTTCAATATTGTAAACATACAACATTATGAGTTTGACAGGACTTTACGAAGGCATTCAAGAATTTGCAGAAGCAACTTTATTTGCACCTTTCAATGCACTTGCAGAATTAGAACTGAGCAGCTGGTTTCTCGCAAACGGGATAAACTGGTTCTTTATGCTCATTTGTGCTGCAGCTATCGTGTACTGGGTTTTAGAAATCAAAAAGTATGATGATAACGACACAGAATATCGCGAGGCAAAAGCTCACGGTTTCTTAGGTAAAGACAGTGAGCTAGAAAGCAAGCTTTAAGTTACTATAGGTCAAAACCTATATCCGTACGATAATTCATCCTATCAAAATGTAGTTTTTCTATATTCTGGTAGGATTTTTTTATGGCTTCTCTATAATCTTCATGAAAAGAAGTTACTGCAATTACTCTACCACCATTAGTAACTACTGCACCATCTTTTTCTGTAGTTCCTGCATGAAAAGCTATAGAACCTTCAATTTTTTCGAGCCCTGTAATTACTTTTCCTTTGTCATAAGCTTCTGGATAACCACCAGAAACCAGCATTACTGTTGCCGCACTTCGTGTATCTAGCTCAAACTCTTGCTTGTCTAATGTTTGACTATCAACTGCTTTAAAAAGTGATACTAGATCAGATTGTATACGTGGTAAGACTACCTCCGTCTCAGGATCGCCCATACGTACATTATACTCAATGACCTTAGGGTCATCACCTACTTTAATAAGCCCTATAAAAATGAATCCCTTATAATCTATGTTTTCTTTAGTAAGTCCATGTACCGTAGGTTTTATAATACGCTCTTCTATTTTTTTCATAAAAGCAGCATCTGCAAATGGAACAGGACTTATAGCGCCCATTCCGCCGGTATTGAGTCCTTTATCTCCTTCTCCTATGCGTTTGTAATCCTTAGCAGTAGGAAGTACTTTGTAGTTTTTACCATCTGTAAGTACAAACACACTAAGCTCTATCCCGTCTAGAAATTCTTCTATCACTACCGTTGCACTTGCATCACCAAATTTTCCTCCTAGCATACTAGCTAGCTCTTCCTTTGCCTCTACGAGATTTTCTATAATCAAAACGCCTTTTCCTGCAGCAAGACCATCTGCCTTTAATACATAAGGAGCGCTTAAAGTTTCTAAGAAAGCTTGCCCTTTATCTAGCGTATCCACTGTAAAGGCTTCGTATGCGGCCGTAGGAATATGATGTGCAATCATAAATTCCTTTGCACGCTCCTTGCTTCCCTCTAGTGCTGCACCTTCCTTGCTTGGCCCTATAACAGCAACGTTTTTAAGAGCTTCATCTGCTTTAAAAAAGTCATACACTCCTAGCACCAGTGGATCCTCTGGGCCTACAACAACCATTGTTATGTCTTCCTTAATTACTAACGCTTTGATTGCTTCAAAATCGGTTACGCCTATAGCAACATTTGTTGCAATTTGAGCAGTACCTGCATTTCCTGGAGCTACAAATAGTGTTTCACATTGCTCACTCTGTGCTAGTTTATAAGCAAATGTATGCTCACGTCCTCCAGAGCCTAAGATTAAGATATTCATTATGGTATGTTTTGCGTTTAGACAAAAATAAATGTTTGTATTTTGGCTCCCTAATTAAGAGGATGTGAATTTATTCAACTGGGCTTTAAAAATGAAGGGTTTTGATACCGCTTTCGCGAAAGCGGAACTACAACGTGTCATAAATATCCCAGAACATCAATATGCAGCCTATATTTTTGAGCAGAAGAAAAAGATTCTTGCTCATCACAAAGCCCATAATCCCTTTTATAAAAATCTTCTTTCCAAAAGAGATGAAAAAGACTGGAAAACACTACCAGTCCTAACAAAATCTGATTTACAGCAACCCCTTGAAAATAGACTTTCTCAAGGTTATGACCGCAAGCAAGTATACGTGAGTAGTACTTCTGGATCATCTGGACACCCCTTTATATTTGCCAAAGATAAAGAGTCTCATGCATTGAGCTGGGTAAGTTTTCAAGATAGATATTACTGGTATGATCTTGACCTCAACACTTCTAAACAAGCACGTTTTTATGGAATCCCGCTTAGCGGATTAGGGTATTATAAGGAACGTCTCAAGGATAAACTAGGTAATAGATATCGTTTTCCCATTTTTGACCTTTGCGATCGCAAACTTGAAGACATGGTAAAAAAATTTAGAAAAACACCTTTTGACTATATCAATGGATACACGAGTAGTATTGTGTTGCTGGCAAAATATTTAAAAACACACCAGCTTATTCTCAGAGATATTTGTCCTACGCTTAAGGCATGTATTGTTACTAGTGAGATGCTTTTTCCAGATGATTTGCTATTGATGGAACAACAATTTAATGTTCCCATCATCAATGAATACGGAGCCTCTGAAATGGGGTTAATTGCTTTTCAAAATAAAGACAAGCAGCTACAAGTAGACAGCGAATTATTATTTGTCGAAATCCTTGATGACCAAAACAGACCCTTACCACATGGAGAAATAGGGCGCATTGTGATCACCTCCTTTTATAACAAAGCACATCCCTTTATACGTTATGACATAGGAGATATGGGATCTTTATCACCACAGAGCACCCTTAAAAAACCTATTCTAGAAAATTTACAAGGTAGAACTAGTGATATTGCGCTTCTACCTAGTGGCAAAGTAGTGCCTGGACTCACATTCTATTATGTGACAAAAAGTATTATAGAAGAAGATGGAAATGTAAATGAGTTTATCATTGAACAGTATGCACTAGATTCTTTTAAGTTTATTTATACTTCACAAAGGCTTCTTAACGCTGTAGAAAAAAAGAATATTGAGAAGGCAACCTCAAAATATCTTGAAGCAGGACTGCATCTTACTTTTGAGAAAGTAGCTATGATGAATCGCAGTAATAGAGGAAAACTAAAGCAATTTTCTTCCTCTGTATCATAGATGTAACGTTTTAATACTATTTTTTAAGAGAACATCACCATGCTTCTTTATATCACTTTTATAAAGAGGACATCTATAATGTAGTTCTCTAATATCGCTCAATCCACTTAGGTCTATGTATAAAATACTCCCAGAAAAAACGAAACAAAAACCAAGCTGCAGTTACCCGAGAATACCCTAGGCAGAGACTATAAAATTGATAATTATAAGTTACAAGATTTAACTTATTTGAGCTCATGGAGCCATCACGTACTCTATAAAAAGCAAGGTCTTCTTGCAAACCTAGAGCTGGCTTACCACTTTTCTTTATTGCTTCTAGCCATACTGCCCAGTCTTGTCTTTTTCTAACCTCTGGAGCGCTTATTTTTCCTAATGAAGCCGTGCTATAAATTCCTGTAAGGTTTCCTATATAATTATTACTGTGCTGTTTTTTATAAGTGAGCGAGGGCAATGCTATTACTCGTTTTCTAAGTGTTTTGCCTTCCTCATTAATATGTACATAGCTGGTGTAAGAAACGTCACAGCCGGTTTCTTGCATGAAAGATATTTGTTTAGCTAGTTTTTCTGGATGCCATAAGTCGTCTGCATCTAAGAAGGCTATAAATGCACCTTGTGCTGCATTGGTTGCTATGTTGCGGGTATGTGCCGCCCCACTATTTTGCGAAAGCGTAATAAGTTTAATTCTATCATCGTGAGCGATAAGTGTATGTACTAAGCTTACAGAATCATCTGTTGAGCAATCATCTACTATAATTTGTTCCCAGTGTTCATACGTCTGTGCTTTTATACTTGCGATGGTTTGAGCAATAAATGGTGCCGCATTATACAGGGGTGTAATAATGGATACCAATGGCTTTCCTTCTATGCTAGTAGGCTTTATCATCTCCTACGATAGATTTATATATTGTTATAAAAACAATTTTAATATCTAAAAACAGTGACCAGTTTTCGACATAAAAAATATCAAATTTTACGCGGTTTACAATATCCACATCGGTTTCTATTTCCCCTCTGTAGCCACTTACTTGTGCAAGTCCAGTAATACCTGGTTTTATAAAATGCCGCACCATAAATTTATCTATGCGCTCTGCATACATGTGTGTATGGCTCACCATGTGGGGTCTAGGTCCCACTACAGACATGTCTCCTTTGAGCACATTAATAAACTGCGGTAGCTCGTCCATACTAGTTTTACGTAAAAACCTCCCTACTCTAGTAATGCGATTGTCGTTTTTACTCACCTGCTGTAAGTCTGCATCCTCATTATCTCTCATAGAGCGAAATTTATAGCAGTAAAACTCGTGATAGTCTAGACCGTTGCGCTTTTGTTTAAAAAAAACAGTTCCCTTAGAGTCTAGTTTTATTAAAATAGCAAGTAAAGGAGTGAGCCATGATAGTATACCTACAAGTACAGCAAGAGAAAGTATAATATCAAAAGTACGTTTAATAAATTGATTAACAGGTGTTTCTATGGGTATGGTGCGTAGTGATAAAATGGGAGTAATCCCAAGGTATTGGTACGCTAGTTTCTTAGTAAAAATCTCACGGCTATCTGGAATAAATTTTAAGATTTTAAGGTTGTTATCTGTAAATTCTGAAATTTCTCGTAGCTCTTCATTTGTAAATTGCTCTACGGAGCAATACACCTCATCTACATTATTTGTTATAATGTAATTAAATATCCCATCAAGAGAAACCTTAGGATCTTTAATATCAAAGGTATTTCTTACTTCATAACCATACTTTTTATTTTCTACAAAGAACTTTTTAAGTTCCTTAACTTCATCATTCCACCCCAGAATAACGACCCGACGATGGTTACCGCCTAAGACTTCTCGATACGTCTTTAATAAATAAAAAACACCAAATTTATTTATTGTTATACCTATGAAGACATAAATTACATAATAGAAAACTTGTGAAGGAGGTGTGTTTATATTTTGAAATAATCCAAAAAATGCAAAGATGAGTAAGGCAAAAATAGACAACTGTAATACCAGTAATGAAACTATATTTGTAGGGTTTGTATATCTATACACCTCATAAAAATGTGATTTTATAGTAGAGTAAAGCCAGGTCGCAACGATATACAATGAGAATGTTGCAAAGTTTTCACTCATTATAAGACATAACTTTGCTAGCAATAAGATGATTGCCAGATCAATGCAATAAATTGCAGGTCTTATATAGAAGGAATATCTACCTACGCGTTGCGCCATACCTACTTACGTATGTGTTTTGTAAAGTCTTTGTGCTCGCTCTTATATAATTGATCTTGAGATAAACTTTTAAAATACTCAAAGGTCTTTTTCATGCCTTCTTCTCGACCTACTTTTGCCTCCCAGTTTAATATCTCTCTCGCTTTCGAAATATCTGGTTTGCGTTGCATAGGATCGTCTACTGGTAAATCCTGATAGATTACTTTTTGATCTGTCCCAGTTAGTTTTATAATCTCCTCTGCAAAGTCTTTAATAGTAATCTCATCTGGGTTTCCTATATTTACTGGCAATGCATAGTCACTCATAAGTAAACGATAGATACCTTCTACTTGGTCATCTACATAACAGAAAGAGCGCGTCTGCATTCCATCTCCGAAAATAGTAAGGTCTTCACCCCTAAGCGCCTGCCCCATAAATGCTGGTATTACTCTTCCGTCATTAAGTCTCATTCTAGGGCCGTAGGTATTAAAAATCCTTACAATGCGTGTTTCTAGACCGTGAAAACGATGATATGCCATTGTGATAGATTCTTGAAAACGCTTTGCCTCATCATAGACTCCTCTAGGCCCTATGGTATTTACATTTCCATAATAATTCTCATCTTGAGGATGTACTAATGGGTCTCCATAAACCTCAGAAGTCGATGCTATTAAAATGCGTGCATTTTTAACCTTAGCAAGGCCTAAGAGATTATGAGTTCCTAGGGATCCCACCTTAAGTGTCTGTATAGGTATTTTAAGATAATCTATAGGGCTTGCTGGTGATGCAAAGTGTAATATGTAATCCAGCTCGCCAGGTACGTGTACAAAGGTGGTAATGTCGTGATGATGAAACTCAAAATTTTCTAGCTTAAAAAGGTGTTCAAGATTAGATAAACTTCCCGTAATGAGGTTATCCATCCCTATCACATAAAATCCTTCTTTAATAAACCGATCACACAAATGTGACCCTAAAAATCCTGCTGCTCCTGTGATTAAGACTCTCTTCATAAATAGATAATTGATGTACACCCTTTAAAAGATGTAGGTCTGTAAAAGTAAGGAAGTATTGTTTGGCTATAAAGCGCAAAACCTATAACCTACTTAGAGCTGCTGCAAATTTTTCTAAAATAGGTCTTCTGTCAAATTTTTCAAGTACATACTTTCTGGCAGCCGCACCCATGGCAGAAGCTACCTCTGGAGCATTGTTAATTATATCCAGCTGTCTCAAAATAAGCTTTCTATCTGTTACTAGATTATAATAACCACCTTGCGAATCTTCTATAATTCTAGCAGTCTCCGCATCTGGATGACCCGTGATTATAGATGGCTTAGCACTTGCCATCATTCCTAAAATTTTTGAAGGCATAACGGTATCTACTACGCTACTTTTTTGAAACAAGATGTGCACATTTGCACTTGCGAGTAAGCTTGATAACTCTGTGAATGGAACAGGTGGATAAAATTTTATCTCAACGTCTTTTAAATTTTCCCTTAGAGCTTCCATTGTTGCACCAGCACCTACCACAACAACTTCAAATTTATTAACATCTAGTGCTTTAACTACGTGAGTAAACAACTGCCAGTCCTGCTTCTCTCCCACGTTTCCTGAGTATAAAATACTACACTTATCCTTATCAAAATAAGGATGTAATGGTGCCTTAGATGGATCACTCTGGGCAGCATCTATCCAGTTAGGTAGGTAGTAGGTCTTAGTAGTGGTTTTTTCTTTGAGTTTAGTAAGCATGAGCTGGCTTATGGTGCTTACACAGTCTGCTTTATTAAGGATACTACGCTCTAATTTCATCAAAGCCTTGTATGCGATACTTTTATTTTTAACTCCAGAGACAAGACCTGATTGAAAAGCGGCATCAAATTCAAAATCTTGAATGTGGATCCAGTGTTTTGCGTTACGCTTTCGCGAAAGCGTATTTCCTAACCATGCACTACTCGTAAAGGGGATTATAGAAATTACAATATCACATTGCTTTATCTGCTTGAAGTTAAAACGTGATCCTATGGTAAAATCTGCTATGTGGATAACGCGCTTTGAGAATGTAGGCTCCTTGGGAGTAAACTGCTTATAACGATATATATCAATGGTTCCCTTCATCTCATGCAAATAAGTTCCTTGGTTTTGATATTCTTCTACTATTTCCCACTGTGGATAATAAGGAAATGCGGTAATTACAGAAAGTATAGCACCTTGTTGCTCTAGATATTCTGCCAGTTGTGTGCTATACAGACCTATTGCTGTGTCTTCTGGAAAGAAGTTTAAGGCGATAAGTGTGATGTGTTTTCCTTGTAGGTTAGTCAATGCGATTTCTTATAATAATTGCCGGTGTACCCGTGCAGATTTTTCCTGCTGGTAAATTTTTGAAAACACTGCTTCTAGCTCCTACCACAGTACCATTTCCTATTGAAACTCCAGGTGCTACATAAACATCTGTAGCAATCCAGCATTTTTCTCCTATGGTGATAGGGTGCGCTTGTATAGAAAAATTTGAAGAATGATAATCATGTGTTCCCGTACATAAATAGCTGCGTTGTGACACCACAGCATTTGCTCCTATAATAATAGGTCCTAGTGTATATAATATCACCTCATCACCTATCCAGCAATAATCTCCTAGAACTAATTTCCAGGGATAGGTAATCTGAGCTGTAGGCCTTATAATCACTTTGTTACCCACTGTCGCTCCAAAACATCTAAGTAAAAACCGTCTCCAGCCATATAACGCTTGAGGAGAACTTCTAAAGAGAACGACATATACTATACGCCACAGTTGTACCATCACTCCAGATTTACCTCTGAAGCCCTTTGGGGTATTATATGATTTTAAATCTTGATAATTCACTAGCTTTTAAAAATATTAGTGAGCCTTTCTGAAAAAGCTGTTATCGTAAAATTCTCATTAAAGTAATCGATATTACCTTCTCCCATTTTCTTAATAATAGACACGTTATTTACAAGATACTCCATCTTAATCGCGAGATCTTCTACTTGTTGCTTTTTTACAAAAAAACCGTGTTTCCCATCTTCTATTACATCCACAATCCCGCCTTGCGTCGTTGTCACAATTAAAGATCCTGTAGCCATAGCTTCAAGTATAGCTATAGGCTGTCCTTCCATGGCATAATATGTAGGCAAGACAAATATATTACCCCATTCAAAAAGTTCTTTCTTTTCTTTTCCGTGCACAACTCCTTTGTAAACTGTGTTTTTAAGAGTGAGTAGCAATGGGTTTACACAAGACCACATTTCGGCAGTGACACCGCCGCCTATCTGTGCATGAAAGAATACTTCTTTGTCTTGAAGAATTTTAAGTGCTTTTAAGAAGATCAAAATACCCTTTTCCTCCATCAAGTTACTCAAATATATAAAACGAGGTGCAGTATAAGTCTTTGTGATATTTTCTTGTAAATATGCTTCGGCAAAATTAGGAAGTACATGTATATCCTTCTGGTCTAAAAATGGTGTGAGATTAGTAATTAAAGACGGAGACAGTACAATCCCTGTGGTTGTTCTTGATAGTAAATAATGTACGATTCTTCGTTGCATAGTACTCATTTGTTTATATGCAGTACCCAGATGATTACCGTGTATGTGAGTTATGATACGCTTTCGCGAAAGCGTGCCAAACCCAATAAACAGAGCGTATTTAAGAACACCAAAATATGTCTGCCCAGGGGTTATGTATAAAATGTCATTTGAAAAAACTTTAAAAGCAGCTGTATTATATTTGAGGTTATGCCAAAGTTTTTTGAAGGAAAAACTTCCTAATTTCTCATCTAGCTTGCTAAATGAGGTATTTACTAAAGTTACTTTGAAACCTGACTTAATTAATAATTTACTTGCTACTTGGTTTGCCAGCGAAACTCCAGTGATGGGCTCTGGGAAAGGGCCTACAATAAGTATCTTTTTATTATTCATTAATAGGTGTGGCAAATAAGGTTTTGGCAGAAAGAAAATTAAAAAACAACGAGAAGTAAATGACCCCTGATTCTTTTTCAAAAATATTATCTGTAAGCATCATTATACTATAGAATATGATTACCAGTATCAGTAATTCATTATTAAACCTAACTGCAAAGATAAAATTTAAAATGAGTGTGACTAAGAAAGCGAGCAACGCAATGAGACCTCCTATAAGTAATAAACTAAGAAACTGATTATGGGCATTATACCCCTTTTCTTCTAAGAGTTTAATTTCTAAGAGTTCATATCTATCTGTAAGCTCTTTACGGTAATCACCTATGCCATAGCCAATAATAGGACTGTCTTGTATAACATCTATTACTACCCCGTAAATGGTGTATCTAATATTTGTAGAGCTGGGAGTTCCTTGAGTTACAACTTCAACATTTTTAAATTCTAAAAATTTATCTCGAGTGCGCGGTATTGCAACCAGTAAAACAAGTAAACCTACTACAGCAAAGATGTAGGGTTTTACCAACCGTTTATTACGCTGAAAGAGCATAAATACAAAAGAAACAACCATAAGTGCTATAATAGATCCCTTCTTTGCATAAAGCAGTAAAAACAACACTAAAACAAGGTTTATGATAAGAAGTCCTACCACTTTCCATCGTGATTTTAAAGAGCGTAATACGTATAGAGAAAAAAGTATAGCAGCACTACAATGCATTCCAGAATAAATAGGATGAATTTTATATTTACCTACATGTATCTTCATGATCATAGGAAAATGCATGAGCATCTCGTTAAAGCTGTAATGTGTAATATAAAACCATAAAAAGGGGATTACATTAAACAAAGCAACTGTAACGATATATACTGCAAAGTATTTTTCTAGGTGGATATGTAGCTGTTTTATGTCTTCTTGAGAGTACATTGCAAAACAGAGAGGAAAGAGTATTAATGATAAAAATATAGTGAGCTTTTTTATGCCAAAATCAACATTGACACTGTAGAGTAATGTAATTGCAACTACAATAAACACAAGTCCATTTACTAGAAAGAAGCGGGTGTTAAATTTGTTTTTACTTTTATAAAAATGAAACACAGAAATTATAGCAAATAGACCTATCGCAATAGACTTTGCATTAGAAGGTAATAATACAGATGCAAATAGTAGAAAGAGAGCACCTTCTGGTAATCTTAAACTTTTTTGATGTGACTTTGCTTCCATTTTTGTTGATTGATTATCCCTTGCTTTATAAAATAATCTAATATTTTGGCAATACCCATAACTCCGACTAGGGTTCCTACGTAATATGAAAATCCATTTGCAAAATCACCTCTAAGGAAAAATAAAAGGTGAATAGCAAAATAAAAAGCCATCATCTTTTTCATTAAGATACTACTTTGTAACCAAGTAAGTAAATAGACAAGCGTGTATGCCAGAATTATTGCCAGCAGTACAACTCCCACTATTCCAAAATTAATATAACCCTCTGAAACCATAGGGTTAGATAGATTACTAAAATTAAATCCATAATTATCTATAAGATGCTCTCCTACAAGTTGTCCAGTACTAATAGGCTTATCTGGCCATACTTTACGTGGTACAAAGAAAAGAAAGGCACTTAACAATTGATATCCGTATGAAAATCCTTCATACTTAACATAATCTATGGTGGCTACAATATTTATAAATGCATCATAGTGTAATGTATTAAAAACCTCTCCTATACCTTCTCCTTCAAATTCGTCTAGAAGCAATCGAGGTTGTATAACAATCTCCCGCATTGATGACTTAGCATGTGTAATTATCGCAGATAATGGAAATACAATAATCATTGTAAAAAACATGAAAAACATAGTTTTTACATTGCTGTTAAGTAACCTAGGTATACATAAATAGATAATTGATATATAGATTGGTCCTAGAGCATTACGCTTTTCCACTAGTGGGTTTTTAAACCATAATAGGAGTATTAAAAAAAGTATAAGTACTAGTGCTATTGCCAATACATTTTTTGATGATCCTGTAGTGCTCTTATAATATTGTACTGATAAAATAATACCACCTAATGGAACTACAAATAATAGTTTCTTCCATATAAGCAGTGCTGTTGTTCCTATAGAAAATGACATCCATCCAGCCCGCGACATTTCGTTTACTACGAACCCATAACTCGCCATAAAAACTAATAGTGATATCCCCAGCGTTCCTATTAATACTAGGGGTAGTCTTTTATCACGCGCTACATTATGCCTTATAGCCCTCGTTTTTCTAGTTTTTTTAAGCAACGTATAAGCACCAAAAAAGGAAATAGTAAAGATGATAATAAGCACGTTTGCATAAATAATTCCATTAGAGGTATATGGCAGATTAGTTAAAAAATCTGCATTCTTACTACCTATGACTCTTAATTGTAATATGGGAGCAATAATGAAAAACAAGAAGTTAAAAACAATATATACAGATATAAAAGGAGCGTAGTTCTGCTCCCTGTATAGATGCCACCAAAGAAGTGTAAATAGCAATAGATTACTTCCAAAAAAAGATGCCCACACCGCTATCTCTGTTGCAAAATTTGCAAATAGAAATACGCTTATCATTGTATAAGCCCCAAGGAGCACTGCTTTTCCCAACTTACGTTTTATATTTATATTAGTTTCACTTGCATCTTCCCACAAAGACATGTCTATTTATAGCTAGCTCTTCATCCAAGATATAGTCAAAACGTGCTCTAAAGGCGTTATCAAACCACTCTAAGGAATAATAATCAGGAGTTTTAGGAATATTGTTCATATCACCAAAATAAAGCCCTAGAGGCATAAACTCGACTATTATGTATTTTGTTGATAGATTTTCTAATGTATTGAAGATATGATCTAATGAAACATCCTGAGTAAGTATTAAGTGATGTGTGACTGCTAGCGCTATTACCACATCTCCTTGAATCCTATCAACAAAAGAAGATGTATTATGACGCTGATTAGGTCTCACAAAATCATGCACTAGTGTCAAATAATTGTCTTGACCACCATTAACTTTAAAATTTTGATCAAGAGCATTCTTATCATAATCTGTAGAAATCATCTTAGACAAATGCGTATTGTTGATCAAAAAATTTGCAAATTTACCTTGGTTTGATGCTAGTTCAACAGCGCTAGTTGCATCTGCCATGTGCTTAGTTACTATTTCCTTAATCCTTAGAAAACGTTTGTCGTTTTTTGGATCTTTATCATCATGGTAATCTTTCCAATAAGAATCAAAAGAGCTCCTGTCAATTTTACTAATAAGTTTACGGGCGTGCTTTGTACTATAGTTGTTCTGAAATGCTCTTTTAAAACGTATGAGCTTTTCAAAGTACTTATGATTACCATACTTATCAATTACTCTAGAATATCGAGCAGACGCTAGTCTACGTTTACTAAAAGTTATATGGTACAAGAGGTTTGAAACACGTTTTCCAAAAAAACCTGCATAGCGGTACCTTAAATTAAATAGATCTTTGTCGTTATAGAATCCATTATATAAAAATATGTTGTTGGGAACATCTGCATAGCCTTTTTTGTAAAGAAATAAAGGAATATAAAATGAGTTATAAAAATTAGAAAAACCAGACCAACCATTTTGGTTTCGGTCATCTCTTTTTATGAAGCTTCCAAAATCAACGTAAACGGGCTTATTCATCATAAACACGATATTGTAAGCATGACTATCAAAAAGTTCATACCCATGCTTAAACGCAACTTCATTGGTGTCTAAAACTACATTTGCAGCATTATGCAGCATTGAAAAAGACCACTCATACGGGTAGTTCCAATATTCAATACGTTCATGCTCTATAACTAATTTATAACCTTCTATCTCAACATCAGATATCCAAGTATTAACAAATAATCCTTTCTCAGTAAGCTCATTTATCAAGCCACAATCAAACATGTCCTCTACCTGAGAGATATACTCGTCATTAATCGCTCTAAATATTCTTTTTTGATAAAAATAAAGCGTGCACATCTTATCAATAGAAAAGTCTACAGTATAAAGATTTTTTACCTTTAAAGGAATACTTATCATAGACGTGTCCATGTATTTATATTAAAAAAATTTACAAACGCTTTAGTTTGCAGTTTAAAGTTTTCTCGTGTGTTTTTAAATAATGCATTAATCAAATATCCTGAAATACTATAAGAAATAAGTGTTGCGTAGGCCGCCCCAACAAGTCCATACCACTCTATAAAAAAGATGTTTAAAATAATATTTATGCTTGCACCGGCCACCAGTCTTATACTAGAAAGTTTTTCTAGATTTTCATTCAGATAATATCCCCAAGACCCATTACTCAAGAAAACAAAAACAATTGACCATATATATAGAACTAGAACATCACTGCTATCACTGTATTCATTTCCAAATAGCAATGGGACAAAGAAGTGTGCAGATAATGTATAAATCAAAGAAACTACTATTGCTATCTTAATAAGCAAATCGTAAAGCTGCTGGAGTCTTTTTAAAAATAAATCCCGATTACTTTTTCTAATATTTACAAGTGATGGAAAAACTGATTGTGTTATTGCAGCTGTCACAAAAAGCCATATTCCCGTAAGCTTTACTGCCACACTATATATACCCAGTGGTTCTTCACCTAAAATTTCCTTGATCATGACTTGATCAATTTTCATGTATAATGCAGCTGCAACAGAACCTATAATTAAAAACCAGCTTTTACTTAATAACCTTTTTACCCAGTAGATTTTAAATTTCCATAGCCCTATAGAAAGTCCTGAAACATGATAAGCAATAATATAGCTAAGAGAGATAATAATCCATTCGGCAACAATTACATAACCAAAGTAAATTAAAGGAGCTTTTAAAAAGATAAGGAACACCTTAACAGCTGCAATAGAAATTACTGCAACGATATTTCCTATAACTGTGTATTTACTACGCACGTCGCTCTGAAAATAAAAATCAATCCCCTTAAAGCTTTGTAGGAGTATGCTTGACGCTATCACAAATATCATTGTATCTGTAAGTGTTGTATGATCTAAAAACTGTGTTGCACCCACTATGAGACTAAACATCACAACAAATCCTAATAGCCTTAATCCTAGCGTAGTTCCAAGAATTTCATCTCTACTAGAAGTATTATTTACAAGCTCTTTTGTAACTATTTGATCTAAACCCAAAGCCGCAATTGCAGCAAATAGATATACAAATGACTCTGCATAGCTCAATATTCCAAAATTGCTAGGGCCCAGGTACCTAGCAATCCAAATACCTATAAAAAAACCATCTAAAACACGTAATCCTTTCTCTAATAATATCCAGACAGTATTTGAAAAATAGCGGCGAACATTAGCTTCAGCTAAAAATTGTTTCTTACCAAACATCTACAGCTTTCCTAGATACCATTTATATAATCTATTAATCCCATTCTCAAGCGCTACCGTATGTTTCCATCCTAAGCCATTAAGTTTTGTTACGTCTGTAAGTTTGCGCGGAGTGCCATCTGGTTTTGAACTGTTAAAGATTAACGTTCCTGTAAAACCTATCGTTTCTTTGATGAGGGTAGCTAGTTCTTTTATAGAGATATCCTCTCCTGTGCCTATATTAATGTGGGTATTTCTTACTTCGGTTGTGCTTCCTCTTATATCGTCAAAGCTTGTGTTTTCTAAGATATACACACAAGCATCTGCCATATCTTGACTCCATAAAAACTCTCTTCTAGGCGTTCCTGTACCCCATATCTCAACACTTTCGGATGTGACACCAAACTTTTCTAGTATAGGTTGCGCTTTCGCGAAAGCGGAAACATCAAGATCCTTACAAACCTCATCATTCTTTCCTTCAGACAGTAATTTTGCAAGATGAATCTTTCTTATTAATGCTGGTAGTACGTGAGATTTCTCTAAGTCGAAGTTGTCATTAAACCCATATAAATTTGTAGGCATCACAGAAATGAAATCTGTTCCATACTGTAAGTTATAGCTCTCGCAGAGTTTAATACCCGCTATTTTTGCAATAGCGTATGGCTCATTTGTATATTCTAAGGCTCCCGTAAGTAACGCCTCTTCTGGCATGGGTTGCGGTGCATTTTTAGGGTAAATACAGGTGCTTCCTAAAAACAATAACTTCTTTACTCCATGTAGATAACTCTGATGAATCACATTATTTTGAATCATGAGATTCACGTACAGAAAATCTGCTCGATAGGTATTATTTGCTATAATCCCACCCACTTTTGCGGCTGCAAGGAAAACATATTCTGGTTTTTCTCGTTCAAAAAAGAGTTGCGTTGCAACAGTATTTGTCAAGTCAAGTTCCTTGTGAGTTCGCGTGATTATATCCGTATAACCTTTTGCTTCGAGCGTGTTTACAATGGCACTCCCCACCAGGCCGCGATGTCCAGCAACAAATATTCTAGCGTTTTTAGGGATGGATGTGTTACTCAAAATAATTCATCGTTTGATATCCGCCTTCTTTGAGGTAACTATCTTTCTTCATAAGCCTTAGGTCACTTTGCATCATATCATCTACTAGTCCTTGTAGTTTATATTCTGGCTTCCACCCAAGTTTGTTATAAGCTTTTGAAGCATCACCTATTAAAAGTTCTACCTCTGTAGGTCTAAAGTACTTAGGATCTACCTCAACAACTACTTGCCCTATTTTTACAGGGTAATCAACATTTTTTGATGCAGTAACAATCCCTTTTTCATTGACTCCTTCGCCTTCAAAAGATAGAGTAACGCCTATATGAGCAAATGCCATTTTAATGAAATCTCTCACGGTTGTAGTTTCTCCTGTAGCAATTACCCAATCTTCTGGCTCATCTGCCTGCAAGATCATCCACATCATTCTCACATAATCCTTAGCATGACCCCAGTCACGCTTTGCGTCTAGGTTTCCTAGATACAATTTATCTTGTAAGCCTAAAGCAATTTTTGATGTAGCTCTAGTAATCTTTCTAGTCACAAAAGTTTCTCCTCTTACTGGAGACTCGTGATTAAATAAAATACCGTTACACGCAAACATATTGTAAGCTTCACGATGATTTACAGTAGACCAGTATGCATATAACTTTGCTACTGCATAAGGACTTCTTGGATAGAAAGGTGTTGTCTCAGACTGGGGTACTTCTTGTACCTTCCCATATAATTCTGATGTAGAGGCTTGATAAATACGCGTCTTTTTTTCAAGACCTAAAGCTCTTACTGCTTCTAATAGTCTCAAGGCTCCAAGACCGTCTACATTTGCCGTGTACTCTGGCATCTCAAAAGATACTTGTACATGACTCATTGCCCCTAGATTATAAATCTCATCTGGCTGCACTTCTTGTATGATTCTAAACAGGTTTGTACTATCTGTTAAATCTCCATAATGAAGAAAAAATCGCTGATTATCAATATGTGGGTCCTCATAAAGGTGATCTATCCTGTCTGTATTAAATAAAGAAGATCTACGTTTAATACCGTGCACTTCATACCCTTTTTTAAGTAAAAACTCACTTAAATATGCCCCATCTTGACCAGTCACACCGGTAATTAATGCTACTTTAGTACTCATAAATTATTATTAATATACAGGAGAAACTATCTTTTTAAAACAGCTGTTTCACGCTTATATGATTTGTATACACTTAGAATCCCTGAGAGTATTAAAAAACCTATAACTAACCCTAGAGGAAATATAATAAGGAGATTATCCATAATAGATGACTTCTGTGCTACTTGAATATCACTTACAATCACGGCTAGATTTGTATAGCTCACGTAGTCGTTTTTATCGATTTCTAAGTCTTTTACAAGGTTGGTTTTAATATCAAATAACTGAGAAATATTATCACTCTGATTATTAAAGTAAAACCCCTCTCTATCCATTTGTTCTAGCTTACTAATATCCTTACTATAAGAATTAATGAGCTCATTTACCTGTACAATAGATTCTTCTTGATTATCAAGATAATCTTTATGATTTTTGAGACCTTCTTTTTTTAGTTCTTTAGCATAAGGGTTATCATTAATAAAAGCTAGAAAGGAATTAATATCTTCCAGACTCTTATCACTATCCAAGGCTAATTTAAGTTTGTGAAATTTATAATTAGATAAAAACCGATCTGTTGCAAATAGCTCACGATCATCTAGAAGCTTAAACTCTCGTGTCATTTCTCCTAGTGCCCTGTCATTTTCACCTATATAATTAATAAGATCTACTACATCCACTACAGGCTCTACCGCTACTTGTTTTATACTAAATGTTTCTGGAGACTTCCCTAGTGATGTTACAAATGCTGTATCGCCCTCTTCTAGGTTTTTATTAAACTGCTCTATAGCAGTATATACATACGCCTGGCTGGTAAAGTTAGTTTTAAGCAATAAGTTTGCTTCGTAGGTAGGGCCTTGCTTAAGTGTAAAACCTATAATAACTCCGGTAATGATGAGTACTATAAACACCCACCATCTTTTAACAATAAAATCAAAGACTCTAAAAAAAGAATATATCACATTCTTACATAGCCTACCTATGAGGGAAAAGATATCTGTAAGATCCATTTCTTGCTCAGTACTAGGTTGATTATGGTGATCGCTCATGCCCTTTTTTTAAATTTTGATTAGGATAGTATGTCTATTTTGGGTTATTAAATAGCTGGTGTAATATTTTTTCTGTGATTAAATAAGTGGGCTTTACTCCTGTCGTTCCTAGTCCGCCAGATGCGAGTGTGCTTCCCGTCTCTAGAGGATTATCACTAGCATAGTATGCATATCTTACTTTTACATCCTCTTGAATGCTCTTACGAAGCTTTGCTGCGGCTTGAATCGCCTTTTGATAGTGTGCACCTTCCATTTCTAAACCTATAACACTCCACGTACTATCATGAAAAAATTTAAGGATATCTCTATTTTGCAATGATGTTCCTAATACAGATACCATGGCTCCTTCAAACACTTTTAATCCGTGTCCTTCAAAATCTTCTTTAGTAAGCTCGTTCTCAAATGGATAATTATCTGCTGTTCCCTCAAAAAGGTGTGCACTTGGTATCATAAGATCTCCTTTACCACCTTCTAGAATACCAGCTTTACCCATAATAGATACAGAGTCTACATCTAGATACGTTTTCTCCTCTCCTTCTTCATAGGGTTTGAGAAGCTCTTCCATAGTCTCGTAAGCTTGCTCACCAAAGGCATAATCCATCACTATAATCACTGGCTGCAGCTCCTTTTTTAAATCACTGGTACAGAAATCATTTTCAGCAAATGGAAGCTTACACATGTCAAAAATTTGAACATTGATATTAGTACCACTATCATCTGGTAGATATATCATTCCGTTTTGTAACGCAGTTTTTTCTACTTTAGTACGTAAAGCTCTATTAGCACTGTTGCTAAGCATTTCATACACTTCTAATTTAGATTTTTTCTTAAGCTCCGTTTTAAGTGCAAGCGGCGCGTATAAAGTGTTCATTACCGAGTGCATGTTTGCACTAATAATGTGCAAAGGCCTATCTATAAGATTATTTTTCTTTAAGGTGGCTTTTATATCATTTGCCCAGATCTCACCATGTATGTGATGACCTAGTCGCTCTCTTAGCACAGGGCTAAAGGTTACTGTGCGTTTCTCCTCTTTAAGTACCTCTGCAATGGCAAGTTTACCTAACCAGTATATAAGCTCAAAGAAGCGCTTATTATTAGAACGCGTGTTAAATAGTGGTGCAATAGCGCGTACCTCTGCAAAGGTGCGTCCTAAAATATTTGCCGTGTGCGTTGTTGCAATCTCCCAGCTATTCTTATCTAGTTCTTCGTTGTTTAAAACTGCCTTTTCTAGTTTTTCCCAATCACGTATTACAGCACCTTCATCATTTATGAGGACGCGTTTCATGATTTTGTGCGATTCTATAAATAGAAATGTAATGTGAGTAAGAATATCATAAATTTCAGAACGGCCACGAGTGATCTCAATGTTCATTTGCTCCTCATCTATGCGGTAGCAATTGCGACGACGTTTTGCTGGAATTATAGGTTCAAAGTGGCTGTTCTTGTATCCTTCATCACTTGTTAAATTAATGAATCTACATTGCTCTATTCCCTCAGGAAGTCTATCAATAACGTATAGAAGACCATCTAGTTCTACTTTTTCTTCGGCAATGGTGCCGTAAATCTCTGGTCTTAATATAAGAAGTGACTCTCTAAGGGTCTCTCCAGAGACACCCATAGGTTTATAAAATCCTCTATTAAAAAGGTGGCGCATAGTAATATACATACGTTCTATAGCGCTGCTGCTCTCTTGGGCTCTTGTACGGCCTTGTTTTTTGTGTGTGCTCATAATTAGGGATAAAGGTACTTAATTGAACTTGACCACGGTAATTTCGTATTCAGGTTGACTATTAAATACTATTTGGATTGCAATACATCGGCAATTTTACGATCGTTTGAGAGTCTTGGTATTTTATTTTGTCCTCCCAGTTTTCCTTGGGATTTCATGTAATTATTAAAGCCATCTTTTACCACCTTCGTGATTTTTAACGGCTGGAGTACCTTTCCTGTAATGAGGTCTAGGTAGTAAGAGTTTTGAGCCTGTAGTGAGGAGTCTAACGCTTTCGCGAAAGCGTGTAAATCACCACTCCCCTCATTTTCAAATTCTATAAACCACTCATGATAAGGCAGACCATCTTGTGGCGCCACCTGCGGAGCTACGGTAAATTCGGTCACTTTAATATCTGTTCCTGCAGAGGCTTCAAGCATGGCTTGCTCTATTTCCTTACCTATCACATGTTCCCCAAAGGCAGAAATAAAGTGTTTTATTCTACCAGAAACCATAATGCGATACGGTTTAAGACAGGTAAACATCACCGTATCTCCTATATTATATGCCCACAGACCTGCTGTGGTAGAGATGATCATCACATAATTTACGTCAAGCTTTACATCCTTAAGCGTTATTCTCGTTGGATTTTCATTAAAAAACTCGTCTGCTTTTACAAACTCATAAAAGATACCGTTGTCTAGCTGCAACAGCATTCCTTTTTCTGTTTGCGTGTCTTGAAAGGCAAAAAAACCTTCACTCGCTGGATATAACTCAATGCTGTCTACACTTCTACCTATAAGATCTTCTAGCTTGCGGCGGTAAGGTTCATAATTTACACCTCCATACACAAAGAGCTTATAATTTTTAAAGAGCTCTCCCACCGTCTTACCACTCTTCTGGATAAGACGCTCATAATACATCTGTACCCACGGAGGAATCCCTCCTATAAGCGTCATATCCTTGTCTATAGTTTCGGCTACAATGGCGTCTACCTTTTGCTCCCAGTCTTCTATACAATTAGTCTCAAGACTAGGAAGCCTGTTCTTCTGTAAATAGTTAGGCACATAGTGTGCAACAATGCCAGAAAGGCGGCCTAGCTTGATGCCATTTTTGGTGGTCATTTCTGGGCTTCCTTGTAAAAATATCATCTTACCGTCTACAAAGTCTGTATTACCCGTCTCTGCAATGTATGATAGAATTGCATTACGCGCACTGTTAGGATGCGTTTTCATGCTGTCCTTGGTAAGCGGAATGTACTTTACACCAGAGGTCGTTCCAGAAGTTTTTGCAAAATAAAGAGGTTTTCCTGGCCAGAGTATATCTGGTTCTCCTGCAACCATTTTATCAACATAGTATCGCAGGTCTTCATAATCTCTTATAGGTACTTGCTTTACAAAATCTTCATGCGATTTTATGGTGTCAAAACGGTGATCATTACCAAAGCTAGTGTACTGAGCAGCGTCTATGAGATGCTCAAAAACCTTGTGCTGAGTCTCAATAGGATTATCTGCCCATTTTTTTATACTTCGCTGTATGTACGACGCAAACATTTTTGCTCCAAAAGACTTTATTGACATTAATTAAAATCTATAAAATTAGTTGGGTTTATAGGGTACCCGTTACTCCACAGTTCAAAATGTAAATGTGGCCCAGTGCTGTACTCTCCTGTATTACCTACGGTTGCAATAACCTCACCAGCCTGCACTAACGCACCTTGCAATTTATTAAGAGAGGCATTATGTTTATATACCGTAATTAAGTTTTTACCGTGATTTATAATGAGTACATGTCCAGTCTCTGCGGTCCACTCTGCAAAGATTACAGTACCATCTGCAGCTGCTTTTACGGGAGCATCTTTTACCGTAACAATATCTACTGCAAAATGCTTTTGACTAGCGTTATATGCAGATGATATGGTTCCTTTTACTGGAGGAAATAGCGAGAAGTCTGTGTCTTCTATAGCTTTATCAAAGACGTTATACTTGTCTTCTTGCTCTACCGTTTGCCTTAGTAAACTATCTTCTTTACTGGGAAGCACGTAGATTTCTTCATCATTAAAAACAGCGTCACGTATAGAATCCCTATCAAATTCTAGCTCCTCTACATCACCACTTAACACTCTACGTATAGAAGAGTAGTATTGTTCATTTACTCTAATTGCATTTTCTATAGAGTCTGTTTTTTCAACAAGTAGTGATGCATTGCGTTTTAAAGTTGTGCTTGAGTACCCAGGGATGTATTCTCTAAGGGGTGTAAATGCTATAAGTAATGTAGTGAGCGCAATAAGGACAATAGCAGATATTCCTACTAAAATAAACACATTGAGTCTTGTGAGTTTAAAAGAAATACGCTCCTCAAAAGTATCTTCATTGAGAATTACTAAGCGATACTTGTGCAGTAGCTTTTTTGCAATCTTTTTTTTCTTCTCTTTTTTTTCTGCCATTTGAGGTACAAATATACTTTTTAGATATGAGATAATTGATGTCTTTACGCTTTCGCGAAAAATGAATTAGGACTACTCCTAAATGACAATTATGTCCTTTTTATCACTTTAACGCTCGTATGTCTGTTTTCTTACTATCTTTGTTTTTCTAAAACAGATGAAGATGAATTTTTTAGCAATATTTTTAGGAATGGTAGGCCCTTGGCAAATAGGACTTATAGTCTTGGCTATTTTATTACTTTTTGGAGGTAAGAAAATCCCTGAAATGATGCGCGGCTTAGGTGGCGGTATCAAAGAATTTAAGAAAGCGTCTAAGGACGAAGAAGATGATATGATTGAAGAGAAAAAGTAATATTCTCTTTCTTACTTATATAGAAAAACCGCATAGCTCTTTGAGTTATGCGGTTTTTTTGTGTGTATCGCGCTTTCGCGAAAGCGTAATTACTAAACATCATTTATCAATCTACTAGAGTTTTGATATGTACTAAAGACTCGTAAAATAACAATGTCATCACCTTCTCTGTCGTACACTATTTTGTAATGCCTTATTATAATCCTTCTAAAGGTATTATTAATTTCATCCTTTTGATATTGCTCAAAGTAAATAATAGATTCACTAGCCTCGATAATATCATTAACCACATTTAGAGCGCCTTGTGGTGATTTCTTTACATTCTTTATGTAATTATAAATTTGCTTTAAATCTCTTTTTGCTGTATTCGTCCAGACAGTATTAAGCATCTGTTACCAGCCCTTTATTTCTTTCTTGAGATCATCAACGGCAGTATACTCTCCTCGTTTATATTCTGCTTTTGCCTCCTTTAGCTCTTGTTTATATTGTTCTCTACCTAAAGGTTCTCCATCCACGGTGTAAGCAATAACTTCAGATTCTTGATAGCTTATTGCTAGCGCTTTTATCATTGCAAGTAAGCGCTCATCTGCGTCTTGCACTTTTTTTAAAACTTCCTCTCGCAATTCTCGTGCTCCCATAATATACTGTTTAACAACATAATAAAGATAACATTTTTACCTCAACCTTGCACTCTTCAAGATACTCTCAAGCTCAAACATATTATCACGCTGGTCTTGTGATGGGGAAAAGATAAAGCCTTCAAGAATTAAATAACGATTATTTGCCTCATCCCTTACTGCATAGTTTACAAAAGGCCCAGCCATATAACGACCATCTACCTCCCATGTTCCTTTAGTTTCATAAGCTAGCTTTCCATCTATTTCTATTTCTTGAAGATACGGTGAGAAAGCACGTTCTGTAATAAAACGACCATCATCTACTGGTATTTTCTTTCCTCCTATAGAATCACGCATGCTTATGATATTCTTTATAGTTAAGGTATCCTTATCTATAACCTCAAGCGGCACTTCATATACCGTAATATTCATGTTACCACTGCGCTTAAGCTCCTTGCGCATCCAGAAAATATCTGGTTTCTGTTCTGCATATCTGTATGCGTTAGGGAAGTTAAGACGTACGCCTAGTGTTTTTTGTAGAGAATCTGTATCCTTAAGTGCCTTCTTAATCCGACTTTGGTTTGCAACAAGCTCTTGTTCTTTAAAAGCAGTTACAATACGTTCCTCATTATCAATGATAAGATTTGCAATTTGTGTCTGGCTACTTCCAGTAACAATGATTCCTGTTTGTGGACGTGCATACGGGTCTTTTACGATAGTTAAAGAGGCACTATCTGCTGGCTTTATCTTTAGGTAAATTCTGTTCTTAAGTAGAAAACCACTGAAAGCCTCTGGCGGAATCTGATCTATAGAAAACTTAGGCTCCTCACGTGGTAATCCATATACCGGATCTGCTAGGACATCGCGTAGAGCGTCTCCTATAGCTCCTTGCCATTGTTCCTTAGTTACAATCACCTTAACATTGTTAATATTACCTACAGACTGGCTTAAAATGGGTTTACCGTCATTATTTCCACAAGAAAAAAGTAAGGATGCTACTACTACACTTAAAAATAATCTTTTTATCATATTGCTATTATTAACGATTAACATCCAGACATCACAAGTACCGTGGTGTAATCTATATCTCTCTTAATTGTAAAAAATCCGCCTAATATATTGTCGGTTGGTCTGTATTCTGTAAGGTCAAAGTTCCAATGATTCTGATTAAAATCACCAAAAATCTTATTAACCGCCTCTACCCACAAGAGTACAGATTCTCTATTAGGGTTTGCTATGGTGAGTACTTCTCCTGTGGCAAGTATTGCATCGCCACAATTGCGTTTTGTGTAAACGATTCCATTTTCAAAAGTTTGTGTAAAACCACAATCACCACCTGCATTTGCCAGAAGAATTTCCTTTTCTGAAATCGCTTTATAATTATCTATCAAGTACGTGTATACTGGATTCTTAATAATACGATTTACATTTCCTTTACTATTAACAACTGTATAAGCAGCAGCATCATAAGGTTTGAGGGTTACTTCTTGTGCAGCAAGTACTGCTGTAAAGCATAGGCTTAAGGAGAGAAGTAACTTTTTCATCATTGTTTTATTTTGAAACGCGTAGTTTCATTCCAGGCTTCAATTTACTACTACTAATATCATTCCAAACTTTAATGTTATCTACACTCACACCAGGAAATTTATTTGCTATTTTCCATAGTGAATCTCCGTTTTGAACGGTATATGTTTTCTTTCCCTTGGAAGAAACAGTTTTTGTGCTACTACTTGTACTGCTATTAGTAACAGGTTTTCTTGGATAAATAGTTAATCGTTGCCCTATTTTAAGGGAGTTTGATCGTAGGTTGTTCCATTTCTTAATTTGGCTTACTCCTACTCCGTATTTACTTGCTATTCTTCCTAGGTAATCGCCACTACGCACTCGGTATCTTACTCTTGAGCTTGCGGTAAGTACCTCTGGTAATGGTTTTTCTCTTTTATCTAGTTCTGCTTTCGCGAAAGCGTAAATAGCCTGTTCATTTTGTACAAACTTACCCACACTCTCAATAGGAAGCCTCACATAGTATTTCTTACCTGTTACCACAGGAATAACATCCAATTTATACTGCGGATTTAAAAACTGGACAATTTCTAGAGGAACTCCTACAATACTAGAGACTTGATCAAGAGCAATACTTTCTTTAATATGTATCGTATCTGTAGCAAAGTAATTTACGGGTGCTTTTTCTGGCATGTATCCGTGCTCTTCTGCATACTCAAAAAGGTACATTGTCGCGAGAAAAGCTGGTACATATCCTGCGGTTTCTCTAGGTAAATTTTTCCTTATATTCCAGTAATTTGTAGCGCCTCCAGACCTTCTTATTGCCTTTGCAACATTTCCAGGTCCAGAATTATAAGAGGCTAGTGCTAGGTCCCAGTCTTCGTGTATGTCGTAGAGTTTTGATAAATAAGCACATGCAGCCTCTGTTGCTGCTAGCGGGTCCATGCGATCATCTACATAACTATTTACTTCTAGGTCAAACATTTTACCCGTTGCAAACATAAACTGCCATAATCCTGTTGCTCCCACTCGAGACTTTGCTCTAGGCTTTAACGCGCTCTCTACAATGGCAAGGTATTTCATTTCCAGAGGAATATCATACTTATCCAATCGCTCTTCAAACATAGGAAAGTAAAACTGGCTAAGCGCCATTAACTGTTCCATAGTAGACTTATGGCGCTTTAAATAACGGTTTATCACACTTTCTAGCGACGGGTTATACTCCACGTTAAATGGAGTACGCGCATTTATTTTGGCTAGGCGTTTTTTAAGCGTATCTGTAGGAAGTTCTAGGTTTACTTCTGGTTGGTATGTGTGACTTTCGCGTATATTATTTATAGAATCATAAAGATCCATTTTAGCCAGTTCCTTACGCCAGCGCATATCTATAAGTGCTGCTTGAGGATCATCTGGTAAGTTGAACGTTATAGAATCTCTTACCTGAGTATCCAGTAATACTTGAGGTAATTCTTGAGAGATTGTATTTGTAATAATAGTATCTACTACTTTGATAGTATCTCTTTTAAGTGCCGGTTTTTTATCTTCTTTTATTACCAGAGCTTTCTGCTTATAAGCCTCGTATGAGAGGGTGTCTTGCGCTTTCGCGAAAGCGGAAAACAAGAGTATAGAAGCTACTAGGGATATTTTAAATTTATGTTGCATTAGAGTCATAGTCAAGGAACGAAAGATACGGGAAAATCGTATGGTTTTAAAGAGAGGAAATATAACTTCTAGCTCGTGCTAGATATGATAAGTATATAAATAATAAGACCACCTCTTGAGGTGGTCTTATTACATAATGTTTTAATAATTATTCTTGTATAGCAGCTATACCAGGTAGTGTTTTACCTTCTAGCATCTCAAGCATTGCGCCGCCTCCAGTAGAGACATAACTTACTTTTGTATCAAAACCAAACTGCTTTACCGCAGCAACACTGTCTCCTCCACCTACAAGAGAAAATGCTCCATCATTTGTAGACGCTGCAATACTATGACCTAGCGCAACAGTACCCGCAGAAAATGATTCCATCTCAAAAACTCCTAAAGGTCCATTCCATAAAATGGTTTTTGCACGCTTTGCTACTGCGTCAAAAAGTTCGCGAGATTTTGGTCCAGCATCAAGACCTTGCCAGCCATCTTCTATATTCATAATATCACACACCTTTGTATTTGCATCGTTAGAAAAGTCATCTGCAGCAATTACATCTACTGGTATATGAATTTGTACTCCTTTTTCTTTTGCTTGTTTGAGGATATTAAGAGCAAGCTCCATTTTATCATCTTCACAAATTGACTCTCCTATAGATCCTCCTTGTGCTTTGATAAAAGTAAAAGCCATTCCTCCACCTATGATCATCTCATCTACTTTATCAAGTATATTTTCAATCACAGTAATTTTTGAAGAAACTTTAGACCCACCAAGTATAGCTAGTACTGGTTTTTTACTGTTATTAAGTACACGATCTAAGCTCTCTATTTCTTTGGCTAGTAATTTCCCATAACATTTAGCATTAGGAAAAAACTGTGCAATAATCGTTGTAGATGCATGTGCACGGTGTGATGTCCCAAAAGCATCATTAACATAGATATCTCCTAGCTCACTCAATTGTTTTGCAAAGTCTACATCGCCAGCAGTTTCTTCCTCATGGTAACGTAGATTTTCTAGTAATAATATTTTACCCATGTCAAGAGCAGCTGCCGCCTCAGTGGCTTTTGTACCCACGCAATCCTTCACAAAGTTTACCTCTACCCCAATTACCTCAGAAACTGTCCTGCATATTTGAGCAAGTGAAAATTCTTCCTCATTGTTTGTAGGTCGACCTAGGTGTGACATTAATATTGCAGCACCACCATCTTCAAGAATTTTAAGAATAGTAGGCTTTGCCGCCTCTATTCTTGTGGTATCTGTGATGTTACCGTTATCGTCCAGAGGAACATTGAAATCTACACGAATCAATGCTTTTTTATTCTCAAAATTAAAGTCGTCTACTGTGATCATTTTCATTGGTTTTGCTAACAAATATAATAGATACAAATCATAAAAAATGCAGTGATTCCTTTATATTTGAAGCTATGCTGTTTTCAAACGTTATCGGGCAAGATTTTATTAAAAATTATCTCACCACAAGTGTAGATGCTGGGCGTATTGCCCACGCTCAACTTTTTATAGGTCTATCTGGTACAGGGGTTTTACCCATGGCCATTGCTTATGCTCAATATATTTTATGCAATAACGCTCAAGGCGAAAATGTGGGAGGATCCTCTGCTTGTAATTTAAAATTTGAGCACCTATCGCATCCAGACTTACACTTTGCTTTTCCTGTAGCCACTACACCAGAAGTTAAAAGCCATCCGGTTTCTAATAATTTTATGAAAGAATGGCGCTCTTTTATTTCAGGTAATCCTTACGGCGATCTCTTTGAGTGGCATCAACACCTAGGCATTGAGAAAAAACAAGGACAAATAGGAGTAGATGAAGCCTCTGAGATAAATAAAGCGTTAGCTTTAAAATCTTATGAAGGCGGCTATAAGATTATGATTATATGGGCCGTAGATAAAATGAATACTGCTGGGTCTAATAAACTTCTTAAATTACTAGAAGAACCACCTGCCAAGACGTTATTTATTCTCATCTCTGAACAAGAGGATGCTATCATAGATACTATAAAGTCAAGATGTCAAGTATTACATTTTCCAAGATTAAGTGAACCTCAAATTGCAGAAGCATTAATTACAAAACATAAAACCCCAGATGCCGATGCACATAAAATTGCGCATCAAGCGCAAGGAGATTACCAGCAAGCTATGCACCTATTGCATCATGACGGTGATGATGTTCAATTTGAACAATGGTTTGTAACATGGGTACGCACAGCCTTCCAAGCAAAAGGTAAAAAAGAGGCGGTATTAGGACTCATGGAATGGAGTGAAATTATAGCAAAATCTGGTCGAGAAACACAGAAAAATTTTCTTGCATATTGCGTGCAATTTTTTAGACAAGCATTACTTAAAAACTACAAAGCAGATGATCTTGTCTTTATGAAAACAGAGACTGGTTTTGATCTATCAAAATTTGCTCCTTTTGTACATAATAATAATATTTTCCCTATTGTAGAAGCCATACAAGACGCCTCTTATCACATAGAGCGCAATGGAAATGCTAAGATTATCTTGACAGACCTATCTATAAAATTAACACGTTTTTTACACCGTAAGAGTTGATGTTCTCAGTACGTTACCTTATTTTTTAGTCATCACTAAAAAATATTTTAGATATATGTTTTGTGTGTTATAAAAATACTTATCTCTTGGTGATGATAATAACATGACTATCTCCTATGCTTTAACCATACTCCTTGGATTTTTCTGTAAATAAATGCCCACTATGGTGATATTTTAGAACATAGACATAGCCAGAATTTTAGAAAATCCCACTTCAAATTTGACTTTGCAAGTAGCTTATTTACGAAGTATAAAGCATAAAAAAAGCGATGATTTCTCATCGCTTTAAAGCTATTTTTATGACGTTTAATTACCTACTCTTTTGGTGCGTAATCCGCATTCATTTCTGTAAGAATTTCTTCTGTAAGGTTAAGGGCATCTTTACCGTATAATACACTTCCAGCATCATTAGAACCATAAATGTAAGAATAGCCATTAGACTTTCCATAATCCTTTACTTTATCTTTCACTTTTGTAATAAGAGAGTCTATTACCTTCTGGCTTTCTACCTGTAATTGACCTATTCTAGCTTGACGCTCTTGTTGTAACTGCTGTGCCTGTGCTCCTAGCTCGTTATACGTTTCTTCTTGTTGCTTACGTGGCATAGAAGGACCATTTTTTCTAAACAAGTCTTCTTTGATCTGATATGCTTGAATTTTGAGCTCTAACTCGCCCATAATTTCGTCATTTTGCTTTGTAAAACGATCTTTTGCACTTTTAAGCTCTGCATATTCTGTAAGTAACTCTTCGGTATCTACAAAACCAGTTTTCTCCGTTTGACAAGCTACAGCCATCATCGCTGTAATAAGTAACATTCCTATTTTTTTCATGGTATTATTTTAATTATTTGACGCGAAAGTAAGTAGAATCCTTTAAAACCTAATTAAAATTACGAGCATTTCACTTATCATTCTCAAATAAATATAAATAGACTTAAAGTCATAGATTATTCACTAAAACTTGAATCTTTTGAAACCTACATTCAGAGAATTTATTAAAAACGCTACAATTTAGAATAAGGAAGTAATTAGTGATTGATAAATACGATATACTGAAAGCATTAAAATTGAAAACAGAAACGAAGTAATCAGGAAGATTGATAAACATATTACAAGGGATAGTAATTATGTGATTTTAAAATTGGCATTGTTAATTGAAAAATATTCCACGTGGAACATTTTAATTTTAGAAGAGTATTTTTTGAGGAAGAGCTAAAATTAAATTCTCGATTACAGAAATTTTTAGAAAAAAAAGCAACATTAATCGAAATAGACACTTATAAGAAAAAATGATGGTGAAAAAACAGATTAATAACAAAATCTTATAAAAAAGAGGCTTAGATATGCTGTTTTTAGACCTTTTCAACAATTAATCATATACAATCAAAGCTCACCAACTCAAAAGCTCTTAAAGAGCCTTATTTGCAATTTAAGCGTGTTTTAGGACATAAATCTGAGAAGAATAACCACCAGACTGTTTTGCTTTGCGATTTGACATGAATCCTGTTGCAAATGCAGAGAAGAAATTCATCGTGCCATTTTTATACTTTTCAGAAAGGAGACTCACGTAAAAGGAGTCAAATTTCATAGGCAGTTTTTTTACTAATTGTAAATCGTGTTCTGCAAAAAGTCTTTTTATAGCAATTTCAGAAAAATGATATAAGTGTCTTGGAACATCAAACGCAGCCCAATATGATTTATAATAGCTAGCATCATAAGATTCAAAATTAGGAACGGCAATAAATATAGTTCCATTTTTAGCCAGTTGGTTTTTCAACCATTCTATTTGCTCCTGTAAATCGTAAACATGTTCTAGCACATGCCACATAGTTATCACATCGTATAACTCCCCTCCTACTTCATCGATAGCGTTATAAATATCGAGTCCTTTATGTTGAGCAAGTTTTTTTGCTTTGGTATTTGGCTCCACTCCTTTTACATTCCATTTCTTTGAAGATAGGAATTCTAAAAAATCTCCAGTTCCGGCTCCTATGTCTAAAACAGAACCTTGATTAGGATGAAAACTTTTAAGCAATTTATGCTTTCGCGAAAGCGTAATTCCTTTTACAGTTTGATAAGCAATTTCAAATAAAGATCGTTTTCCATCTGTATGAGATATATAATCATCACTTTCATAATATGAAGGAAGTGTAGAAACATCTGGTTTTGGACTTGTGAAATACATATGGTATTTCTCATCATACTTTAGCGTAAATTCTTCCCCACTTACCGAATGATCTTTTACTTTAAAATCTTCTTTCATCAACTTTGTTTCACGTGGAACGTATAACATTTAGAAATTATCGTCCCATATAAACTAACATTACACTAATATCGGAAGGAGAAACTCCGCTCACTCTAGACGCTTGAGAAATTGTGGTTGGCCTAATTTTAGACAGTTTTTCTCTAGCTTCAAAAGACAGCGACTTTAACATTGTATAATCAAAACCTTCTGGAATTTTAATATTCTCTAGACGCTGTAGCTTATCGGCGTTTGCTTTTTCCTTTGCAATATAACCAGCATACTTTACTTTGATTTCTGCTTGTTCTAGTACATCACGATCAAGATCATTCTCGTCAATATACGAAGATACTTTATCAAAGCCTTTCATATCATCAAGCGTGATTTGAGGTCTAGAAAATACCTTAAACATCTTATCAGATTGTCTCATAGGAGAAGATCCTCTTTCCTCTAATATATGATTTACTTCTTCAGGAAGAATACTTGTGTCTTCAAAAAACTTAACGAGATCATTAGATTGCGCCTGCTTCTTTTCCATTGTAACGAGACGTTCTTCTGAGGCTAAACCTACCGCGTTAGACATAGGTGTGAGACGCTCATCTGCATTATCTTGACGCAACAGTGTTCTATATTCCGCTCGAGATGTAAACATCCTATACGGCTCTTCAGTTCCTTTAGTGATTAAATCATCTATAAGAACACCTATATAGGCTTCATCTCTTTTAAGCATAAAAGGATCTTTCTCATGCACTTTAAGATGGGCATTCATACCAGCCATCAAACCTTGAGAGGCTGCTTCTTCATATCCTGTAGTTCCATTAATTTGACCAGCAAAATATAGGCCGCTTACAAGCTTAGTTTCTAGGGTATGCTTTAACTGTGTAGGTGGAAAATAATCATACTCTATTGCATAACCTGGACGGAAGAACTTTACATTCTCAAAACCTGCTACAGATTTTAATGCCTTAAACTGGACATCTTCTGGCAAGGATGTAGAGAATCCGTTTACATAGATCTCACAGGTATTCCAGCCCTCGGGTTCGATAAATAATTGATGTCTATCCTTATCTGCAAAGCGGTTAATCTTGTCTTCAATAGACGGACAATATCTTGGTCCTAGAGATTTAATTCTACCATTAAACATCGGAGAACGATCAAATCCTTCTCTCAAAATATCATGCACTTCCAACGAAGTATAACTCATGTGACAGGGACGCTGATGCGTAAGCGGGCTCGTCTCTTTACTATAACTAAACTTCTCAGGAACATCATCACCTGGCTGAATAACCATCTTAGAAAAATCTAGAGATCTACCATCTACTCGTGGCGGTGTTCCTGTTTTCATTCTTCCAGATTCAAAACCAAACTCTGCAAGTTGTTCTGTAATTCCCGTAGCTGCTCTTTCACCTGCTCTACCTCCACCAAACTGTTTGTCTCCTATATGGATTAATCCGTTCAAAAAAGTACCATTAGTAAGTACTACAGATCTTCCTCTTACTTCAATTCCAAGAGAGGTTTTTACACCAACTACTTTGTCATTTTCTACAATAAGACCGCTCACCATCTCTTGATAAAAATCAAGATTCTTAGTTCCCTCCAACTTCATTCTCCACTCCTCTGCAAATCTCATTCTATCAGATTGCACACGTGGAGACCACATTGCAGGACCCTTAGATTTATTGAGCATCTTAAATTGTATCGCTGTCTTATCAGACACGATACCGCTATATCCTCCTAGCGCGTCAATCTCTCTTACTATTTGCCCTTTTGCAATACCTCCCATCGCAGGATTACAACTCATTTGGGCAATGGTTTGTAGGTTCATCGTTATAAGAAGCGTAGAGCTCCCCATATTTGCAGCAGCAGCGGCAGCCTCACAACCTGCATGGCCAGCACCTACTACTATAACATCGTATGTATCTTGAAATAGACTCATTGTTTCACGTGGAACATTAAAAAATTAATACCTCTATAAGAATGTACGCTTTCGCGAAAGCGAACAACTCAATCATTTACGGGCGTGCAAAGATACAGCGTTTAAACGTCTGAAACACGCATTGATTTATTGACAAAAAACCTACCATAGACCTTACAAGAAATCTCCTCCTTAAAGTAGGGCTAGATACAGATCTTCTTTACCTCTCATCTGTTTTGCGTCACTATCTGTCTTATCCGTATAACCACAATAATGTAACATACCATGAACCATCACGCGAGATAACTCCGTTTGAAATGAAACATTAAAATCTGCTGCATTGTCTTCTACTCTTTCAATTGATATGTACACATCACCACTAATTACATCACCACTTGTATAATCAAAGCTAATAACATCTGTAAGTGTATCATGATCCAAATATTCTACATTAAGTTTATGCAAATATTCATCATTACAAAAGATATAATTAACCTCTCCTATCGCTTTATTTTCAGCTTCAACAACGGAAAGCAACCACGCTCCTATTTTTGCTTTATGAGCTAAATCAAAGTCTTCTATACTATTAAATTCAATCATTGTTTTTCTGGAAGTAATCTTGCACCTTACGCTTATATTCTTCCTTAAACGGAAGTGCATTTCTGTTTAATATTTCGGTAGTATTAAAATACTTTTTAGCTTTTTCTAAGGCACTGTTAACAGGATTTGAAAACTCTTTCAAGTTGGTATTTGCCTCTCTCTTATTTTCTTCTCCCTGTTGAAATGATGCTTCTTTAAGTTTAAGAAGCTCATGTTTAAGATTAGTCATGCGCTGCATGGTCTCATTACTAAAACCTTTGTCTAATAATTGCTGCTCTACTTGCTTCATATCTTTTACAAGTTTTTGTGCATCATCTCCTAAGCCTTCTCGCTGTATCGCATCTTCTAGTTGTTGCCTAAGTTTAGACTGCTCCTTATAGATTTCATATAATAATCCTTGTTCATATTCATCACTTTGTGAATCTCCATTCTTTCCACTTCCATCACCATCAGTTCCTTTGCCATCTATATCATCACCACTAGAACCTTTTCCCCCACCTTGACCGCCTTCACCTTCGCCTTCTTTTCCTCCCTCGCCTTCAGATCCTGGTTGATCACCACCTTCCTTTCCTTCTCCTTCTTTTCCATTATCTCCTTCACCAGACTTTCCATCCTCACCCTCTTTTCCTTCACCAGGTTTCTTACCCTCACCCATTTTCTTATTGAGTTCTTCTTGACTCTGGATGATATCGGGGAGTTGTCCTCCACCCCCACTTCCAGAACCCATGCCCATACCCTTTCCTTTTCCAGAACCGCTACCAGACATCATTGCATTTTGCATATCATCTAAGGCTTGACTCAACAAATCTGCTAGCGTATTTGTTCCCGTTATCACATATTGCTGGCTACTTACTCCTTGAAGGATTTGACTTTCGGCTAAGCGTTCTAGCGCTTTATCCATATTATAATCAATATCTACTAAAGTTTCATTAATGATTTCATCGAGCTTAGGCTGGCGTAACGATAAGGCATATAAACTATCATCCACATGTCTAAAGTTCTGTTTAAGAACGTTTTGCCTCCTTAATTTACTTGCAAAATTAGGATTCTTATCATCCATCTTACGGAAATCCATCATAACAGATTCCTCTTCAAAGCTGAAAACCAGTAAGTTATCAAGTATTTGACGTAACATCTCTGCATCTTCCTCTAGTGTTTCTTCTCCACTAGATTGCATTTGTGCTTGCATAGACTTACTCATCTGCTTCATCTTATCTGCAGCCTTCTTTTGCTTTTGTTTTGCTCCAGATTTATCTTGAGCAGAACCTTCTTTCTTTTCTTGCTTATCTAGTTCTTCACTAGCAGCCTCTTGTTCTTCCTTAATTTCTTCTTGTTTTTTCTCATCTCCAGGAAGATCCATTGGTTTTTTAAGTTCTTGGTTTTCTTTCTCAAGATCCTTTAAAGCTTCTTCTAGTTTTTTAAACTCTTCGTTAAGTTCCTCCTGCTTTTCTTTAGTGTTTTCCTTACCATCCTTTTTGCTTAAATCCTCTTGCTTTTTTGCAAGTTCTTCTAAGTCTCTAGCAATTTGTTCTGTCTTTTTCTGAACATAATAACGCTTTGTAAGCTCCACCATTTGCTCTAGGTTACGCTTGTTGTTTTTATTTTGCTTTTCAAGTTCCTCAAGCTTTTCAGAAAGTTCTTCCTTTGGCATTTTATCGCGAAGCTCTTGTAGTTCTTTTAAAAGCTTTTCATTTTCCTTTGCTTTCTTTTCTTGACGCTCTAGACGTTCCTTCAATTTTTCCTTATCCTCATCTGTAAGCTCTTCTTCCTTTTGAAACTCTTCTAGATTCTCTTTAAGTTGCTTAGAGAAATCTTTCATCATTTCTTCTTGCTGCTTTTGGCGTTTAAGAAAACTGTCTAGCTTCTTCTCATCATTAAAACTCAGCTGCTTTTTCTCTTTTTGTGTTCTAGATATCTCTTGTAATTCCTTCTCGCTATCCTTCATCTTCTGTAAGGACTTGTCAAGGTTTCCTATAGATTTTTGCTGTTGCTTTAGTTGCTTATTTTTAAGCTCCTCATCTGTGAGTTTTACAAAACTATAAACCGTACTCTTTGTACTCTTAAAACGATGGATGGCATCGTTATCAAAAACCTCAAAATAATATTCATAATTAACGCCTTCTTGTAACTCCAGATTATTAGGAAAGGCATACGTAAACTGGTCAATATTACTTTTTGAGATTGCTATAGGCTCAAATTGCTTTGTATCACTCCCTGCAGGATAATAGACAATTTGCAATTTTGTAAGTCCATAATCATCGCTTACTTTACCATAAAAATAATGTTGCAACTCGTTTACAGTATCCCTCTTTGCCTCTAGCGCCATTTGAGGATACTGATCTTTTATCACTTGTAAATTATAGGCGAGATTCTCATAATTCTTGAGTTGGGCATTACTTGTGCTCACTTCATAACTCGTATTATTATAGATACGTTTTACTGCTGTAAATACTTTTGAGCTCTTCACATTTTCGCTTAAAGCGAAAGGAATGATAGTATCCTTGAGTACAAGATCTACGCCTTCTGTTTGTCTCGTGCTCATATTCCAAGAAACGGTAGTTCCTTCTGGAATAACCGCATTACCAGTGTTCTTTATGTTCTCCCTTCCCTTACGAGTGTGTGCAGGATAGTTGAGCTCCATCTCAAAATCCATAAGCACTGGGACTTTAAGTACCTCAATGATGTATGGCTGTGATACTACTTTATTGCCTTTAAGGTTAAACGTTATATTTTCTATAGGCTGTTCAAATATAAAGCTATACTCCCCTGGTGCAGTTTGCTGTAAGAAATACACCTCATCATTAAAGCGAACAGATGGTTCCTCAGGAATCACATCTCCTAGTGTGCGCACACGCAATTCAAAATCTTTATTTTCTATTGCCTGTAAACTTTCATTCACCACATAAAAACTAAAAGGTGCTGGCGGTTCATAGGCCTCATTATAATTTACAACTCGCTCATAACTTGTTGAGAATACCTTTTCCTTTCCTGCATAGTTTGCAATAAGGAATATTACCACGGGTATTGCGGCATATTTAAGGTACTTCTTATTTTTTTTAAAGTCTATGGCTAGTCTAAAAGGGATAGGCTCAAGCTCTTCACTCTTTTGTTCTATGCTCGCGAGCATAAGCTCTGAGTCTGTAACTTCATTATGTAATTGCAGCGTGTTAATAAGCTTATCACTAACCTCTGGAAAATAATTTCCTATCAAACTTGCGGCATCCTTGTAGTTGATACCCTTTGATAATTTAAATAATCTTGATAGTGGCACTGCTATAAACTTGATGAGCAGAGCAACTTCTACCGCAATAAATACCCAGAAAAGGACGGTTCTTCCTGCTGGACTGAGCCAGAAAAAATACTCAATGAGGAGTGTGATTAGGAAATAAAGTAGCCCTAAGGCAAAAAATAATATGGCACCACGAAGCAATTCATTAGTATAATATTTTCTAATAAATCCCTCTAGCTTCTTTTCTATCTTTTCAAATCTATTCGTCATCTATCCTATTCTCTTTATAACAACCTCTAAAGTACTATTTTATTATGTGTTAAGAGGATGTCAACATTTACAAAGATATGACTGTGATCTTCATAAAAAACTTTCAAAGCTAATCGTTCATCCTTTTAAAGCCTTAAAAGTATCTTTGCACAAAATCTAAGACTATGTCTCAAAACGTTCGGGTGCGATTTGCACCTTCACCTACTGGGCCATTGCACATCGGTGGTGTGCGTACGGCGCTATTCAATTATTTATTTGCAAAAAAACATGGAGGGACATTTATCCTCCGTATAGAAGATACAGATCAACATCGCTATGTACCTGGTGCAGAAGATTATATACGTGAGAGTCTAGACTGGTGTGGTATTTCATATGATGAAGGACCTACCAAGGACGGCGGCTTTGGACCTTATAGACAAAGTGAACGTAAGGATACGTATCACGCTTTCGCGAAAGCGTTAGTAGATTCAAATAATGCTTACTATGCCTTTGATTCTTCAGAAAGTCTAGATGGGCTTAGAAAAGAACTTGAAGCAGACGGCAAAACATTTATTTATAACTGGCACAACCGTCTTACACTAGATAACTCTCTCGTACTCTCACAAGAAGAAACCGAAAAGCGCATAGCCGCTGGTGAACATTATGTGATACGTTTTAAATCTCCTCAAGATGAACTATTACAACTGCGTGATGAGATACGTGGTGCTATGGAGATAGACACAAATATTCTAGATGATAAGGTGTTATTTAAATCTGACGGGATGCCTACCTATCACCTAGCAAACATAGTAGATGACCATTTAATGGAAATTACTCATGTGATACGTGGTGAAGAGTGGTTACCATCGCTAGCGCTTCACGTGTTATTATACAGAGCCTTTGGATGGGATACACCAGTATTTGCTCACCTTCCACTTATTCTAAAGCCTGTAGGAAAAGGAAAATTAAGTAAGCGTGACGGTGATAAATTAGGATTTCCAGTTTTTCCGCTACAATGGGAAGATCCAAAATCAAAAGAAATCTCTTCTGGATATAGAGAAGACGGTTACTTTGCAGAAGCCATGGTAAACATGCTTGCTTTCTTAGGATGGAATCCTGGTACGGAACAAGAAATTTTTAGTCTAGAAGAACTTGTAGCAGCTTTTGACTTAAAACGTGTTAATAAAGCGGGGGCAAAATTTGACCCAGAAAAGACAAAGTGGTTCCAGCAGCAGTATATGCAAGAATCTCCTGTGGCACTTATAGCAGATCAATTTATGACATTCTTAAAGGATAAGAATGTTACTACAACAGAGGCCTATACTACACAAGTAGTTGTTCTTATAAAGGAGCGCGCCGTCTTTGTAGAAGATTTATGGACACTAGGAAGCTACTTCTTTACTGCTCCAACGGAGTTTGATGAAAAGGCAGCTAAAAAAGCTTGGAAAGAAGATACGGCTGCTATCATGGAGGAGGTGAAAATTATCTTATCTGGTGTATCAAACTTCACAACGATAGAAGCTCAAACAGCCCTTAAAGAGTGGATTGTAGCAAAGGAACTTAGTTTCGGGAAAGTAATGCAACCATTTAGGTTATCACTTGTGGGTGCTATGCAAGGACCTGATGTTTTTGATATTGCAACAACGATTGGAAAAGAAGAAACATTAAGACGTATAGATTATGCAGTTGCCACACTAGGGTAATTATTATACATCTCATTATAAAACAAGGCTACAAATCGTTGATTTGTAGCCTTGTTTTTTGACCGATATTTTATAAGTAAAAGACCACTCCGGCAGCAATTATTGATGCATTGCCCTTAAAATCTCTTGCATTGTTATCAATTACAAGATTTTGATCGTTAAGATTATTCAGGATGTTTGTAAATCCATATTGGTACTGTAGCGTGAGCCTTACGTGTTCAAAACCTCCTGTAAGTCCTATGATACCAAAACCATTTACTCGAGATATTTCTTGTATATCACTTGCAGTAACGGTAGTATAACCGCTTACAATATTTGTACTTTGTCTAGAATTATCAAGCTTCATTTTACTATTAATGAGTAATGCAGGGCCAAGATCTACTGCTAGGTGATTTGCTATTAAGTTATAACTAAGCAATAAGTTAAGCTGCGCACCTATAATGTTATATTGGGTATCCTCACTAGTAAGTTGATCTAAGGCAGATGTTTGAACAGTGACCGCCGTACTTAACAAATCAATCCCGTAAACCACTCCCCAGTTATTATACACATTTCCTCTAGTAGTAAAACCTGCTAAAAAACCTGTATCTCCTTGGATATCAAAATTCTTTGTCTCTATATCCATGAGTGCAACTTTACCTTGAAGACCTATACGATTGTAGTTACCACTATTTCTATAAGATTGTGCAGAGCTAGTAAATGATACTACAAGGAGACAGATTAAACTTATATAATATTTCATAAGGATTTTCTAAAAGTGAGATTTACTAGTTTACGGATCTAATATAAGAGTAACATCTACAGAAACTGGAAAATTTTAGATTTAGTGTTACATTTTATCAATTATGGCTACTTATCTTTAAGATTATAATATTACCATCAATAATTTTTAAAAAATCCATTATGGGACAGATTCTTTTACCAGTATTAGTAGTACTAGCCATACTTATCATCCTTTCGGGGATATTTATGGTTAAACAACAAACCGCGGCCGTTGTGGAGCGCTTTGGAAGATTTATTGGAGTACGCAACTCAGGACTTCAATTTAAAATCCCTGTTTTTGATAAAATTGCAGGTCGTATTAATTTAAAGATACAACAGCTTGATGTTGTTGTTGAGACTAAAACTAAGGATGATGTATTTGTACGTCTTAAAATATCTGTACAGTTTCAAGTAGTAAAAGATAAAGTGTATGACGCATTTTATAAACTTGAAAATCCGCATGATCAGATTACCTCTTATGTATTTGACGTCGTAAGAGCAGAAGTTCCAAAAATGAAACTAGATGACGTTTTTGAACGTAAGGATGATATTGCGATTGCAGTAAAACGTGAACTTAATGAAGCAATGTCTAGTTATGGTTTTGACATCATTAAAACACTTGTAACAGACATTGATCCAGATATGCAAGTAAAGGCTGCTATGAACAGAATTAATGCAGCAGAACGCGAGAAAGTGGCTGCAGAGTTTGAAGCAGAAGCAGATCGTATCAAGATTGTAGCAAAAGCTCGTGCAGAAGCAGAGTCTAAACGCTTACAAGGACAAGGTATTGCAGACCAAAGACGTGAGATTGCTCGCGGTCTTGAAGAGTCTGTAGATGTATTAAATAATGTAGGGATTAACTCTCAAGAAGCATCTGCACTTATTGTAGTTACTCAACATTACGATACATTACAATCTATGGGTGAGCAAACGAACTCTAACTTAATTTTAATGCCTAACTCACCACAAGCTGGTAGTAATATGCTCAATGACATGATTACTTCCTTTGTAGCTTCTAATCAAATAGGAGAACAAATGAAAAAAGATAATGAGGCAAAAGGTATTATTAATAAGAAGAACAAAGAGTCTTAAATAATACAACAGTCTTTATACATTGATAAAACCCCAATAACGAGTCGTTATTGGGGTTTTTATATAAATATGAAATAAGTCTTAAATTTCGTATTCTCAATCCTTGTGCACTTCTTTAACACGTTTATAACCAAAGATACTGCTCAACAGTTTTGCAACTACAGCTTTCTGGAGTAAGGATCCTACCATGCTACCTAATGATGATACTGGGGAAAATCCAGAACTCAATCCATTTTTTGCACCGTTCATATTCAATCTCACTTCTTCTTCACTTATCTGTCTCTTAAGTTTAAGAATTTTAAGATCATGCTCTATTTCCTCAAAACTGCTATATTCTCTCATCAGTGTTTATATTTTTAGTTGCTACAGAAGCTACTGGTGAAACATCTGGAAGTGAATCCTTACTAAAAGCGAGCTTACTATATTTTTTAAGTAACATCGTTTCAAGAGGCTTAGCTGCAAAAAGAAGTATCAAAAAGAATATCACTAGATAACCACCTCCTACAATAAAAAATCCACTACTTAAGCTATCTAAAGATTCTCCTATTACAATAGCTAGACCTATGGAAAAGAACATCATTGCTATAAGTCCAAAAGTGGCTCTTATTCCTAAGTTTGCCGCTCCTACTAAGCCTTGCATTCCGTTCTTGAATACACTTAGCTTGTAATATTCGGCAGTAACTTTGGCATATTCCTGCCCGTTATCTGTAAGTCCTTTTAGGTTATTTGTTAACTTTTCAAAAGCCATATCTGATTGGTTTGTTTTGGCTTATGATAATGCTTTCTCCACTTTGGCTACGTTTTTATCTACAACTGCATCTTTTTGAAGTTTTGCGTTTTGTACACGTAGTTCTGCTAGTTTTGTTTCTAGAGTTCCGATAATATCATCTGCTTTGTGGCTCGCTGTAGAGATTGTGTCATTTAACTTTTCTTCAAAAGTTAATTTTGCTTTTTGAGCATTATCTGTGAGAGAGCTTCTAGTTTCCTTCAGTTGCTTTACAAGTTTATCTTGTTCTTTCTTGGCTTTCTTAGAAAGATCTTTTCTTGTTTTTGTTCCTTTTTCTGGAGCATATAAAATTCCTGCTGCCGCACCTAGTGCACCACCTAAAACTAATGCTAACAATGTATTTCCTGACTTGCTCATATGATTCTTTTTTTATTAATTATTGGTTGAGCGTAAAGATATTTTGATTTGTTCTTTTTCTCCGTTAATAACCGGTTAATATCTCTTTAACTAACTCACAATCTTTGTTAAAACTAGCTCCTTATTATGGTTCTGTTTCGGTTTTATGCTAATAACTGTTAAAATGAAATCTCTTATTTCTTAAAATTTAGACGCTGCTTCTTGTAAGATTTCGTTGCTATCTTCTTTTGCTTTTTCAACAAATTCTTCGGCTCCTTCTATGTCTTTAATGGTTTTGTTTTGCGCTTTCGAGAAAGCGTACAAACTCTCAATCCCCGCAATACGAGTACCCACCTTTTTTGCCGACGTATTAAAGAATCCCTTAACCTCATCCTCTGTTAAACTAGCTGCTAGTTTCTGTATATCTGCCGTTGCCGCTAGACGTTTATCATCTGGAAGGTTTGCAAGTTTTTTGCCCAGTTTATTAATAGTACTTAACGCAGATGCTTGTTGTTGCTGCTGTGGTTTTGATTGAGCTTGAGGATTATTCTGTGCTTGTTTAGGCTTCACTTTTGCCCATGAATCACGTAAGCCTACCGTTCTATTAAAAATAAGATGGTTTGCCGTAGACTCCTTATCTACATTAAAATATCCCTTGCGCTGGAACTGGAATATATCACCTACCTCAACGTCTTTAAGACTAGGCTCAAGGTATCCAGTAATCGTAGTAAGACTGTTAGGATTTATAAATTCCATAAAGTCTTTATCCTCATGTCCATCAGGATTTTCATCATTAAATAATCTATCAAATAAACGTACCTCAGCTTTAATAGCATGAGCAATAGAAACCCAGTGTAAAGTTCCTTTTACATTGCGCTTAGAAGCCTCCGTACCGCTACCAGATTTACTTTCTGGATCATAAGTACAGTGTATCTCTGTAATTACACCGTTTTCATCTTTAATAACATCACCGCCCTTTATGATGTATGAGTTCTTTAAACGTACTTCTTTATCTGTAGTAAGGCGGAAGTATTTATTTCCAGCATTTTCTTTAAAATCCTCACGCTCTATGTACAACTCTCTACTAAAAGGGACTTTACGCGCTCCTGCAGCCTCATCTTCTGGATTATTCTCTGCATCTAGCCACTCCTCTTTTCCTTCTGGATAGTTAGTAATTATCAATTTTACTGGATCCAATACTGCCATCACGCGAGGAGCAATGTTATTTAAATCCTGACGAATGTGGAATTCTAACAATGCAACATCAATCACATTCTCACGCTTTGCAACTCCTACGGCGTCAATAAAATTGCGTATGGCAGCAGCTGTATAACCACGACGTCTTAGACCAGAAATGGTAGGCATACGTGGGTCATCCCATCCAGATACAACTCCTTTTTCAACTAATGTGAGCAACTTACGTTTACTCATAATCGTATAGTTGAGGTTAAGACGTGCAAACTCGCGCTGCTTAGGACGTAAATCCTTACCAGAGTATACTTGGTCTAAAAACCAATCATACAATTCTCTGTGAGGTTTAAACTCAAGCGAGCATAAACTGTGGCTTACCTGTTCTATATAATCGCTCTCTCCATGTGTCCAGTCATACATAGGGTAGATACACCAGTCACTACCTGTGCGGTGGTGATCTTTGTGCAGTACACGATAAATAATAGGATCACGCATTAACATGTTTACATGCGCCATATCAATTTTTGCACGTAAAATATGCTCTCCTTCCTTAAACTCACCCGCTTTCATTCTAGCAAAAAGATCTAAGTTTTCTTCTACCGTACGATCACGGTAAGGTCCAGGCACACCAGGTTGTGTAGGTGTTCCCTTCTGCTCTGCCATAGCCTCACTAGATTGAGAATCTACATAAGCCTTTCCGTCTTTTATTAATTGGATTGTCCAGTCATATAACTGCTGGAAATAATCACTAGAAAAGCACTCCTTATCCCATTGATACCCTAGCCAAGAAACATCTTCCTTGATAGCATCTACATATTCTTGCTCCTCCTTTGCAGGGTTAGTATCGTCAAAACGTAAGTTTACCGGTGCCCCGTACTTCTCCCCTAGCCCGAAACTGATACAGATTGCCTTACAGTGACCTATATGTAAATACCCGTTAGGTTCTGGTGGAAAGCGAAAACGCAAATCCTCTTTAGAATAGCTCCCTTTAAGGTCTTCTTCAACAATTTGTTCTAGAAAATTCAATGATTTATTATCCTCTGTCATGATGTATGATTGTACGGGTAAAATTAATCAATTTGTAGTTGGATTTAATAAGTGTTTTAACCGATGTTTTTATTGCTTAAGCGAAAACTTGAAATCATCATATATAAGCATTCATACAACCCATTGTGCTAGGTAACTCTCCTAGCGAGGATAATATAAAAAGTTGCTGTTTATACCTGACGTATGAGGTTTAAACAGTCATCATGTAACATTTTAAAAAAAATAGATACTCATCTATTATAACAACAATACACTATGAAACCACTTAATTATACTTGCGTAAAGTGCCAAAACCATACTTACAAAGTAGGTGAAATGCGCGCTACTGGTAGTTTTCTAACCAAATTACTCAATATGCAAACTGAAAAATACAGCACCGTCACTTGCCGTAATTGCTCATACACGGAGTTTTACAAAGCAAAAACTGGAGCACTTAGTAACATTTTTGATTTGTTTGGAGGATAAAACATGGTTACACCTCATACTTTAAAAATGAAACATCATATTTTGAGTTGTAACTTTGGACTTATAAACAATACCATATTATGGGAAAAATAAGAGTAACAAACATACGTGCATACGCATACCATGGTTGCCTTTCTGAGGAAACTGCCATAGGATCAGACTACAGAGTAGATGTAGAAATCGAAGCAAATCTATCTAAAAGTGCGCAAACAGATAAACTTGCAGACACGGTAGACTATGTATTACTTAACCGTATTGTAAAAGAAGAAATGGCTATTCCCTCTGCATTACTAGAAGTAGTGTGCGAGCGTATTCTAGTACGATTTTTTAAGGAAGAGGCTCTTATACAGCTAGCTACGGTTGCTGTTTCAAAAGTAAATCCTCCTATAGGTGGAGATGTAGAGATGGTTACCGTAGAGCGTACTCGAGTACGTTAATGCACATAATTACCTTTATAAGGATAGGTTATACCGCTGCTTAAAAACGCCCATAATTTATAAAGTAAAAAAAGAATATCTCATTTCGATATTTGTCAGTACTATTCCTATATTTGCACCCACATAAGGTGTCGTGGCCGAGTGGCTAGGCAGTGGTCTGCAACACCATCTACAGCGGTTCGAATCCGCTCGACACCTCAAAAAGGAACTTCTAACGGAGTTCCTTTTTTTATGCCCTTTATTGTGAATATCTAATTAATAGTATCTGGCTTAATTTCTGGAATTTCTTGAAAGCGTTCCATCTCTTGCTGTATATTAAACTCATCTGAAGGTATAAAGCCTTTTGTAACGAGTACAAGGCCACAAAAAATAAGTATAAGACCTAATAATTTTTTTACCTTAAAAATTCTGCGTGGTGTGAGATAGCGTTTAAGTTGCTTTGCTAGTATTATTTTACCAAGATCTGTAATAAAGTAAGCACCTATCATCCCTATAAAAAAACCGAGTAAACGATCCCCTTCATTTCCTACTGTAGGGCCCACAATAATGAGAATTCCTAACCAGAAAACAAGGACTCCTATATTGATAAAATTGAGTAAAAATCCTTTTATAAAGAGCTGTAAATAACCACCTTTCTTTACTTTGGCTCTATTAGGGTCAAGTGCATCTCGGTTAGGCTTTTTAAGATAAATGGTAAGTCCATACACGATTAATATCGCTCCTCCAAAAACGTAAAGACCTGGCTGGTTGCTTAAGTTTTCTAGTAGTTGATAACTGCTTAAATATGCCACAACTATAAAAACGATGTCTGCAAGAATAACACCTATATCAAAGGTAAGTGCAGCTCTGAAACCCTTGGTAGCTGCAGTTTCTAGTAACACAAAAAACACAGGGCCTATCAAGAACGCTAAGAAAAATCCTAGAGGTATAGCCGTGTGTAAGTCTTGAAACATATAGAAATCGCTTTACACAAAGTTAGACAAAAGCATACAGTAAAAAGAAAAGGATGCCTACGTATGTAAGCATCCTGTGTATATAGGTATTAATCGTAAGGTAGCGTATTTATAATCTGCATGAAAAAGTAAGCTACATCAAGTCGCAATTACATAATGGTAATACGCCCTCCAAAAGTACGTTTGCGCTTTACCTCTAGTGGTTTACCATAAATGATGATATCTCCACCTGCTCTAATAGTGAGATCTGCTAGCTTAGTTGCATAAGCTTCTACTTCTCCACCTGCTTGTACAAATATCTCGGCTGTTTCTGTTTCTAGATTTTTACCTTCATAGATGCCTCCTGTATTCACTTTTACCTCTTGCAGTATTGCCTGGCCACTTGCTTCTATAATTCCTCCTGTAACGGCTCTTAAATGTACTTCTTTCACTAGAAGGCCTACCTTTACACGAGCGCCTTCTTGCATTTTAATCTCAATCTTGTCTTGTTCTATAAGTTCGTTTGACGTGATTACAGCTCCTTCATTTCCATCTATTACTTGCAAGTTGTTATAATACACATGTACAAAGGTTTTATTTCCATCAAAAATAAGATCAAGATCCATTTTGATTTTTAAAGTTCCATCCTTGTTCACCACTTGTACCTGGCTCACGTCTTGACCAGTAACTATTACTTTGTTCTCGGTAGACTTTACAAGATTTACTACAATGCGATCATACACTTTTACTTCTGTAAAATCACCTACATCTTTTGTAACTGGGTTTTGAGCAAATGCTGTTGCTGTAATGACTAGTGCTATTATGGTACCTATAAGTTTCATAGTAATTGTTTTTATTTAATATAGAGACCACATCTTTTCTCAATTGTTACAATATTGTAATTAATGTCGCTTTCCTTTCCATGTTCCACCATAGGTGTAACCTTCTTTATAACGATATTTATCGCAACATGTTTCACATATAAAAACCCATTCCTTTGAGTGATTTAACCGTGCTCTAAAAGCTACAGTTATTTCTTTGTTACAAGTATGGCACGCCTTTGTCTTAATATCAAACTATTTATGAAACAGTAATAAAATGAGTTACGCTTTCGCGAAAGCGTAACTTAAATATTGCATATCCGTAATTATCACTATATATTTTAAATTATTGCATCCATTGTCGAATAAGCTTTTCCCCGACCCTAAAGGGTGGCTTTTTCTACGTAATCTGCCAAATAGAGATATTTTACTTTTTTTGTAGTGTACTAACTAAAAAATCAAAGGCTATTTTGTCTATTAATATTTCTTTGGGACTAAAAACGGATTTGCAACTTAAATATCTATTTTCTTCTCAATTCAAATAAATCTTTACGACGATCTCTTAAGTTCTTAACAGCTCCAAACTGGTTGAGGTTACGTAGTAAATCTATATCACAATCTGCAATAAGAATCATCTCTGTGTTAGGTGTAGCCTCTGCCTTAATCCCGTTTGCTGGAAATGAAAAGTCACAAGGAGTAAATACCATAGACTGTGCGTATTGGATGTCCATATTATGCACCTTAGGTAAGTTACCCACACTACCTGCAATAGCAACATAACATTCATTTTCAATAGCTCTTGCTTGTGCACAGTTACGCACACGAGAGTATCCGTTTTGAGTATCTGTAAGAAAAGGAACAAAAAGAATATCCATACCATCGTCAGCAAGAATTCGGCTCAGCTCAGGAAATTCTGAATCATAGCAAATAAGGATTCCTATTTTACCACAGTCTGTATCAAACGAGTGTAATTTATTACCTCCTTGCATTCCCCATACTTTTGCTTCATCTGGAGTAACATGCAGCTTTTCATAACGTTCTGTACTTCCATCTCTACGGCATAAATAACCTACGTTGTATAGTAAATCATCTACCACTTCTGGCATACTACCAGTAATGATATTGATATTATAAGATATTGCAAGCTGTGAAAAACGATTTTTAATCTCCTCCGTATGTTTTGCAAGTTCGCGTATAGCTTCTGAAACTGGTAGGTGATTATTTTCTGCCATAAGCGGAGCGTTAAAGAACTCTGGGAAGAGTGCAAAATCTGATCGATAACCAGATACTGCATCTACAAAGTACTCTGCTTGCTGCATGAGCTCTTCAAGATCTTTATACAAACGCATTTGCCACTGTATTAAGCCAAGTCTTACTACCTTCTTTTGTGTAGCTGCAACAACAGATTTTTTCTCATAGTAGATGTTATTCCACTCTAGAAGTACGGCGAACTCACCTGAGTCTTCATCACCAGGTAGATATCCTTTTAAAATCTTAGCAGGGTGAAAATCATTATTAATCTGGAAGTTTAATACCGGATCATGGATTTCTTTACGCTTTACCTTCTCAATATATTCCTTAGGAGTTACAGAATCTGCGTGTTTGTGATAGTTAGGAATACGTCCTCCAAAAAGGATTCCTTTTAAGTTTTGCTCCTCACAAAGCTCTTTACGATAATCGTATAATCTTCTTCCTAGACGTAAACCTCTGTATTCTGTTTTAATAAAAACATCGATACCGTATAGGATATCTCCATCTGGCTTATGTGTATTGAATGTGTAGTTACCCGTGATTTCTTCATAGGTATGTACACTGTCAAAAGTAGATTCATTGAGTTTTATAGAAAGCGCACAACCTGCAAGTTTTCCATCAATTTTAATTACTACTTGACCTTCTGGAAATTTATTGATAAGCGCCGTGATTTGCTTTTCATTCCAGTACATGTCTGGCATATTAGAATACGCCTGTATCATTGCACTTTTAAGTTCTTCGTAATCGTTGAGCGTAAGATATTTAAGCTCGATATTTTCTATGGATGTTGACATGTAGTTTGGTTAAGAAGAGCGATTTTTAATTCTTCTATAAGATCACAAAATTAATGCGCTTTTTCTTAATAATTTGCTAAACTTTTAAGAATAATTAATAGCATAAAAAAACCATCACGCTTTATGATAGTGTGATGGTTTAAACTTTAATATAAGTGATAAGTTACCTACTGATGCAATCCTTCCTTTACACCCACAAGTGTAAAATCAAGATGCTTTTTCACTAGATCTGCTTCTTTTACTTTTACAATTACTTCGTCTCCTAGAGTAATCTGGTTACCAGATTTCTGCCCTATTACAGAGTAACTATCTTGATCAAATTCATAATGATCACCTTTAATATCTCTTAAGCGCACCATTCCTTCACACTTGTTTGAGATAATCTCTACATAGATTCCCCATTCTGTAACTCCAGAAATAACACCTACAAACTCTTCATCCTTGTGATCTTGCATGAATTTAACTTGCATATACTTGATGCTGTCTCGTTCTGAACTTGTAGCTAGCTGCTCCATTTGTGAAGAGTGCTTACATTTTTCTTCATACTCTTCTTCACTTGCAGATTTACCACCATCAAGATAATGCTGTAATAATCTATGCACCATTACATCTGGATAACGACGTATAGGCGATGTAAAGTGACTGTAATAATCAAATGCAAGACCGTAGTGGCCTATATTATCTGTAGAGTATACTGCTTTACTCATAGTACGTATAGCAAGCGTATCTACCATGTTTTGCTCTTTCTTACCTTGTACATCTGTAAGAAGTTGGTTTAAAGAAGCTGTAGTACTTTTACGATCTTTTAAGTCTAATTTATAACCAAACTTTCCTATCACTTTTTCAAGCGATTCTAGTTTTTCATCATTAGGCTCATCATGTATTCTGTATACAAATGTCTTTTTAGGAGCTTGTTTTCCTATAAATTCTGATACTTTTCTGTTTGCCAGTAGCATAAACTCTTCAATGAGCTTATTTGCATCCTTAGAGGTTTTAAAATAAACGCCCTCTGGATTCATGTCATCGTCAAGCTTGAATTTTACTTCTACTTTATCAAAGGAAATAGCTCCATCCTTCATGCGCTGGCGGCGCATGATCTTAGCTATTCTGTCCATTTCTAATGTTGCTTCTACAAGCTCATCAGATACTTTATAAGCTTCTCCCGTAAGAGAGACTTCGGCTGGAATGAGGTTTGATCTACTCTCTATAATTGCTTGTGCCTCTTCATAAGCAAATCGCGCATCACTATAAGTAACCGTACGTCCATACCAAGAATCTACTATTTTTCCAGAATCTGCCTTCATTTCAAACACTGCAGAGAATGTATATTTCTCTTCGTGAGGTCTTAATGAACACGCACCATTACTCAATATTTCTGGTAACATAGGTACTACCCTATCTACTAGATAGACCGATGTTGCACGCTCGTAAGCTTCATCATCAAGTATAGTTCCTGGTATTAAATAATGACTTACATCTGCAATGTGGATTCCTATTTCATAATTACCATTCTCAAGTTTTTGAAAACTTAGTGCGTCGTCAAAATCCTTTGCATCCTTAGGATCTATAGTATATGTGAGAACATCGCGCATGTCGCGACGTTTTGCAATTTCGTCTGCTTTTATAGATGTGTCTATCTTATTTGCAAACTCTTCTACTTCTTCTGGAAACTCATAAGGAAGACCATATTGAGCAAGGATAGAATGTATTTCTGTATTGTGCTCTCCTGGTTTTCCTAAGACCTTAGTAATTCTTCCAAAAGGAGAATCTGCCTTATCTGGCCAGTCTTCTATAGTTACCACCACTTTGTCACCATCTTCTGCTTTGCCTAGCTTTTTAAGCGGTACAAAAACATCGGTGTACATTTTATTAGACTCAGAAGTAAGTACAAAAGCAAACTTCTTTTGAAGTTTTACCACGCCTACAAATTCTTCAGTCTTACGCTTAATTACTTTTGTAATCTCTCCTTCGTGTTTCTTGCTGCGGCGCTGGCGGTAAATATAAACCTCTACTTCGTCGCCATTTAAAGCTTTATTTAAGTGATGCGGTGGTACATAAATGTCTTGTTCTAGATCATCTACCATCACATAACCTCCACCTTTTCCAGATACATCTAGAATTCCGGTGTGGTAATTTTTATTTGAAGCAATTTTAAACTGGCCACGATCCTCTTCTATTATCTGTTCTTTGGCTTTAAGTTGCTGTAAGTGTTTGATAATTTGGTTGCGGCTTGATGGATCATCTACATCAAGTTTGGCTGCTATTTGTTTATAATTGAAAGTTTTTTGGTGATCGTCTTTTAAGATTCTTACGATTCTTTCTGAGAGGTTTGATATTTTTCCTGGCCCTCTCCTTCTCTTCTTGCTATTCATTTATTTTATTTCTATCACAAAATTAGTTCTAAAAAGCTCAACTCTAGCCTTTATGTTAAAAATTTAAGTTTTAGTAACGTTCTGTGTACTTTAATTTGTTTTTATACGCTTTCGCGAAAGCGTACTTTACCTAATATCATTTGTAACACAACTCTTGTACCATTTTAATGGTTCTCTGTTATTCACAACAAACAATCTAACGTTAAAAAGTACTTATTTTAACAATAAAATAAAATTTTCTTAAAAAAAACATAATTTTACTGTAACGTTATCGTTTTTATTACGTCTACACGTTTATGACATCTATGAATCATTCAAAATTATTATATAAAAATACAATTCTACTACTAGCTATTTTTGTGATAGGTGTAGTACTATCAGTATTTTATATTAATGCAGCTTTTGAAGGAGAAATAAATAGCCAGACGACAACACCTTCTCTTACCGAAAGAGTTTCTTACGACTCTTAATAGTAGCTTCAATTTCTTATATAACTGCAATCCTCTCTTCTTTGATAAAACGATAGCAGCTTATCGTCTTTTCTAGCTTTTAATTTTACTTAATATGTGCGTATCCTATCGTCATATCAAAAGCATTCTTTTTGAGTATAAATTCATTTTACTACCTATCCTTTCTCAAATCATTTAAATACATAACTAGGAGTCTATTTTCAAAAATCAATTTTGAGAATTTTTAATTGTTATTCACATATATATAAGTATCATTTGTTTTCTTTTAAAATTTTAAAAAATAATGATGCTTATTATATAGTGTGAATAGCGGTATAACTTTTAAGACGGAATATTGTAAATATCACTTTTTGATACTTGTTCACAGCTTATCATTCAGTTATCAGATATGTTTTATGTTGAAAATGTGCATTTTATGAATTGCTATTAACAAATGTTGATAACCATGGATTATTACAAATTGCTCATAAGTGGAGTTATGAACTTATTAAAAATCTTATCTTTTTATGCTCATAAAATTGATCACTATTAAGCAAAGAAAAATTTGGTTGGTGTACCCTAAGTCTAGTATTGTTTTTTTATTCTTAATGTGCAAATAGACTTATCATTAACCGTCAAAAGTTATTGACAAAGGCTATTAACAGCTTATCAAGGGTTATTAACAATGATCTATATTTAGAAGCTTTAATCATTAATTAGCTCAATAATCTTTACATATAGTTACATAAGTATCTATATGTAAGTAACTTATAGTTATCAACAATAATCGTGATTCGTACCATAATGTAGTTAAAACCTATCACCCACTTTATTGTTCATATAAGAAGGATATCAGATTACTTCTTATCTACAAAACGAGTATGCTATTCCTTAACTTTGATCTTTAAACAAACGTACTATGAAAATCTCTATAGGTAATGACCACGCAGGAACCAGTTATAAGAATCTTATTGTAAAGTTTTTAAAAGATGCTGGACATACCGTTAATAACTACGGTACAAACGATGATGGTAGTGTAGATTATCCAGATTTTGGACATCCCGTCGCTAGCGATGTAGAGAAGGGTGAGGCAGATTTCGGTATCGTAATTTGTGGTAGTGGTAACGGTATTGCAATGACGGTTAATAAACACCAAGGTGTAAGAGCTGCACTATGCTGGATTAAGGAAATCGCAGTGCTTGCACGTGAGCATAACAATGCAAATGTGATAGCAATACCTGCCAGATATACTTCAGAAAATCAAGCGCTAGACATGGTAAAAGCTTTTCTAGCTACAGATTTTGAAGGTGGACGCCATCAAAGACGCGTAGATAAAATCGCTTGTAACTAATTTAAAAAAAATCGCTGCGCGAGTATATATATGGAAGAATCTGGGATTCATTTTATCATAAAGAAGTACGAATTTATAAGTAAAGAAGAGCTCTATACCATACTCCAACTTAGGGCTGAGGTTTTTGTGGTAGAGCAGGACTGTGTATACCAGGATATAGATGGTAAAGATGATAAAGCAGTACACGTTCTAGGTTATAAAAATGATAAGCTCATTGCTTACACCCGTATTTTTGAGCCAGGAGCATACTTTGAGCAAGCTAGTATAGGAAGGGTTCTTGTAAAGGAAAGCCATCGCAAGTTCAAGTACGGCTATGACCTTATGAACGCATCTATAGAAGCCGTTCATAAATATTATGATGAGCAAACCATAAAGATTTCGGCACAAGTATATCTCTTGAAATTCTATAATAACTTAGGTTTTAAAGAACAAGGAGCAGTATATCTTGAAGATGGAATTCCTCATAAAGTGATGATTAAGGAATAATGCTAGCGTATAATTCTTGAGACAATTATATAGTTAAGTTACGCTTTCGCGAAAGCGTATTCATACTAGTTTTACTGACAATGTGATGGACGAGACGTAGTGTAAACATTACTATCAAAAAATAACTTTAAATTATTTTTTTCTTTGAAACTCATCAAGTTCCACTGATTCCTTGCTCTTCTTGATTTTCTTTTTCCTTTGCCAATTTTTAATAATAAAAAGGAATCATTTGTATGTATACGGCGAGTAATTTCATCAAAACAAAATGGGAAAGAAATAAAAACGTCAAAATTAGTAGGTATGGTAAGGCAAAATTTTCCTTCAAAATCTGTTTGAGTTCCAATTGTTGTACCTAATATAATTACGTTTTGTCCAGGAAATGGCCTTTCATTTTCATCAACGAGAACCCCTGTTATTTGCCGAAAAGAAGAACTTAGATTTTCATTTTGTGCTGTTACAAGTGTAGAGTTCCAGAATAGTAACAAAATCAATAGTATTTTTACGTCAATCATATTATTTCTTATCCTTCACCTTCTTAATATAAGTAACATAAATTTCCACACGCTTATCCTCAGAAGGATCTCCACCTAGTGGGAATCTGCTTCCAAAACCTTGATAACGCATACGTTTTTTTGCAACGCCTTGATCTGCTAGGTAATCATAAATAAACTTAGCTCTTGCTTCAGAGAGATTACGTTTACCAGTTTTAAGGTTGATACCATCCCGACCATGATCTACACAACACACATGACCTTGAATTTTAAATATAATTTCTGGATGTTCTTTGAGATATTTGGCAAGCTTTTTAAGGTCTTTATGTGACTTACCGTGTATGTAGCTGTAGTTTGTTTTAAAGAGAATATTCTTAAGTAAAATACGATCTCCTTTTACAATAGTATCTTCTGTATAGTCTTTATAACGATTTTTTGTTATGGCTAGTTCCTGCTCTTCTTCTACTTCATCTGGAGTGCTATTGCGTATTTCTTTTAAGGATACAATAATCTCTACTTTACGGTTGAGGGTGCGCTGTATTTCACTTCCCGTATTGTCTAAACGAGTGAGTAGTAATTCACCTTTTCCATCAGAATTTTTTATAATAGTATCAGAGATGCCTTGTAGTACAAAGATCTCTTTTATAGTGTTTGCTCGTTTTTGAGATAATAGCTTGTTGTAGGCATCTGTGCCACGATCATCGCAATAACCGTAAATAGATATATCTTCTATTTTATCCTTAGGTAGCGAGGTGATAAAACGACTTAAGGTAGCTTTTTCTATGTTAATAAGATCAGCTTTATCTGTCTCAAAAAACGTTTCATGAGTGCGGTCTACCTGTGCACTTGCAGTAAGCACACAGATAAAAAAAGCGATATGGAAACTAAGAAATCTAATAATTCAAAATTTTACCATAACGCTTTGTATCGTTAAGGACGGTAATGGCTTCTTTAATTTCTGTGTTATTAATAAGCTGGTACTCATACAGGCCATCACGATAAAAATATCGCTTTACAACCTCATCAATTATTAAATTTTGAATTTCTTCTTGACGCTCATCGAGCGCCTTTGTTTTTGCTTGAGCAATAGCATTATCTAGTTGCTTGTAAGCTGTTTGTACCTCCTTCTTTAGGTCATCTTTTTCGGCTTGTAAAAGCGCTTTGGCAAAAGCTTTTTCAGTCTCCGTTTCATAATTAAAGCCAGTACGCGTTAAGAAGCTTTTAAAATCACTAAAATCTGCTTGAGACCATGAGAATTCACTCATATCACCGTATTGATGCTTGTAATAATAATCTGTAGCATATTCAAAAATGGCGTTATCTTTAAGTAACGCCGTAGTCACAGGACTGAGCTTTGCAGAGGATACTTGAATATCTGGCAGTACTCCACCACCGTCAAAAACCTTACGGCCGTTCTTTGTTTTAAACTCATTATAGTCCTCAGAGTTTGTGCGCACGGCATTACCATCATTATCACGATTCCAGTAATCTAATGCCTGGATACAACGTCCAGAAGGTGTGTAATAACGTGATATGGTAATCTTAACAGACGTTCCATACGTAAGTGGCTTAGGGCGTTGTACAAGACCTTTCCCAAAGGTTCTTGCTCCCACTACCACCGCTCTATCATAATCTTGTAAACCTCCAGAAACAATCTCAGAGGCAGATGCAGACCTACCGTTTACGAGCACTACAAGTGGTATTTCAATATCCACTGGTTCTTGCTGAGTTACATAGGTTTTATTGTATTTCTTTACAACAGACTTAGTCGTGGTAATGAGCGATCCTTTAGGTAAGAACAGATTACAAATATTAATAGCCTCACTAAGTAGTCCACCACCGTTACCGCGTAGGTCTAAAATAATTTTTTTTGCTCCATCAGTCTTTAAACTAACGAGGGCGTCTTTCACTTGGCTTGATGCTTTTTTACTAAAAGTTGTAAGCACGATATAACCAGTGTCACCGTTAATTAATTTTGAAAAAGGAACCGCATCAATCTCTACTGAAGAGCGTTTAATGGTAGTGGTGCTTGTGTTCCCTTGACGTTCATAAGTGATTACTACCTCGCTATTAGGAGCTCCTTTAAGCAAATCGCCAGCATCACCATCCATATCTGCAACGGTAATATCTCCTATTTTAAGAATATTATCTCCGGCTTTTAATCCTGCTTTGTCTGCGGGATAACCTTTGCGTGGCTCGATAATGGTCATTTTTTTATCTACGTTTCTTACCGTAGCTCCTATTCCAGAATAATCTCCAGATCGATTTATTTTTGCATTTTCTACTTCTTGCTCGGTCCAGTACTTCGTGTAAGGATCAAGATCTGCAAGCATTCCTTCTATGGCACTATCCATTAACTCTGCAGGATTAGTTTCATCTACATAATTCATGTTAAGCTCTTTAAATAGCTCTGTAAAAATTTCGATTTGCTTTGCAATTTCAAAAAAATCACTTTTAAAACTTACCGTTCCTATACCAATCGCAACCGCAATGATGGGGATGAATATTTTCTTTTTCATAGTCTTTTTTTACCCTCAATAGCGATGCAGTAATTATCGCTGCACGTATGATGGATGTTTATTTTCTTAGATATTGAGGTCTAAGAATATTAATATGTTAATAACGCTTTCGCGAAAGCGTACGTATGTTATTTATCTTTCTTTTTCATCCAGCGACGCATAAAAAATGCGCTTATAATTAACAAGATAAGAAAAGGCCAAATATGCAGCAAACCTAAAAAGAATTCCGAAACTCCGTTCCAGCCACTTTTAAGCGCATCTACAATTTTTGAACCATAAGAATTTGTTACTTGTGTAGTCACCTCATTCTTGTAAAAATAGATGTGTAATGTGCTTAGTGAGACTTGGCTTTGTAGGTATTTAAGTCTTCCCTGCTTTGCTTCTATCTCTTCTCTTATTTCTGCGAGCTCGCTTTCTATTTCAAGCATTTCTTTGACATTTTTTGCCTTAGAAAGTAAATTTATATAACGATCCTCTAGCGCTCGCTTTGCTTTGAGACGGGCGTTGAGGTCTACAAACTCTTCGGTAACATCTTTTTGAGAGATTGTTTTCTCGTCAAAGTAAGTTACACCTTTTGAGATTCCATCAAGTGCTATCTGGAAATTACGAGTGGGAACGCGCACCGTAAGATTATGAAATACGCTACCGTAGCTTTCTTTTCCAGAATTATCATTCTGTACGTACCCTTCGGAGTTTTTTATGACCGCAAGAATTTGTGTATGTGTAGCCGCCATGTCTTGTGTTTCAAAACGTAGTTTTCCTGTTTTAATAATTTTTTGAGCGGTTACTTGAGTATCTGGAGCAGTTTCCTCAACGACTATTTCGTCAAGCTCCATATCGTCATAAGTCTCGTATGCTATTCCAGATTCACTGGTGCTGGAGGAAAATTTTTCGGAATTCTCACAAGATATTATGAATAAAAAACTAAGTAGTAGAAGGGGTAGTCGCATCGTTAAAACGGTTTAAAAGTTTGACCATTGCCTTATGAAGAGATGCTTGAGAGACTTCTTCTTGGCCTGTATATAAAATAAGCATCGCAAATGTCGTGCCTTTTGTATCTATCAGGTCTTTATGTAAACGGTAGGACTCTCGCATTAAACGTTTTATGCGATTGCGAGAAACAGCCAACTTAAAATTACGCTTGGATACAGAGACTCCAGCTTGTACCATGTAAGCATCAGTAGATAGTGGTGTTTCTATATAAACCATCCTAAGCGGAAAAGACTTCACAGACTTTCCCTCAATAAAAAGGGTGTCTATCAGTTTTTTTGACTTTAGTTTTTCGGCTTTTGAGTAGGTGTGTGGCATTGCGAGCAAAGATAACAGAATTCAAATAGGTTGTATGATGCTAGTACGCTTTCGCGAAAGCAAAAAAGCATATAAAATTATGGATAAAATACGTTTAATAGGAATATATCCATAAATTTGTAGTGTGAACGAACTACAACCTCATAAAATAAAAAGAGCCAAAGAAGATTATGCAGGTAATCGGTCTGTGCAAACGGGTTTTCCCAGTCCAGCAACGCACTATCGCGAGCCTATGATTGATCTCAATAAAGAGCTCAGTTCTTCTCGAGATGCGACATTTTTTGTACGCGTAAAAGGGGACACATGGAAGGAGTATAATATTCTAGATCAAGACGTCTTGATTATAGACAGAGCTTTACATCCTAGTCAGGGCAAACTTGCTTTGGTAGTAACTCCAGACGGTTTTGATGTACAGAGAATAGACACCAATAAAAAGGTAGAACTCTGGGGAATGATAAGCTACATAATCCACAAGGCGTTATGATTGCAATGGTAGATTGTAATAGCTTTTACGCCTCGTGCGAGCAAGTATTTCGTCCAGATTTACGAGGTAGACCAGTGGCGGTACTCAGCAATAACGATGGCTGTATTATTGCAAAAAATAAAGAAGCAAAGGCACTTACACACATTCCATATCGCGACCCGTTATTTAAGATCAAAGGATTGCTGGCGCAAAATGATGTGACCTTATTTTCATCTAACTATACACTGTATGGCGATATGTCTGATCGCGTGATGAACGTGCTCAGAGATTTCTCACCAGCCGTTGAGGTGTACAGTATAGACGAGTCATTTGTAGACCTATCTGGTATTACCCACGTGAACCTAGAAACGTATGGGCATAAAATTAAAGATACGGTCGTAAGGCGCACGGGAGTTCCCGTAGGCGTAGGGATTGCACCTACGAAGGTCCTTGCCAAACTTGCCAATAGAATTTCAAAGAAGATAGCGCGCTTTAATTATGTCTTTGTCATGGACACCGAAGAGCGCCGTATAGCATGTCTTAAATGGGCAAAAACTGAAGATGTCTGGGGACTAGGTAAAAAGCATGTAGAACGCCTCGCAAATGTGGGCGTTTTTACGGCTTATGATTTTACACAATTGCCGCTAGCGTGGGTACGTAAAGAAATGACAGTAATAGGGGAGCGACTTTGGCGCGAACTCAATGGAGAATCATGTATTCTTTTTGATACGCTTCCGCGAAAGAAAAAAGCAATAGGTACCGCAAAGTCTTTTGGTAAAAAACTGGATAATCTTCCTCAAATTGAGGAGGCTTGCGCCTACTACATAAGCGAAGTAAGTGAGGTGCTACGGTTCCAGAAATGTTGTTGTACACAGCTGCGTATCTATCTCACCACAAACTACCACAGTACAAATGATGTGCAACACGCAGATAAGACCATTGTCACCTTATCTGTACCCACAAATGATACTTTCGTGCTTATAGTTGAAGCAAAAAAAGCGTTGAAGCGAATTTACAAGCGAGGCTTTAAGTACAAAAAAGTAGGAGTAGACCTCTTAGGTCTCATCCCTGAGGAACAAGTACAAGGAAATCTATTTATGCCAGAAGCAACAGGAGATAAGCGTCTCATAAAAGCCTTTGACGCAATAAATAACCGTTACGGCAAGTCCACTGTTGCAGCAGGGTTATCTGGAACCACAAAAAGTAACAAGCAATGGGAACTCATTAAAGAAGAGCGCAGCCCACGATACACCACGCAGTGGGATAGTTTACTGGAGATAGGCTAAAAATAAATTCTGGTTAATCTTGGATATTATCAAGCATAATAAGATACTCTTTACTTAATGTGATAAGCTTGTCTATAAGTAAGAAGGTGTTTTCTGGATGTAATAAGTGGTATTCAAGATACTGTTGCTCGCAATAGTTAAAAAATGAGTATGAATAATTTGCTGGAAGGTTGAGTTCATTACTTAAGAATGTCTCGTTAAAAGTGGGATGATCTTCAAAGAGTTTTTCTAAATCTGTAGAAGAAATTGTTGAGGTTGATTTGGTTATTTTTTCATCTCCTTTTTTCTTAATGAGTTTTGCAGCAGCTCTAAAGAGCGCTATAAAATTTAAGCCAAGTGTAGATGGCGCAGGTTCGTATTTATGAGGACTTTTTTCAATATCACTAAGAATGGATTGCTGGACATTTTCCTCATACTTTAGTGCACTAAAGGGTTTGACTTTAACAACCTTATTATGTAAAAGCACTTCATCTAGTTGATTGTTTACTTCCTTTAATTCTATAACAAAAGCTTCTTTGAGATCATCCTCTGTAACCACTCTAACTTGCGGAGCATAAGGAAAAATGTAAAAGGAAATAGAGTCATTTACTGCCGCAGCTATTTCAAAAGATCCTTTATTACTTGAGTATGCCTGTGTATTCTTAGTTAGATTTTTGACGCTCACATCTGCTATTGTTTGCGTGGCGTCGTAAATAGTTCCTTTAAGAGTTTGCGCTGAAGTATAAGTGCCCATGAGGCAAAAGAACACGAGTAACTTATAATTCATAAACACTGTTAGTTAGATTTTAAAAGTATGAAACGCTCATGGTATCAGTTGATTATGAATCATAAAGTATTGATAAATTAACCCCTATTTCATTATTATATAAAGAGTGCTAGAATGTCTGCATACTATAGAGACTAATTCAAGTGGGGTAAAAAAAAACCAACCCGCAATGGGTTGGTTTGTAATCTTATATATTTTCAGAGAGGTTCCTTACTCCTTCTCCCAAACGTTATCTGTTTGATCAATATCTGCCATCATTGACGTAGGATCTATTTTCATCATTTTTACCTCATTTAGTGGTGCATCAATGGTGAATGTATACGTAGGGTTTGTCCAAGGCCAGTCTGCTAGTTGCTCACGAGCGATATTTGGTGTTGGGTTTGGCTTTTCGGCACGCATCATACGCAGTGGCATATAGTATGATTTTTGAGAACCATCTGCCATATCCACATAAAGATCTATAGGCATAGGCATGAGTCCTTTTCGCGTA
>ENA-ORXC01000169-ORXC01000169.1-marine-metagenome-genome-assembly--contig:-NODE-169-length-61822-cov-4.337145_pt1 | contig 61822 bp, 55 predicted proteins | sample MGYA00237865_ERZ511478 | MGnify/ENA metagenome assembly ERZ511478
TCTACTAAGCCGCAAGCTCCGCACTGAATACGTTTTTGCGGTCCGTTATAAGCAGCGTGAAAGGCATCGAGTGTATCGTTTGTGTATTCTTCTACGACGTCTCCGCTTCTTGGGTCCATTTTTACAGGTTTTGCATTTTGTTCAATGATATTAAAGCGCGTTCGATTTGTTTTGCAGCTGGGGCAAAGATAAGGGCTTCCCATTTTTAACATCTCCTTGAAAAATTTACTGTATTAATACCATGTCCGATTCCACCAAAAACATACAAAAACTTATGGTTTTCTATCGAACGTTCATTCGTTAAAATAGAAGCAGGTGATGAAAATGAGAATACGAAAAAACTTACAAGAAGTAATAGATATCTTGCAAACGAATCCATCGTATCAGCAAAATATTGTTCATTGGCATACAATCGAAGAGAAAGAAGCTAAAACTGCGCCATTTCCAGCTTCTTTGCATACGAAACTGCGGGAAGCGCTTGAGAAACGAGGAATTGGTTCGCTTTATACGCATCAAAAAACAGCGTTTGATTTGGCGACAGCTAAGAAAAATGTTGTAGCCGTGACGCCAACAGCCTCTGGGAAAACACTGTGCTACAACTTGCCCGTACTGCAAAGTATTATGGAGAACGATCAAGCTAGAGCTCTTTATTTGTTTCCAACAAAAGCGCTTGCCCAAGATCAAAAAAGTGAATTAAATGAAATCATTGAAGAAATGGAAGTACCAATCAATAGCTACACGTATGATGGAGATACTCCGGCAAATATCCGTCAAAAGGTGAGAAAAGCGGGGCATATTGTTATTACGAATCCAGATATGCTTCATTCAGCTATTTTACCCCATCATACTAAATGGGTATCACTGTTTGAAAACCTGAAGTACATTGTGATTGATGAACTTCATACGTACCGCGGTGTTTTTGGAAGCCACGTAGCCAACGTTATACGCCGGTTAAAGCGAATTTGCCGCTACTATGGAAGCAATCCTATCTTTATTTGTACATCAGCGACCATCGCTAACCCAAAAGAACTTGCTGAACATTTAACGGGAGCTCATGTTATGTTAGTAGATAACAACGGAGCGCCTAGCGGCCGCAAGCATTTTATTTTTTATAACCCGCCTATTGTTAATAAACCTTTAAACATTAGAAGAAGTGCTACGCTCGAAGTGCGAAATATCGCAGGAGAGTTTTTGAAAAATAAAATTCAAACGATTGTATTTGCACGAAGCCGAGTGCGAGTGGAAATTATTTTAACGTATCTGCAGGAGCTCGTAAAAAACCAGCTTCAAAATAAGTCTATTCAAGGGTACCGCGGAGGATATTTGCCGAAGCAGCGACGCGAAATAGAAAGAGGACTTCGAGAGGGAAGCATTTACGGAGTAGTCAGTACGAATGCTTTAGAGCTAGGAGTCGATATCGGGCAGCTGCAGGTGTGTGTGATGACAGGTTATCCAGGCACGGTTGCAAGCGCTTGGCAGCAAGCAGGACGAGCAGGGAGACGTCACGGAGAAGCTGTCATTGTGATGGTCGCAAGTTCAAGTCCGCTTGACCAGTATATGATTCAGCATCCGGATTACTTTTTTAGCAGAAATCCAGAAACAGCTCGAATTAATCCTGATAATCTTGTTATTTTAGTCGATCATTTAAAATGTGCGTCCTATGAGCTGCCGTTTAAGCAGGGAGAAACATTTGATGGGGTAGAAATTGAAGACGTGCTGGAGTTTTTGCAAGAAGAACGAGTGATTCATTTTAGCGGAGACAAATGGTACTGGATGAATGATTCGTTCCCAGCTCATAATATCAGTCTGCGCTCTGCATCCCAAGAAAATGTTGTCATCATTGATCAATCGGACGTTGCAAATGTGAAAGTAATTGGAGAAATGGATCGCTTTAGTGCCATGACGCTTCTTCATGATGAGGCGATTTACTTGCATCAAGGCATTCAGTATCAAGTAGAATACTTGGACTGGGATGAGAAAAAAGCGTATGTTCGTGAAGTCGATGTAGATTATTTTACCGATGCAAACTTGGCGGTTAACTTGAAGGTTCTAGAAGCTGATAAAGAACGACTGGAAGGGGCATATTCAATCGGTTATGGCGATGTAATGGTCAGCGCCATGGCGACGATATTCAAAAAAATAAAGTTTGAGACGCATGAAAACATAGGGTCAGGCCCCATTTCACTTCCGGAAGAAGAGCTTCATACAAATGCCGTGTGGCTAAGCTTTGAAAAAGAACAGTTTCACGAATCTGAAGAACGATTGGAACAAGCGCTCATTTCCCTGGCAAATGCCGTTCAGTCAATTGCACCGCTTATGGTGATGTGCGATCCTTCTGATTTACATGTAGTGCCTCAGATAAAGGCGGTGCACAACGAACAGCCGACTATCTTCTTATATGACCGATACCCGGGAGGCATTGGCCTAAGCGATAAAGTATACGAACAAATGAATGATGTGCTAAGTCAAACCAATCAATTGATTGTAAATTGTTCTTGCGAAAGCGGCTGTCCGTCTTGTATTGGTATGGAAGCACAGGGAGAACAAGCAAAAAGCGATGCGCTCGTACTGCTACAACAACTGCAAAGTAGGTGAACTCGTGTCTTTTAAAAATAAATTAAACCGTATGAAAAAGCATCTTCATGTTACAGAAGCAAAGCCGCCGATTGAAAGTAACCCGCAGCGGCCTAAGAGTGCGTCTATTCCCTATGAGCAGGAATGGAAGGGAAATCATGCTGTGCCTTACTTTTCCGAAGATAGCTACTGTATGATCAGAGAAGTGGTTTACCCGCTCGACTACAAGCATGGACATTATGAATTTAATGAGCTGAAAAAAGTAGTGGAAGTATGGAATCAGTCTACAGTTGCTCATCCGCTTTCATCAAAAGGCCACACATATTCAGATTTATTTTTCTTTGATACGGAAACGACGGGGCTTAGTACAGGTACGGGAACGACTATCTTTTTGCTAGGATATGCAAGGGTGCTAAAAGATTCCGTCGTTTTTCGTCAGCATATATTAACCGAGCCAAGTGGAGAAGTAGCATTTTACGAAAGTTTTTTAAAAGAAGTAGACTACACGACGCTTGTGACTTATAATGGGAAATCTTTCGATTGGCCTCACGTGAAGACTCGCCATACGCTATTGAGAGATCATTTGCCCAAGCTGCCTAAGTTCGGTCACTTTGATTTACTGCATGCGTCAAGAAGGCTGTGGAAACACAAAATGAATTCGGTTAAGCTTGCGAATGTCGAAAAAGAAATACTCGGAATTGAACGAGTTGATGATATTCCAGGTTTTTTAGCTCCCATGATTTATTTTGATTTTATAGAAACGAAAAATCCAAGAGGCTTATTCGACATTATGAAACATAATGAACATGATATTTTATCACTTATTACCTTATACATTCATTTATCAAAACATCTCCTTACTAGTGAGGAGTTTACAGAAAAAGAAACATATGAAGTAGCAAGGTGGTATGAGCAGTTAGGGGAGAATAAGCACGCTTTCTCTCTTTATCAGGGTGTAGCGGAAAAAGAAAAAGAGGAGCATAAAAAAGCTCAGCTAGCGATGGCTTATCATTATAAAAAAGAGAAGCGTTGGAAAGAGGCAGTGGACATGTTTGAACCCTTGGTTCAAACATGTGAAGGTGACGTCGCTATAGAAGCATTGGTTGAGCTAGCAAAAATTTATGAGCACCGTCTCAAAGATGTTTATCAAGCACTTCTATATACTGAGCTAGCCTCAGAGAAGTGGAATCAACTCAAAGAAATGCCTAAAAAAACGTCAAAGGAAGCGCTTGAAAAAAGACTTCTTAGACTAAAAAATAAATCAGCTAAAGCATAGACTTCAGCTGATTTATTTTAAAATATTCAGAATTATTATTCTTTTGTTTTTGTGGATGTTTTATATTGTTCTATTTTTCAGTCATTGATAAAATTAGTCAATGTAAGACTGATTCTTACAGCTTAAAAACAGAACTTTGGTGAGATGGAGAGAGGCCTCATGAAAAATGTGATTTTAGTATCATTTTTCGCATTAATTTGTTTAACAGTAATTGTCTTAAGTAGTTTGAAAAATTCGTATAACTCCTTTATGTAGGTCAAAAATAGGTGTTTGTCTTAGTACATGTACATTGCCCTTCACATATTGTAATAGTGTAATAACTAAACAGTGAAAGGGGAAAAAGGATATGTATCCAAGACCAACAAAATGTATGCCACCAATTGTGCATCCAACAAAATGCTGCACGCAGTTTACTTCTCAGGAGGTAGTTGTACCTCACATTCATCCAAGTCATAATACATTGGTGAATCATACAAATGTGAAGCACGTACATTACTTCCCGCAAACGCAATCTGTTGTAAATGAAACTTCAAACCAACAGTTTTTTGGCGGCGCGCAGCAATATCCAACTCAAGTAGGAGGAGCAGGCTATCCAGGTCAAATGGGAGGCTATCCAGGCCAAGTGGCAGGTGCTGGTTATCCAGGTCAAATGGGAGGCTATCCAGGCCAAGTGGCAGGTGCTGGTTATCCAGGTCAAATGGGAGGCTACCCAGGTCAAGTAGCAGGTGCTAGTTATCCGGGACACAAAGGCTGCGGCCAAGGAAGCTGTCATACAAAAGGCGCGCATCAAGGACCAAATTCAGGGTATTTTAGATAATGTACGCTAATAGGAGCTGATTACATCAGTTCCTATTCTATTTTGTTATAAAGGAGTTATATAATGAAGGTGCTAACAGTTACCGGTTATAAGCCATTCGAACTTGGCATTTTTAATGAAAAACATCAAGGTATTACATATATAAAAAAAGCGCTCTATAAAAAATTACAGGAATTAGTAGAAGATGGATTAGAATGGGTATTGATTAGCGGCCAGCTAGGAGTAGAAATTTGGGCAGCAGAAGTGGTATTTGATCTTCAGCTCGATTATCCCGAGCTTCAGTTAGCTGTTTTAACACCATTTTTGGAGCAAGAAGAAAAATGGAATGAAGCCAATAAAGAATTGTATGAATTCGTCTTAAGTCAAGCAGATTATGTAGATAGCATCACAAAAAAGAAATATGAAAGTCCAGCACAGTTTCGGTTGAAAAATCAATTTTTAGTAGAAAAAAGTGAAGGTATTTGTTTAGTTTACGACGAAGAGCACGAAGGAAGTCCTAAATATATGTTAGAAACGGCTAAAAAACGTGCTGAACGAGAAGAATACCCTATTATAACGGTGACGTCTCACGACTTACAGGATATCGTGGATGAAGAAAAATTTTCGTCTTTTTAACGCCACTTGGCGAAACATTTTAAAAGATAAATTGACATTTGAAGCTATTTTTGAAAAAATGAATTATAATAAAGATAAGGTTTATCGTATTCGAGGTGATAGAGATGTTAGCTGATAAAATTCGTTTAACGGCCAAAGAAATTTTAGAAAAAGAATTTAAAACAGGCATGAGAGGCTATAATCAAGAGGAAGTAGATAAGTATCTAGATTCTGTTATTAAAGATTATGAAGCATTTCATGAAGAAATTGAAGCATTGCAAACTGAAAATTTACGCTTAAAAAAGCAAGTAGAAGAGTTATCTAAAAAGCCGCAACAACCTTCGTTTACCCCGCCGCCGGCTCAACAGCAGCAGCAAGCGGGTACGACAAACTTTGATATTTTAAAACGTTTGTCGAACTTAGAAAAACATGTGTTTGGAAGTAAATTATACGAATAACCTAAAAATAGGAGTTGCATTCAACTCCTATTTTTATTATACTAAGGAAAGTCGTTATCAATAACGTTTGGGTAATTGCTGCATCACACATGAGGATGTAGAGGAAAGTCCATGCTCGCACAGACTGCGATGTCTGTAGTGTTCGTGCCTAGCGAAGTCATAAGCTAGGGTAGCTGTTAAAAGCTAACGGCGGGGAAAAAGCCTAAGTCTTTTTAAGATATGGCTTGACTACTCTGAAAGTGCCACAGTGACGAAGTCTTATCAGAAATGATAAGAGTGGAACGAGGTAAACCCCTCGAGCGAGAAACCCAAATAATGGTAGGGGAACTTTCTGGAAGGAACTGAACGGAAGGAAGGACAAAATGGTTACATTTTGTAGATAGATAATTGCCACCGGAGTACGAGGTAGCTAGCCGCTTGCAGTACAATGGTACAAAACATGGCTTACAGAACGTTATTGAAAAGCAATCGACAATAGTTGTTATACACTATATTTTAATCCAACCCAGCTCTTCCTGTAATGGAAGAGCTTTTTTTATGTCGAAAAGAGGCTAAGACAAAAGTATTTGAGTTGAAGTAAAAACCGGACTGTTGATCAAAAATATTGATTAACAGTCTGGTTTTTTGTTGTCATGATGAACGTAGATTTTATCTATTTCGTTGTTTCTAGTAGTTGATTGGAGGGCAAGACGAAGACTCCTGCGGGAAAAACGGAATGGGTGAGACCCCGCAGGAGCGTAGCGACGAGGAGGCTCAGCGGCCGCCCGTGGAAAGCGAAGCCTTGCACGGAAATCAGCAGCGATGCAATGAGTAATCCCTACTAGCTCATTTATCTCATTTGTTGGTCTTTAGATGAAATCCATTTAGTTATGTCTCAATCTCTTTTTTATACAATCAGGCTGAGCTTGTTGTCAGCCTCAGGTCTTAGGAGAAAATAAAGCTCTAGCTCGTTTTGAAAAAACGTTATCATCCTTAAACTAAGTATATAGAGAAGCGAAAGGAGGAAACAAAATGAAAAAAGTTGGTTTGTTTTTGATTGGAGCGGTAGCTGCTATCGTTCTTCTTGCAAATGCTGGTCCCCTGGTAGGACTTGCAATTGGCTTGGTTATTTTGTACGTAGCATTTAAAGGGTTTGTTAAAGCAGAGACCCCCTTTAAAAAATGGCTCTGGGGGTTTATTGGTGTCGTCGTACTCTTAACAACCGTTTCAAACCTTCCGGCCCTTGCTGGTATCATCGCAGCAGTCGTACTTTATATTGTATATAAAAAGTGGAACAGCAGCAGCTCTATAAAAACGGAAAAAGAAGATCCGTTTAAGCACTTTGAACGTCAGTGGGCTGACTTAAATCAAAAATAATAAAATTTCACTTTATTATCTAAGGAGATGAACAAAATGAGAAACTTATTTACTCGAATGAAAGAAACGATTTCTGCAGACCTTCATCAATTGCTTGACCACAAAGAACAAAAAAATCCAATTGCTGCGTTAAATCACTATTTGCGTCAATGCGAGCAGGAAACCGAAAAGGTAAGGCAGCTTGTTGAGCGACAGCACACGTTAAAAGAACAGTTTAATCGCGAATACCATCTGGCCCTTGACATGATGAAAAAACGTCATGAGCAAGCACAAGTAGCACAAGCAGCTGAAGAAACGGAATTACATGAATTTATTTTAAAAGAACATGCTCACTACGAAGAGAGAGCAAAGCGTGTAAAAGAATCTTATGAAGACGCATCCAAGCAGTTAGAAGAGCTTGAACAAAAGTATGAAGAAATGAAGCATAAGGTAAAAGATATGCATATTCGCCGTATGGAACTAATGGGGCGCGAAAATATTGCCCGTGCGCATCACCGTATGAATTCAGTAATGAAAACGGAAGCATCATATGCGTCCTACAGTCAGTTTGACGAAATGGAAACCTATATTGACCAGCTTGAAAATCAAATTAATACAAATTATTATAGACAAACGGTAGACAGCAAGATTGCTGAATTAGAAAAAAGAGTAAAATCATCGTAAAAAATCAGTGTTTCTGCATAAAACATGGTATTCTAAAAAAGGCGTAGGTTTCTGCGTCTTTTTAAGGTGAGGGAATAGATATCTGCAGCATCCAAAGAACGCTATGTCATCTACGAGGAGAAAGGAGAGGGAGCTGTGCAAAACGTAAACAAAACAGAATCTCTTATGTTCATTTTTATTTGCAGTTTATTTGTCCTGTTTATTGAAATTATGTTTTTTCACAGCGGCTTGATCTTTTCTGTATTAATTGCCGGTGCGTTCATGTATATTGGACGAAAAAAAATGAGAAGAAAACTAGGGCGTATTTTATTTTGGATTGGCGTTATTGGGCTTGTGTTGAACATATTTAATACGGTTGCATTTAAGTTTTTAGTTATTGCTCTTTTCCTGTATTTTTTACTTAGATTTATTCAATCACGAAAGCATCCGGTTGAATTTAGACCAACTGACGAGTTTACACAGCAGCCAAACCAAAGTTTGGTGCAGGTCCGGCCGGTTTTGACAAACAAACTTCTTGGTAGTCAAAGAACAGAAGACTCCGTATACGAATGGGATGATATTAATATTCAAAGCGTATGGGGAGACATTGTGGTTGATTTAAGCAATACCGTTCTACCAAAAGGCGATGCGGTTATTTTTATTCGTCAAGTGTTTGGAAATATTAAAGTGCTCATTCCTTACGAAACGGAAGTATCTGTGAATCATTCTAAACTAGCAGGAAACATAACGGTTTTTGGACATCAGAGCGGCTTTTCGTTCAACGAAAATTTGTCTATTAAAACAGAGGAATTTGATCAATCTGCTCATAGGGTGAAGATTGTTACAACTGTTGTGATTGGAGATCTAGAGGTGCAAAGGATATGAGTATTCTTCAACGGCAGTTATTATGGGGGATTTTTTTAAGTTTTTTTGTATTTGTATCCGTGCTCCTTACCGTGTTTTTTGCATATCCTGTTTTTCAACTTAGCGACTTATGGAAAACAAGCGTATTTGGCATGCCTTTTGTGCTATTTTCCTTCAGTTTAAGCCTTACGATTGGAAGCGTGATTGGAGGAATCATGGGGTTTATGTGGAGACAGCAGTGGACATATGTTGAAAACCGATTATATGAAATAGAAAATGGCCACCGGCATATGTCGGCAAATGAACCGCTTATTCAAGAAACGTCTCGAATTATAAGCCGTTTAAACAAAGTAGATCATAAAATGATTCTTCAAGCACAGCAATCTCAAAAGATGGCAACAGAAAAAGTGGAAAATCAGCAAAAACAAGTACAAGAAATTGTTTCTCAGGAAAGAAATCGGCTTGCTAGAGAACTGCATGACTCCGTTAGTCAGCAGCTATTTGCCGCTTCTATGCTTATGTCTGCTATTACAGAATCCAATCTTACGCTACAAGACTCTGAAGCTAAGCAATTAAAGATGGTTGAAAAAATGATTAATCAATCACAGCTTGAAATGAGGGCTTTGCTTCTTCATCTTCGTCCTGCAGCATTAAAAGGGAAATCGCTACAGGCTGGAATGAAAGAACTGATGAATGAGCTTGCTCAAAAAGTACCGCTTGAATTAAATTGGAAAATAGAAGGATTTGAACTTGATAAAGGCATTGAAGACCACTTGTTTAGAATTTTGCAAGAATCCGTATCAAATACGCTGCGTCATGCAAATGCAACAGCTTTAGATGTGCTGCTGATCAAACGTGATTTTTCTATTATTTTACGTATTGTTGATAACGGAGTTGGTTTTGATGTAGAAAAGGAAAAAGTCGGATCGTACGGCCTGCAAAATATGTATGAACGCGCAGTTGAAATTGGAGGCACATTAAAAATTATTAGTTTGCCCGACAAAGGAACAAAGCTAGAAGTAAAAGTACCGTTAGTAGAAAGAGAGGAGAAGCAAAATGATTAATGTACTGTTAGTAGATGATCATGAAATGGTTCGTATTGGCGTCGGAGCGTATCTGTCGGCTCAAACAGACATTCATGTGCTAGCTGAGGCATCCAATGGCCAACAGGCCGTTGAATTAGGGCTTCAGCTGCGCCCGGATATTATTTTAATGGATTTAGTTATGGAAGAAATGGACGGGATTGAAGCAACAAAACAGCTTATTAAGCAGTGGCCGGAAGCGAAAGTAATTATTGTCACTAGCTTTCTAGATGACGAAAAAGTATATCCCGCTCTAGAGGCAGGAGCAACAAGCTACTTATTAAAAACGTCTAAAGCAGGAGAGATTGCAGCTGCTATTCGCCGTACATATGAGGGGGAATCTGTACTAGAGCCCGAAGTAACCGGTAAAATGATGTCTAAAATGAGAAAACCGTCTTTACCTCATGAAGAACTGACAGCTCGTGAAATGGAAATTTTACTTTTAATGACACAAGGCAAAACAAATCAAGAGATTGCAGACGAATTATTTATTGCGCTAAAGACGGTAAAAACACATGTGAGCAATTTATTAAGTAAGCTTGATGTGCAGGACAGGACTCAAGCCGTCATCTATGCCTTTAAACACAAATTAGCGCAGTGAGAATCGTTATTCAAAAGAGAATAACGATTTTTTTTGTGAAAAACCTATTTTTTTGCATGTATTCATTATAAAATAGCGATATGCGTAAAGGCGAACGCTTACGTAAAAGCACTATTTTGAGGGGTTGAGCACATGGAAAAGAAATGGTGGAAAGAAGCTGTTGCGTATCAAATCTACCCGCGAAGCTTCATGGATTCAAACGGCGACGGAATTGGTGACATCCAAGGGGTTATTTCAAAACTAGACTATTTATCTGATCTTGGAATTGATGTCATTTGGATTTGCCCGATTTATCAGTCTCCTAACGACGATAATGGCTACGATATCAGTGATTATAAAGATATTATGAAAGACTTTGGAACAATGGAAGACTTTGATGAGCTGCTAGATGAAGTTCACCATCGCGGAATGAAGCTGATTATGGATTTAGTTATTAATCATACTTCAGATGAACACCCTTGGTTTTTAGAATCCAGGTCTTCTAAAGAGAATCCTTATCGTGATTATTATATCTGGCACGAAGGTAAAGATGGAAAAGAGCCAAACAACTGGGAATCTATTTTTAGCGGATCAGCTTGGGAGTTCGACGAAAAGACAAAAGAATATTACATGCACGTATTTTCTAAAAAACAGCCCGATTTAAACTGGGAAAACGAAAAAGTACGTCATGAGCTTTATGAAATGGTTAACTGGTGGTTAGATAAAGGAATTGACGGCTTTCGTGTAGATGCTATTTCGCATATTAAGAAAGTGGCCGGCTTCCCAGATCTGCCGAACCCTGAAAAGCTAGATTATGTGCCATCGTTTGAAGGGCATATGAATCGGCCGGGAATTCAAGAGCATTTAAAAGAGCTAAAAGAAAACACGTTTGCCAAATACGATATTATGACGGTTGGAGAGGCAAATGGTGTAACATCGGATAGCGCAGATGAGTGGGTAGCTGAAGATGGCGGAAACTTCAATATGATTTTTCAGTTTGAGCATATGGGACTGTGGGATAAAGGAGAAGAAAAACCGCTTGATTTAATCGAGTTAAAAACAATTTTAACTAATTGGCAAAATGGTTTAGAAAAAATCAACGGCTGGAACGCTTTATATTTAGAAAATCATGACCAAATTCGTTCTGTAAATAAATTCGGCAGCACAGCTTACCGAGTGGAAAGTGCAAAGTGCTTAGCTGCACTATACTTTTTAATGAAAGGAACACCGTTTATTTATCAAGGACAAGAACTTGGAATGACCAATGTTAAGTTTGATTCTATTGATGATTATGATGATGTTGGTATGATTAACTACTACCGTATTCAGCGTGAAAAAGGCGATTCACATGACGAGATTATGAAAGTTATTTGGGAAACAGGCCGCGATAATTCAAGAACGCCAATGCAGTGGAACACAGAAAGAAATGCAGGATTTTCTACTGGGAACCCTTGGATGAAGGTAAATCCAAATTACGTAGATATTAACGTAGAAGAGCAGAAAAATGATAAGAATTCGGTACTGAATTTTTACAAACAGCTCATTAAAATTAGAAAACAGCATGATGTGCTGGTGTATGGAACTTATAATCTGTTGGCAGAAGAAGATTCCGCTATTTACGCGTATACGCGAACATTAGAAGGTAAAACCGCTGTTGTTATTTGTAATATGTCACCGAATAATCAAACGTTTGAGTTTCCTTCAGAGAGCTCATTTGCAAACAGAGAAGTGCTGATTCATAATTACCCGTTGGATAAAAACGAAACGCTTGGACAATGTACGCTGCATCCATATGAAACACGTGTATACTTACTTTCATAAACAAGTTGAGCAACCGATTGCGCAACTGTAAAGTGGAAAGCTTTTAAAAACAAATTTAAATGTGACATAGGTAAAGAAACTGCTGGCTCTACCAAGAGCGAGCAGTTTCTGCATTTTGATAAAAAGACGGAGAAAGCTTTGACTACGGCGCATGTATATGGTACTTTTACACTTAGTGTAGATAATTAGAAACAAAATGAGGTTGAAAAATGGCGAAATATAAAATTATTGCAACAGCAGCAATGGGAATTGAAGCACTAGTCGCTAAAGAAGTGCGTGCTTTAGGATATGAATGTGAAGTAGATAATGGCAAAGTTATCTTTGAAGGAGACGAGCTTGCAATTGCTCGCTGCAATTTATGGCTTCGTACAGCAGATCGAATTAAAGTGCAGGTCGGACAGTTCAAAGCTCGTACGTTTGATGAGCTTTTTGAACAAACAAAAGCATTAAATTGGGGAGATTATTTGCCCGTAGATGCACAGTTTCCTGTATCGGGAAAATCAGTTAAATCTAAATTGTTCAGCGTATCAGATTGTCAAAGCATTGTGAAAAAAGCAATTGTTGACAGCATGAAAAAACATTATAACAAAACAACAGGCTGGCTCGAAGAAACAGGGTCAACGTTTAAAATTGAAGTAGCGCTATTAAAAGACGTTGCTACATTAACAATTGACGCAAGCGGTGCAGGGCTTCATAAGCGCGGTTACCGCGTAGGACAAGGGGAAGCTCCTTTAAAAGAAACGTTGGCAGCGGCTTTAATTATGCTAACGCCGTGGAATGCGGATCGTCCGTTTGTCGATGTTTTTTGCGGTTCTGGTACAATTGCTATCGAAGCAGCGCTTATCGGTCAAAATATCGCACCAGGGTTTAACCGTGACTTTTTATCAGAAGAGTGGCCATGGATGTCAGCAAGTATTTGGGAGAAAGCGCGCGAAGAAGCAGAAGACTTAGCAAACTACGACCAAGTGCTAGATATTGCTGGTCATGATATCGACCATCGTATGGTAAAAGTAGCGGAGCAAAATGCATTTGAAGCTGGACTTGGAGATTTAATTCAATTTAAACAAATGCAAGTGCGCGATTTTACGACGCCGAAAGAATATGGAATCATTATTGGTAATCCTCCGTACGGCGAACGTTTAAGCGATCGTCCTTCTGTTGAAAAAATGTACGCTGAAATGGGCGAAGCGTTTTCTAAGCTTGATACGTGGTCGATTTATATGCTTACATCTCATGAACAGTTTGAACAGTACTACGGTAAAAAAGCGACGAAAAAACGCAAATTATTTAACGGATTTATTAAAACAGACTACTATCAGTACTGGGGACCTCGTCCTCCACGCAACGATCAATAATAAAAAGCCAAGCGGTGTAAAAACCGCTTGGCTTTTTACGTTATTTCTTTTTTAAACCGCGATAAGCTAGCATTCCAAACATGCCTATCCCGAGCACGATAATTAATAAAATAAACCAAAACGTGGCATTAAGCAGGTATTTATATAGTCCGTCATAATAATCATGCATGTACTCACCCCATTATGTTTTTTTATAGTATGGGCGAGTAACAGGGCAATATATGTATTCATTTCTTTTCAATAGCAGGCTTAAAACGAGAAATGATTAGCTTATTTCTAACATATTTACGAAAGGGAAATCTTATACTACAACCTAAGAGTTAATAAAATGAGAAAAAATCAATCAGCACGGGTTTTTGGCGGGATGATACTTCTTTCATGGTTAACCATCCCTTTTATAGGACGACAGCATATTAAGCGCTATTTATCATCTACTATGTTTATTTCCTTTTTAATTATGGTTGAAAGCTATATTGCTGAAAAAAAGAAGTGGTGGATATTCCATAATCCTCCTCATCCATATTTAACAGGTGAAGCTGCTTTACTTTTAGGTCCATTTTTAGCAGGTTCTTTATGGATTAAACAGTTCACATATGGCCATTTTGGAAGGTATATGTTATTAAATGCAATCGTAGATACATTTTTTGTTTATCCTTTTCAACGAGCTATGAGCCGTGCCAAGCTTTTTAGGGTAGGCACATTTAAAGAGTACCATTTGCTAGGTATCTTCCTGTTAAAAGCTGCTTTAATATACGTTTACCAACATCTAGTAGTAGAGAAACGGAAACCTCAGCGTGCTTTAAAAAATAATCCTATAGAATAAAGGAGCAGGCAGGGAAGCGTGATTTTCTTGCCTGCTATTTTAATGCCCCAGATGTCATTCCTGAAATGAAATGCTTTTGCAAAAACACGTACGCAATCAATAATGGAATAGAAGAAAGAACGACTGCTGAAAACAGCATAGGGTAATTAGTCAGAAATTCCCCTTGAAAGTCCAATAGTGCAATAGGCAGCGTTTTTACTTCTTTAGATTTTAATAATAGCAAAGGGAACAACAGATCATTCCACACAATCACAAACGAAAAAATCCCTACTGTAGCCATTGATGGTATTGAGAGTCGAAGAGCGATTTTCGAATATATTTTCCACTCTGACGCTCCGTCCATGCGAGCGGCTTCGAATAGTTCCTTTGGCAAAGTTTTCATAAACCCCGTTATAATAAACACACCGATGGGAAGCAAAAAACTTATGGAGACGATAATGACGCCTGTTAGCGTATTGACCAGTCCAAGCTTATTCATCAGCACAAAGACAGGAATCATGTTGACTTGAGTAGGGACAATCATTCCGCAAACAAAAAAGCCGTATACAATCCATCCAAGCTTTTGAGGCAGCTGAATAATAGCGTAAGCAATCATGCTTGAAAACCATAGAATAAAAAACGTGCTAAAGACGGTAACAATCACGCTGTTTTTAATATAGCCAAAGATGGGTTCATTGACGAGCAGCTGTTTGTAATTTTCAATATTCCAGCCTGCTGGTAATCCAATTGGGTTGCTGTAAAGTTCAGGCGTTGTTTTAAAGGTTGTTAATAAAACCAGGCTTAAGGGCAATAGAATGATTAAACCGTATATCCCTAAAATCAGATGTCTGAATGGGTTTTGTTTCATAAAAGAATCTCCTTTTACATTTTGGTCAGGCGAAGTACGCGAAATTGAAGAAACGTTAAAAGAGCAATTACAATCATAAATACAACTGAAATAGCAGAGGCATAGCCGAAACGAAAATTAATAAAAGCTTCGTGATAAAGAAGTGTCGAAAGAATCTCAGTTGAGTTGGAGGGACCTCCATTTGTCATTGCAATGATTAAATCAAATGCTTTAAAACTTTGTATGGTCGTATAAGCTACAACCATTGTCGTAGCTGGAGCTAAAAGAGGCCACGTAATGCGCTTAAATTTTTGCCATCTTGTTGCTCCATCAATACTAGCAGCTTCATATAACTCACTGGGAATAGCTTGAATTCCAGCTACAAAAATAATAAGCATTTGACCAGTATGTGCCCAAAATTGTACAAAAGCCAAGCTGTAAATTGCGATATGTCCATTTCCAATCCAAGACTGGGTCCAATGCTCAAGGCCTATTTTACTTAAAAATAGGTTAACTCCTCCAATGTTGGGGTCATACATAAAGTTCCATGTGAACGCAATCGACACGGACGAAATAATCGTCGGTACAAAAAAGAGTGAGCGATAAAATGTATTCCATGCAGAATTTCTATAAAGTAAGAGTGCAAAGCCTAAGCTCAATAACGTTTGAAAGATCAGCACGCCAATTGTGAACTTTAAGTTGTTTGTAAGAGACTGTGTAAAAATAGCATCGTTTGTTAAAAGTTCTTTGAAATTTTTAAACCCTACAAATGAGAACTGAGAAGACAATCCATTCCAATCAGTTGTGCTTAAAAATAAAGCAGAAAGCGTTGGCAATGCAAAGAAAACAGTATATATGACAAAACCGGGAAGGAAAAACAACCATAGATGTCTGTTTTTAGAGATATTTTTAAATGAAAAGAGAGGAAAAGAGAACGAAGGGGTTCTCTTTTCTTCTTCTTGAATAGATGTATTAGTTTTTAGCGACACGTTCTACCTCTCCTTGTGCTTTTTCAGCAGCTTTTTTCGCTGACATACCGGATAGTACGTCCTGTACAGATGTTTCAACGGCTTTTGATACGCGCTCATTTAAAATGGTAAATCGAGGTTGGAAGACCGTTTTTTTGTCTTTCCACTTTGCGCTTTCTTTCAGTTCAGGTGAATCATATTTCACGTCTTTGACCGTTAATAACTGGCCAGTAGCATTTGCATACTCAGAAGAAATCTTTGGATCTGCAAGGAACGTTAAAAATTTCTTAGCAGCTTCTTTGTGTTTTGATTTTTCAGCAACGCCTAATAAGAATGTCGTGGTATGAACACCTTCGTATTTGGCTTTATCTTGATCGACTGTAATCGGCGCAAGCAAACCTTGATCAATCTTTGGATTTTGCTGTTTGACTGTAGCCATCATATAAGAACCTTGAGCAAGCATTGCGCCTTTTTCCTGAGCAAAAAGTGCTGCAGCACTTTCTTTTTTCGTACCAAGAGCATCTTTTTGGAAGTAGCCTTTGTCATTTAATTCTTTAATTTGAGATAGTGTTTTGATAAACCATTCATCAGTTAGCTTGCGCTTGCCCGTTTCTACTTCGTGAAGGGCGTTATTTGTAGGTTCGTTATTCATAATCATTGGATTAATAAATTGAGAAGGACTTACGTCTCCTGAAAATAAAATCGGCGTGTATCCATTTTTCTTTAATGTTTCAGATGTTTTTAAAAAGCTATTCCAGTCTTTAGGAACATCTAAATTTAGTTTTTCAAAAATTCCTTTGTTATAGACAGGGATGTTATAGACTAGCTGATAAGGAAGAGCATATTGCGTATTATCCGCTTTACCCGCTTGGATTAGCTTTTCGTCAAATCTGCTGAGTAAGTTTTGGTTGTCCAGCTTTGCAAAACCATTTGCTTTGCGAATCGTTTCAAATTGACTTCCTGGAAAACTAGCAAATACATCGATGCCTTCTCCAGATAGTAGAGATCCTTGAATTTGTGATTGATAGGAATCAGAAGGAAAGACGGTCATCTCTACATGAATATTTGGATTTTTCTTTTCAAATTGCTCAATGATAGAATCAAAGGCTTTCGTATCTTCTCCTCGCCAATGCGTAAAGTTAATGGTTACTTTTTTAGAAGAATCGCTGCTGTCGCCGCTTGTTGAACTGTTTTTACCGCAGCCGGCGACGATTACAGTGAGCATTGCTAACAAAATTAATAATTTTTTCATTTTAGTTCCCCCATTTATAGAATTCTTTTTAGATAGTTAATGGTCAATTTTGATACGGCTGGTAGATGCTTGGTCAAAGAAATGAGTATGATTCATATGAAAATGAAACGGAAAGTGCTGATGAACTTGGATATGTTCATCCCCAGGGATTTTAGCCACAAAGAGCTGGTCTCCTAAACTGCTGTATAGTATGTACTCTGCTCCTAATAACTCAGACACATCTACCGATAATGAAATATGAGGAGCATCAAAAGAGGCGCGCGTAATATGCTCGGGTCGAATTCCTACAGTAATGAATTGATTATTGTAGCCTTTTTTATGTAACGAATGCATTTGATTTTCTGTCAGTTGAAACTCATGTCCGCTGATGTGCAGTTTGCTGTTCACTACTTTTCCTGTGAAAAAGTTCATTCCCGGTGATCCTATAAAACTGGCTACAAACGTATTCTCTGGAGCATTATACACTTGCATGGGTGAACCTATTTGCTGAATTTTACCGTCTTTCATAACTACGATTCTGCTTGCCATCGTCATAGCTTCTGTTTGATCGTGGGTTACATAAATGATGGTCGTCTGAAGCCTCTGATGAAGCTTACTGATTTCAGCACGCATTTGTACACGAAGCTTCGCATCAAGATTAGATAAAGGCTCATCCATTAAAAAAATTTGGGCATTCCGTACAATGGCTCTTCCTAAAGCAACCCGCTGACGCTGACCTCCTGATAATGCTTTTGGCTTGCGTTTTAAATAGGGTTCTAAGTCCAAAATACGAGCGGCTTCACGAACGCGCTCATCAATTTCTTGTTTTGGGACTTTGCGGAGCTGCAAGCCAAATGCCATGTTGTCGTAAACCGTTAAATGAGGGTAAAGTGCATAGTTTTGAAACACCATTGCAATATCTCGGTCCTTAGAAGGTAAATCGTTTGCACGATCTCCATTAATAAGCAGTTCTCCTTCTGTTATCGATTCAAGGCCGGCGATCATTCGAAGGGTAGTGGATTTGCCGCACCCTGAAGGTCCTACAAATACAATAAATTCTTTGTCTTGAATATGAAGATGGAAATTATCAACTGCAAGACTATCTTTTCCGTATTTTTTATACACATGCTGTAACTGCAGTTCTGCCATTTTTTCTCCTTTCAGCAGGCTTTTAAAAAAATAAAAGCCTCTAATTGCACAGACGGATTGTACGTGTATCTGGCAATTAGAGGCTATCGGTTGACCGGTAAGCCTGTAGTATGTAGTTTTGAGTGATTGAATCTGTAAGTAATTTTAAAATATATTATTCCTATATGTCAAGTGAGAATTAAAATATTTTAATAAGTTCGATTATTTTTTCAAATGAAAGAATCCATTTATTAAGCTAGAGATGCTGGTTTTGAGAATAAAATAAACAGCTGGTGTATAGAATGATAGTATTCACTTTTATAGTAAGCACTACAGAGAGAGGATGTTTATAAATGGATAGAAACACGCAGTTCAGTATGATTCGTCAAGCGTTGGAAAACAGCTATCATTTAATGCAGCAGGGAATAGAAGTTAGCGGAGAGACGCTTACTCAGCTGGAACAAGCAAAAGCCGAGTATGAAGCGGCCTTTTTATTGTCTCAGTCCACGGACTCAAAGTTCCGCTGTAATTAATTTTTTAATAGCACTTATTCCGTTTGCGTTCTATATACCCAGCTTTTATATAAAAAGGTTCTGTCCTTACAGGCAGAACTTTTTTATATTCAGCTCTTTTTATTGACATTTTAGATAAAGTAGTCAATAATTAAGTTTTGCTTACGTGAGAAATTTACTAGATAAAAAGAAGTGAAACTAATTTTTATTGATAGATATTTACATAAATAAAGGAGTCAGTATCGATGATGAGAGAGCGGTTGCCTTTTACAATTGAGCGGGATGAAAACTTTTTTGACAAATTAAATGAATGGATAGGTGATGTTTTTTATGATCATCTTCCGGACGCAGGGTTAGAACTTCGGGATGAACAAATTTTTATGGCTTTTCAAATCGAACGAGCTTTTAAAGAAAAAAATGTAATATTTGCAGAAGCAGGTGTAGGAACAGGGAAAACCATTGTGTATTTACTGTACGCTATTTGTTATGCAAGATATATTGGCAAGCCAGCTATTATTGCCTGTGCGGATGAAACATTAATTGAACAGCTAGTAAAAGCCGAAGGAGATATTGCCAAGCTCTCTGGTATTTTAAATATTAACATGGATGTTCGCTTAGCAAAATCTCAAGATCAGTATCTGTGTTTAAAGAAATTAGATGCTGTGACAGCACGAACAGATAATGAAAACATTGAAGAAATTTACGATACGCTTCCTGATTTTGTTCATGATCATAGCGGTATGCAGTCGTTCTATCACTACGGAGACCGTAAAGAATATCCTCATTTAACGGATGAGGAATGGAATCAAATTAACTGGGATACGTTTCAAGACTGTTCTTCCTGTGAACAGCGTCATAGATGCGGCTTAACGCTTTCACGTGAGCACTATAGAAAAGCACATGACTTAATTATTTGCTCTCACGATTTTTACATGGAACACATTTGGACATATGAAGCCCGTAAGCGTGAAGGGCAGCTTCCGCTTCTTCCTGAAAGCAGCTGTGTTGTATTTGATGAAGGTCACCTGCTGGAATTTGCTGCACAAAAGGCTTTAACATATCGCATTCAAGAAGATACATTAGAGAACTTATTAACGCGTCTATTAGAGAATGACGTGCGAGAAGAATTTGCTGTGAAGATCGAGCACGCAATCGATGTATATGCAATGTTCTTTGACCGTTTAAGTGAAGCAAGCACAGAAATCGTTGGTTCTAGCCGTAAAGAAGTAGCCCGCACGAACGGATTACAAAGTGTAGGAAAAGAACTTTTATCGCTGCTTGAGCATATCGGAAACGAGCTTGTGTTTGAGAGTGAGACCTATACAGTAGACGAATATACGCTGCGGATTGTAGATGAGTACCTAGATCAAATTGATTATTCGCTGCGCTTATTTATGGACAACGAAAATGCCATCTACTGGGTGGAAGAAAATAACTGGCAGCTGACGTTGGTTATTATGCCGCAAGCAGTAAAAGACGTCTTAAAAGAACGAGTATTTGCGAAGAAAATACCGTATATTTTCACTTCTGCCACTCTTTCAGATAACCAATCGTTCGATTATTTAGCATATAGTTTAGGGATTGCAAAGCCGCTTTCTTTTTCGGTTGAATCGCCATTTGATTATGATGAGCAAATGAAAATTGCGGTAAAAAATGTTTCCGATGATCAAGAAGAAGCGTTTGCTGAAAAATTCGCCTTTGCTGTTGCTCAGCTCGAAAAAACGAACGGACGAGCACTTTTATTATTTAACAGCAAAGAAGAACTAGAGATGTTCAAAGAAGTTTCCAAAGAGTTAAATCAGTACACATTTTTATTTGAAGGCGATCAAGAGATCAGTAAATTAGTATCTCAGTTCCAAAGAGAAGAAGAAACGATTTTATGCGCTGTTCATTTGTGGGAAGGGTTGGATATCCCTGGACCTTCGCTATCTAATGTAATTATTTGGTCTCTGCCGTATCCGCCAAATGATCCGGTCTTTGAAGCAAAGCGCAATCAAGTAGTCGATCCATTTTGGGATGCGGATATGCCGTATATGCTTCTTCGCTTAAAGCAAGGAGTTGGAAGGCTGATTCGCTCTCATAACGATAAGGGTCTAATCACGATCTTTATGCCAAAAAGCACAGATTCAAAAGTGCGTTCAATCATTGAACAAAATGTTCCGACGAAAATAGAAAACGTATAAAAAAGCGCGGTGGTAGCCGCGCTTTTTTATATGTATAATAGATTGAATATTCAGTTATATACATGCCGTTACTATTATGATAAAATAATTTATGGTGAAATAAGGAAAGTAAGGAGGAAAAACAATGAGAGAAGACATACAGAAAATTGAGAAACAGTTTTATGAATACATGAATAAAATCAAAAGTTATCACGAGGCAATCGGAGTGATGTACTGGGATTTGAGGACGGGTGCTCCCAAAAAAGGGGCGGATCAGCGTTCTGAAGTTATTGGCATGATGTCATCAGAAGCGTTCAATCTTTCTGTTTCTGATGAAATGGCAGGTTTTATTGAGAAGTTAACGAACCCTGAGTCACAGCCTTACATAAACGATATTACGAAAAAAGCAGTGGAAGAATGTAAAAAAGAATATGACTTAAATAAAAAGATTCCTCCGCATGAATATAAAGAATACGTTACATTAACTTCAAAAGCGGAGTCGGTTTGGGAAGACGCAAAAGAAAAAGCAGATTTTGCTTTATTTCAACCGTACCTCGAAAAAATTGTAGCGTTCAATCAGAAGTTTGTGGAGTATTGGGGATATGAAGGAAACAAATATAACCGTTTATTGGACCTTTTTGAACCGGGGATGACAGTTGAAATCTTAGACGAGGTATTTGGAAAGCTACGGGAGCATATTGTACCTCTTGTTCAGCGAATCGCCGGGTCAAATACAAAGCCGGATACGGAATTTTTATTCCGTACTTTCCCAAAAGAAGCGCAAAAGCAATTTAGTCTAGACGTGTTAAAAACACTTGGCTATGATTTTGAAGCGGGGCGACTTGATGAAACGGTCCATCCTTTTGCTACTGGCTTAAACCCGGGAGATGTGCGCATCACAACTAAATATGCCGAAAACGATTTCCGAACGGCTATTTTTGGAACGATTCACGAATGCGGCCATGCTTTATATGAACAGAATATTTCAAAGGATCTTGTTGGTACGGTTCTATGTGAAGGTACTTCAATGGGAATTCATGAATCACAGTCGCTGTTTTTTGAGCAGTTTGTCGGGAAAAATAAAGCATTTTGGCAGCATCATTACGACGTACTAAAAAAGCATGCGCCGGAACAATTTGACGATGTAGGTTTAGAAGATTTTTACCGAGGAGTAAATGAGGCAAAACCGTCGCTTATTCGTATTGAAGCAGATGAGTTAACGTATCCTCTTCATATTATGATTCGTTACGAAATTGAAAAAGGATTAATAAACGGGGAGTATAAAGTTGAGGATTTACCGGAAATTTGGAATGAGAAATACGAAGAATATTTAGGAGTTCGTCCAAGTCACGATGGAGAAGGCGTGCTTCAGGACGTACACTGGGCCGGAGGAAGCTTTGGGTACTTCCCATCCTATGCTCTAGGCTATATGTACGCAGCACAGTTTAAGCATACCATGTTAAAAGACTTGCCTAATTATGATGAACTATTGGAAAAAGGAGAAATTTCGCCGATCACAAATTGGTTAACAGAACATATTCACCAGTACGGAAAAATGAAAAAACCCCTTGGAATTTTAAATGATGTGACGGGCGAAGGGTTAAATGTAGATTATTTGATTCAGTATCTAGAAGAGAAATATGGAGAAATTTATCACGTATAAAAAGTGCTATAACCGAATATTATGTTTTGTATTGTAAGTGAATGTTCGAAAAAATATTTTTTGGATATTTTCAAATAAAAGATTTGCTGATATAATACAATTAACTCAATAACGCACTCATATAATGACGAGAATAAGGCTCGTAAGTATCTACCAAACTACCGTAAATAGTTTGACTATGGGTGAGCGATGAAGTTTGTTTTTCACTTTTGTGCGTAAAAGCTCAAAAACATTGCTCTACTCATATACGAGTGCAGCTATGTTTTTGAGCTTTTTTAATACAAACGTTGGAGGACCGAACTATGAAAGCTTTGCAAAACAAAATTTTAACAGATGGTATCGTATTATCGGACACGGTTTTAAAAGTAGACACATTTTTAAACCACCAAATGGATCCTGTACTGATGAAAGAAATTGGAGAAGAATTTGCTTCGCGCTTTGAAAATGCAGGAATTACGAAGATTTTAACGATCGAATCATCAGGAATTGCTCCAGCGATTATGACCGCATTGAAGCTAAACGTTGAGATGGTGTTTGCTAGAAAAAGAAAATCTTTAACACTTCAAGACGGACTCATTACATCAAAAGTATATTCATTTACAAAAAAAGAAGAAAATGAAATTTCAGTTGCTGATAAATTTATTCAAGAAGATGACGTGATTTTAATTATTGATGACTTTTTAGCAAACGGCCAGGCGGCATTCGGCTTGATGGATATCGTGCAAAAAGCAGGTGCTAAAGTAGGCGGCATTGGTATTGTTATTGAAAAAGCGTTCCAAGATGGAGGAAAACAAATTCGTAACTCAGGCGTTAAAGTAGAATCATTAGCGCGCATTCAGTCTTTATCAAATGGTAAAGTTACATTTGCTGAAGATAAACCAACAGTGGAGGTTTAATATGAATAAAGGAAAAGTCTTTTCACTTGGTTTACAGCATGTTTTAGCTATGTACGGAGGTGCGATTGTTGTTCCGCTTATTGTTGGAGGAGCCATTGGCTTGACGCAGCAGCAGCTTACGTATTTAGTGGCGATTGACCTATTTATGTGCGGTGTGGCAACGTTACTGCAAGTATGGAAAAATCGTTTTTTTGGAATTGGTCTTCCAGTTGTATTAGGGTGTACGTTTACTGCCGTAGGACCTATGATTTCAATTGGAGGTTCTTACGGCGTTTCCTCCATATATGGTTCTATTATCGTCGCTGGTTTACTCATTGTCCTTCTTTCTGCTTTTCTAGGTAAATTGGTTAAGTTTTTTCCTCCTTTAGTTACGGGTTCAGTTGTAACGATTATTGGAATTACGTTGATTCCTGTGGCGATTAAAGATTTAGCCGGAGGAGAAGGAAGTAAAGATTTTGGCAGCTTGAGCAATTTAGGTTTAGGCTTTGGCGTTTTGCTATTAATTATAGTTCTGTATCGATTTACAAAAGGATTTATGCGCTCCGTCTCTGTGTTATTAGGATTAGTTGTTGGAACAATTGCAGCGTCTTTTATGGGGAAAGTCGATTTTTCGGGCGTAAAAGAAGAAGCGTGGGTTCATATGCCGCACGTGCTGTACTTTGGGATGCCAACGTTTAATATTATGGCCATTCTGACAATGTTCCTTGTTTTACTTGTTGGCATTGTCGAGTCAACAGGCGTTTATTTTGCCGTTAGTGATATTTGTAAAAAAGAAGTGGATGAAAAAGATTTGTCTAAAGGCTATCGTGCAGAAGGATTGGCGATTTTATTAGGCGGATTTTTTAACGCATTTCCTTATACAGCGTATTCTCAAAATGTAGGACTTCTACAGTTGTCAGGTGTTCGCACAAGAAATGTTGTATTTGCAGCGAGTGGAATTTTAATCGTTTTGGGTTTTCTACCTAAAATCGCAGCCGTGACGACAGTTATCCCGAGCTCTGTCCTTGGAGGAGCAATGGTAGCCATGTTTGGAATGGTAATCTCTTCAGGTATAAAAATCCTTAGTCAAGTTGATTTAGCCAAACAAGAAAACCTTCTTGTAATTGCATGTTCGGTTGGCATGGGTCTAGGGGTGACAGTTGTACCTGAACTCTTCAAAAACTTACCAGAGAGTCTTCAAGTTCTTACTGGAAGCGGTATTGTAATGGGGAGTTTTACAGCAATCTTTTTAAATATTGTCTTTAATATGATGAAATCACCACGTACGCAGGTTGCAGAAACAAAGTTAGCAAACGAAGTAGTATCGAAATAAAAAGAGGCTAGAACAAAAGTATTGTAGTTGAAAAGATCCGAACGATTAATCGTTCGGATCTTTTCATTGTCCAAGGGAACATAGCTTTAACAAGCGATCCATAGCAGATCATTTGTCCAATTTGTTCGTCTTTCCTAGTAAGATCGTGTTTTGAAAAAGAGTGTATAAAGCATTTTCCCCACGTCAGGGTTTTTTGCCACTAATGAAATTTCTCTTTTGAATTTGAAGTCTGTAATGGGTAAAGCTTTAATGTTTGAGCTTTGTAAATGGCGCATAAAAATTTCAGGGAGAATTGAAATACCTAAATTAGCTGAAATAAATCCCATAATACTTTGAGCAAATTCAATTTCATTAGTAATGGGGATTTTTAAGTTATGACGATTGTACGCTTTTTCTACTAGTGTCCGAACATCGCACCCAGGTGGAAGAACTACAATGGGTTCTTCTTTGAAATCTTCAAATGATACGTTTTCTTTTTCAGCTAACGGGTGCTGATTGTTCACAAATAAATAGAAGCCTTCTTTAAACAATAATTTCGACCAGTAAGCATGTTGAACCTCTCGATCATCAAATAAAGCCCCGTCAATTTTATTACTTTCTAACTGCTCTAACAAATCATAATAGTGATGCGAGGTTTTTATATCAATATGGCGATTGTGGTCTTTAGCAGAAGCCAGTTGATAAGGTAAGTAAAAAGCAGCCATACTTTGCCATGTTCCGATAGTTAAATCACAAGCTTTTTGCGTAGACACTAATTTTTTTTGAAGAGCATGAACACTTGAAAGTATGGATTCACTTTCTTGTAAAAGAATTTCACCTGCTGAGGTTAATTCTACTCCTGTAGCGGAGCGAATAAATAATGTTACTCCTAAATCTTCTTCTAGTTTTCTCATTTGCTTACTAAGTGCAGGCTGCGTCATATGCAGCTGTTCGCTTGCTTTGCTTAAGCTTTTTGTTTTGGCTGTTTCAATAAAAGACTCAAGCCATTCTGTTTTCATATTTATCACCTATAACCTTTTGTTATACCCATAGTATAGAAGGGAAGTTCTCATAAATCAACGAAGATGCTAGTGTATATATTGTAGTTAACACAGCACAAAGAAATTCACACAACTAGGAGGATGAACGATGTATCCAAACAAGCTTTATATTAACGGTGAATGGACAACAACAGAAGAGAAAATTGATGTGATTAATCCAGCAACAAAAGAAGTTATAGGACAAATTCCAAAGGCAGGCGCAAAGGAAGCAGCTTCTGCAGCTGATGCAGCGGCGACAGCTTTTAAAACATGGTCGAAAAAAACCGCTCAAGAGCGCAGTGCTATTTTAATGAGATGGCATCAACTAATTGAAAATAATAAAGACGAACTAGCAGAAATTATGACCACGGAACAAGGCAAACCATTTGCAGAAGCAAAAGGTGAAGTGCAGTATGGCAATGATTATATTGCTTGGTTTGCTGAAGAGGGAAAGCGTGTATATGGTGAAACGATTCCAGCTCATCATACCCATAAACGTATTACGGTTAAAAAACAGCCTGTTGGTGTTGTAGCAGCTATTACACCATGGAACTTCCCTGCAGCAATGATTACGCGTAAAGTGGCCCCAGCTCTTGCAGCAGGATGTACAATTGTTTTAAAACCATCTGAAGAAACACCATTTACAGCATTTCGTTTAGTAGAGCTTGCAGAAGAAGCGGGCGTTCCAAAAGGTGTGATCAATGTTGTTACGGGAGATGCAGCAGCTATTGGTGACACATGGCAAAAAGACGGACGCATCCGAAAATTAACATTTACTGGTTCAACAGCGGTAGGTAAACATTTAATGCGCGGTGCTGCTGATACTGTGAAAAAATTATCGCTGGAATTAGGCGGTCACGCACCGTTTATCGTAACAGAAAATGCAGATTTAGATGCTGCTGTAAACGGTGTAATTGCTTCTAAGTTTGTCAATGCAGGTCAAACGTGCATCTGCACAAACCGCGTATATGTACAAGAATCCATTGCAGATGCTTTCGTTGAAAAATTTGCAGCAAAAGCGGCGGAATTAACAGTAGGAGATGGATTAGAAGAAGGTACACAAGTTGGACCGTTAATTAACGACAAAGCGGTTGAGAAAGTAAAAGCACAAATTGCGGATGCAAAAAGTAAAGGAGCTAAAGTTGTGGTTGGAGGACAAGCTATAACAACTAAAAACGGTTTCTTTATGGAGCCAACAATTATCACAAATGTAACTGATGACATGAATTGCATGTTTGAAGAAACGTTTGGACCATTGGCACCTGTAGCAACATTCAAAACAGTAGAAGAAGCCGTAGGACGAGCAAACAATAGCCCTTATGGTTTAGCTGCTTACGTATTTACAGAAAACATTAAAGAAGCAACGTTTGTATCTGAAGAATTAGAATACGGCATTGTAGGAGTAAATGATGGCTCTCCATCTGCAGCTCAAGCTCCATTCGGCGGCTTTAAAGAAAGTGGTCTTGGACGTGAAGGAAGTCATTACGGCATTGAAGATTATTTAGAAGTAAAGTATATCTCAATGGGACTTTAATAAAAAGTAGGACAAAAATATTTTAGTCGAAGTGAAATACGAACTAGCAACTAATAATCAAAATTATTGGTTGTTAGTTCGTATTTTTTTGTTGGTAAAATCGACGTCGCTTTCATGTGTTTCGTTGCTTCTAGCTCATTAATCTCGTTTGTTCGTCTTTAGGTTGGATTGATTGCGATGTGTCCTAGCCTCTTTTTGTGTACTTTTGTAAAGAAAATTTGAAATAATAGTTCTTTAACGCAATTAATTGCATTTCTAGGATGTCTGTGCAAGAATAAATATTTCAAAAATGGTTTAGCTGTGTTTAAAGCGTGGGTAATACAACAAATGCACATGGTTGCTTGTTAGATGAAATGAAAAGCAGAACTTTACCACTGATAAATTACGCAAGCTAGAACCAAAATAGTAGTACTGAATGGTGAAAAATATAGGAGTTGATATAGATGATTACAGCAGAGAAAAACATAGTGAAATTTAAAGCAAAAGACGGACGTGAAGTCACTATACGCCCTGCACAGGCAAGTGATGCAGAGCATATTACAACAGCGGTAAGAGAAATTATTGAGGCTGGAGAATTTATTCAAAAAGATGAGCCGCGCACAGTCCAAGAAGAGCAAGATTTTATTGCATCAGTAGAAAAGAACAATCACATGTACGTTGTAGCTGAAGTCGAAGGTGAAGTGCTTGGAATTGCACGTGTTCTTAGAGGCGAAATTAAAATGAAGCACCACACGGGGCTCTTCCGTACATGGCTTATTTCAAAAGCACAGGGAATGGGAATAGGAAAACAATTTATGAATTATACGCTAAACTGGTGCAAAGAAAATAATCTTCATAAACTTTCTTTAACTGTGTTTGCCTCTAATAAAGTGGCATACGAATTGTATAAAAAGGTAGGTTTTGAACAAGAAGGCGTTATGAAAGAACAAGCTTATTTCAACAATGAATATGTAGATGAAATCTACATGTCCATTTTCTTTTCATAAAAAATAAGCACTTATTTTCGTCAATCCATAAATTGTATCTGTACATTCAGATTATTTGCGCTATAATAAAAGTGCACAACAAACATACACTTCTTCAAAACGTAGACTTTCCTGAGTTACAGGAAAGTTTTTTTTGTTTCCCCTCCATTCCACTAAAAAAAGAATTGAATAAATCCCCAGCTATTACAAATGTTAAATGTAACGCAATCAAAGAGGTGAAGTGTATGCCAAAGATTATCTCAGTTGGATTTGGAGTTCCCCCCTATGAATTAACTCAGCAAGACACGCTGCTATTTGCAAAAGAACTTTTTTCCGAATCGTTTAAAGATATTAATCGTCTGCTGACCGTTTTTCAAAATGGTCAAATCGAGAAACGTAATTTTGCCAAAGACTTATCTTGGTTTCAAGAAGACCATACATTCGAAGAAAAAAATGATGCTTTTATAGAATCTGCTGTTGAATTAGGTACAAAAGCAATTGAAGACTGCTTAACAAATAAGAACTATGTAAGTACTCCTTTGCCGTGTGGAGAAATTGAGGCAATTTTTTATGTTTCAACAAGCGGTTTAGCTACGCCTAGCATTGAAGCGCGAATTATGAATAAGCTTGCGTTCTCAGACCACACAAAAAGAATTCCTATTTGGGGATTAGGATGTGCTGGAGGAGCGTCTGGGCTTTCAAGAGCTTATGAGTATTGCAAAGCCTTTCCGCGTGCCAAAGTCCTTGTTTTATCCATTGAGCTTTGCAGCTTAACTTTTCAGCGAAATGATCGTTCAAAAAGCAACTTAATCGGTACGTCTTTATTTGCAGATGGAGTAGCGGCTGCTTTAGTCGCAGGTGACGAAGCTGATACCACTTTTGCCCTTGCAAAAAGCTATCCTAACATTTTACATACACAATCGACGCTCATGCCCAATTCAGAAGATGTAATGGGGTGGGAGATTAAAAATGATGGACTATTTGTTGTCTTTTCAAAAGACATTCCCACGATTATCGATTCGTGGTTAGGCGGAGAAGTTGAGTCATTTTTACAAACTCAGCATTTGACCAGTCGTGATTTGAAGCATTTTGTTGCTCATCCTGGAGGGAAAAAAGTGCTTGAAGCATATGTATCAACGCTGTCGCTAAACGAAAATATGATTGCTGATTCCCTAGATGTACTTAAAAACCATGGAAATATGTCTTCGGCAACCGTTTTGTATGTGCTAGACCGCTTTATGAAGAAAGAAATTTCGAGTAAAGAATATGGTTTATTAACAGCTCTTGGCCCTGGATTTAGTTCTGAAATGCTTCTATTAGAGTGGAGGTAAAGCGATTGTTTTTTTATAGCTTTTTTGTATTTATTATCTTACAGCGTCTATGTGAATTGGTTATTGCCAAAAGAAATGAAGCTTGGATGAAGAAGCAGGGAGCATACGAAGCTGGTCAAAGTCACTACAAATGGATGGTAAGCATGCATGCCGCTTTTTTTGCTGCTCTTTTTACGGAAGTGTACGTGTTAAACGATGGGATGTATCACTTTTCTTTTTTGTTGTTTAGCTTTTTTGTGCTTGTGCAGCTTGCAAGAATATGGGCTATTTCTTCGTTAGGAAAGTATTGGAATACGAAAATTATCGTTTTGCCTAATGCGAAGGTTGTGCTAAGAGGTCCTTATCGTTTTATGAAGCACCCTAACTATACAGTAGTAGCGGCAGAATTGGTGTTAGTTCCGCTTATGTTTCAGGCATACTGGACGTTAGCTATTTTTTCTGTTTTGAATTTGTGTATATTAGCCGTCAGAATTCCCTTAGAAGAGCAAGCGTTAACGAATGAAACAAATTACGGCGAAGTGATGCAAAACAGGGAACGTTTCTTTCCTATAAAAAAATCTTAAAACTAATTGAAAATGATTATCTTTCATGATAAGATGAAACAAATGATAAAGATTATCAATTTCATCAAGTAGAAACGGTGGTGGACGTAATGGTTAGTCTTTTTGTGATCGGAGCACTTGCTACATATGTTGGCGTCACAACGTATGTAATGAAAAATATTGAAAAAGCCCAAAAGGCGTAACATACATGCGATGAATAAAAAAAGCTGTCAAATTATTGACAGCTTTTTTTATTGTTTTTGTAACTAAAAATTCAGTTTTTTATGGGAAAACGCATGCGAATCAAGTAAAATAGAGAAAGAATAAGCAGAAATGAAGATGGATAGAGCACATTTAAATACAGTCTTGAATGAGGCAAAAGGGGTAGAGTAATAATGGGTAAAGTGAGTGTGAAACATCAAGAAAATCTCCGATTGGAAGCATCTCTTTTTCATTTACATAAGCAATTTCAAGCAGCTGGAGATGAACAGCAGGCAGCAAAAGCAATACAGCTGTTAAAAAAGTGGGTGAACGGCGAATTTGTTGTAGCATTTTGCGGACATTTTTCAGCTGGAAAATCGAGCATGATTAACGAATTAATGGAGCAAGCAATTTTGCCTGCAAGTCCTATTCCAACAAGCGCAAACTTAGTATCAGTAAAAGCAGGGGATGAGCATGCAACCGTTTATTATCGCAAACAGCCGCCGGTGCGTTATGAAGCACCTTATGAGTATGAGCGAATTAAGCAGTTTGCTGTGGATGGAGATGAAGTAGAGTCCATTCATTTATCGATAGATACAGATGCTATTCCTAAAAATGTTGTGGTGATGGACACACCGGGAATTGATTCAACAGATGATGCGCATCGTGTATCAACCGAATCAGCTCTTCACTTAGCGGACGTTATTTTCTACGTGATGGATTATAATCATGTGCAGGCAGAATTAAATCTTCAATTTGCAAAACAGCTGCAAGAAGCTAATAAAACGCTTTATTTAATTGTAAATCAAATCGATAAACACCAAGAAGATCAGCTAACATTCCAAGCATTTAAAGAATCTGTAGAAACGTCATTTTTAAAGTGGAATGTGAGACCAGAAGGAATCTTCTATACGTCGTTAAAAGAGCCAGCCAACCGTCATAATGACCTTTCGTATGTAAAATCTCTATTACTTGCTATGATGACGGAAAAAGAAAATCGCCATCAGCATATTCAACATGCGATGCAAATGTTAATTGACGATCACCTTGCCTTTATTGAAGACCAAGAAGAAGAAAAGTTAACGATTCATGACGAGCTGCGCCATAAGCTGACGCTTGAGAACCATGAAATGAATCAGCAGCAAAAAGAGCAGCTTCTCGAAAAAGAAGCGGAAATAAGGCGTGCTGAAAAGCAGCTAGCAGAAACGTACCAACAAGAAACAGGTAAGATACTAAGCAACGCCAATTTAACACCATATGAAATGAGAGAAAAAGCTAGGCTGTTTTTAGAAACGACAAAGCCTGATTTTAAAGTAGGTCTTTTATTTGCTAAGAAAAAGACCGAGGAAGTAAAAAAAGAGCGGCTGACGTTATTTTTTGATGATATGAAAGAACGAGCAGCTTCTCAGCTGCAGTGGCACTTGCAGCAATATGTGCAAGAGCTGGTGAAAAATCAAAATCTTACCGATCCGGATCTTATACGCCAGGTTCAGCAGTTTGAAATTCCGTTAGAGCCGCATGATTTAATTGAAACGGTAAAGGCAGGAGCTACGATTAATGGTGATTATGTTTTAACGTACGCAAAAGATGTAGCCGATCATATTAAGAAAAAAGCGACGCGATTATTATACGAGCTTTATGCGCAAATTGAACAGAGCAAAATTGAGCAAGATGAAGTAAAGCGTAAAAAAATTTATCAACACTTGCAGGAATGTGAAGTATTTGAAGAAGCGTATACATCTCTTCAGGAAATGAAATCAAAATTGGCACGTACAAAAGCTTTGCTTCAATCTTTACAGCAAACTGATGACGATCTAACGGCAGAAGATACAAACGAGTTGTCATATATGTTACAAGAAGAATATGAAACGGGCATCATGAAAGCTGAAGAAAAGCAAGAAGCTGTGAGTGAGCAGCAGTTAGTTTCACAGCCTGAGGAAGCTGTGCATGAAACAGGAACGGAAAAGGTTCTTCAAGATGTATCAGCTGTTCTCGAACAGCTCCGTTCATTTGGAAAGTTAGACCGCTTTATTACCAGGCTTCAAGAAAAGCGTAAAAAGCTATCAAACCAAACGTTTACTGTAGCTTTATTCGGAGCATTCAGTGCCGGTAAGTCATCTTTTGCTAATGCGTTGATTGGAGAAAGATTACTTCCAGTATCTCCGAACCCAACAACAGCAACCATCAATAAAATTATGCCTCCAACAGAAAAACGGCCGCATAAAACAGCTGTTGTACAAATGAAAACAAACGAGCAGATGATCCAAGATTTAAATGGTGCACTTAAGCTGTTTCATCATGAAGTAGAATCAATTGACGAAGCGCTAACAATTATTCCAACTCTGCAGGCAACAGAAGAGCTGCAGCTGCATTTGTCGTTTTTACAGGCAGTAGAAAAAGGCTACGGCGAAGTAAAGCAGCATATCGGTTCAGAAGTAGTAGTGGATACAGAAGGATTTCATGATTATGTAGCCAAAGAAGAAAAAGCGTGTTTTGTTCAATTTATTAACCTGTATTATGACTGTGAATTTACTCGCTTAGGCATTACGCTTGTTGATACACCCGGAGCTGATTCAATCAATGCGAGACACACTGGAGTAGCGTTTGAGTATATCAAAAATGCAGATGCCATTTTATTTGTAACGTATTATAATCATGCGTTTTCAAAAGCTGACCGCGAATTTCTTATTCAGCTTGGCCGTGTAAAAGATGTATTTGCGCTTGATAAAATGTTTTTCTTAGTAAATGCAGCGGACCTAGCCAGCTCGGATACAGAGCTGCAGTTAGTTCAGACGTACGTAAAAGAGCAGCTTGAACAGTATGGTATACGCTTTCCGCGCTTATACCCGGTATCAAGCTTGCAGGCTTTGCAAAACCACGAGGATAAAATGTTTCTGCCATTCAAAAATGCGTTTTACCGCTTCATAAATTATGAATTACCAGAGCTTGCTATCCAAAGTGTCTATGCAGATTTCGAACAAATTTTAGCAGTTTCCAATGAAATGAAACAGGTGCAAACAAAATCAGAAGTGGATAAAAAGCGATACATTCAATCTCTTCACATAAAAAATGAGCAGGTAGCAGCAAAACTGCATGAAATTCATTTTGAATATGAACAACAGCAGTTTGACCGAGAATTAGAAGAGCTCTTATTTTAAGTAAAAAAACGTCTGTTTGTAAGGTACGATGACTTCTTTAAAGAAGCCTTCAGTCCGGCAAACTTAAGGGATGATCGAGGTGAAAAGCAAAAGCAGCTGCGCCTTTGTTTGCAGGAGTTGTTAACGTCTATTTCCTTCGACGCAACGCAAGAAGTGCGTGCGACCACTTTGCGAATCGAAAAATACATCGTAAAATTAATCGAAGACTGGCATCGAATGATCATTACAAAGCTACAGCGCTATGAACCGACGTTTACTCCAACGTTGAACTCGTTAGAGCCTCCAAATGGCAGTGAAGTTGTGACAAGTCATCAATTTGATGAGAATGAATCGTATCAAAAAGAGCTTTCACTGTATAAAAACAATAAAAGCTTTTTTGAAAAAAATGAGAAAGTAAAGCTTCACGCTGCTTTACTAGAACGTATTAAGCCGGATGTTAATCACTACATTGCGAAAGAAGAAGCCGCTCTTCATTCACACTATACCCATTTAGTGAATCAGTACGTTCTAGCGCATAAACAGTCTGTATCTGAAGAATGGTATGATTATTACAAACAGCTGCAAGCGGCCGTGTCTGAAGAATTTCCAATTCAAGAATTGGTAAGTACAATGACGGTGCTAGAACATGTATTGGAGGAAAGAAAGGGTCATTAATTTTTATGTCTACACACATAAATAAACGTTTACAGGAAATTGAAAAAGAATATAATGTGGAAATTTTGTTTGCATGTGAATCAGGCAGCCGTGCTTACGGACTCGACACGTTAGCGAGTGATTTTGACGTCCGCTTTATATACAAGTATAAAGCATCACGCTATCTTCATCTCAATAGACCTCAAGAGGTCATTAATGTAGCAGAAGGCAATTATGATATGCAAGGGTGGGATTTGTACAAAACCATTTATTTGTTTACAAAATCAAACCCTTCGCTTTATGAGTGGCTATGGTCACCTTTTGTTTATTATCAGAAGCCATCGTTTGCTGAGCCACTGCGGCAAATGATGGCTCAATCATATTCCTTAAAAGCATTGGGGTATCATTATTTTAAAATTTTAACGATAAATAGTAAAAGAAATCTGACATCTTCTGTTACAATAGAGGATATAAAAGTGATGCTTCAACTGATTCGTGCATTTTTATCACTGAAAGTAGTAGTAAAGCAGCGCAGTTTCCCTGTCATTTTATTTGCCGATTTATGTAAGCAGGCAAATCTCGACAATAGGCAGCAATCCATCATTGAGCAATTTGTACAGTGCAAGATAAGCGGGAAAGTTGCTTTTAATGAAAAGATGAAAAACTTTTTGGACAGCATTAAGAAAGAAGCTGCAGCGATAGAAAAAAGCTTACAAGAATTACCGGAAAAGCAAATCAGTTATGAGGACATTAACTTATTTTTACTAACTCAGCATCATATAATGGAGGAACGAACATGAGTGTACATAAAGAAATTTCAGCCCATTCTAAAAAACAACACGAATTAGTACGTGCTTTTGCAAGCTTAGAAGCTCGACGCGAGCAAGCTATTGAAGCAGCTGTGCTTCTTTGCAAAGAAGGGAAACCCTTTTCTGTAGACGGTATTAATGCTGTAACAGCAGAAATTAATGAGCTGTCTCAAAAATATACCATCATTCCAGGCCGTAAAGTAGTGACAGAAGAAATGGTTAAAGAGTACGTAGCAAGAATATAAACGTGCTAAGCTCTGGTGTTTTTACCTTAATTTGAACAGGATATGACGTGCCGCTTGATCCATACTAATAGTGTACCAACGAGGTACAAATAGGAGGAGATAGCGATGGGTCGTCAAAAATTAGGTAATAAAAATGCGCAAGCGAATAACAATGCAAAGCATAATTATAACCAAGAGTTCTCTTCTGAGTTTAAAGCAAATCAGGCTCAAAAAGCAAAACGTGCAAAAAGTGCAAATGACACTTATGCTGGGGAGTTTGCTTCTGAGTTCAACGTGCAACAAAACCAAAACAATTCTGTTAACAAGAAGTTAGAAGCTAATAAAAGTGCAAATAATCAATATGGCCAAGAATTCGGCTCATATGCTGAAGTTGAATCTGCTAAAATGAATAATGCTGCACAAAAAAAGCGTAAAAAATAACAGAACTGTTTCCAAAAGCGCCGGGATTAGTCTGCTCTGTCAGCAGATTAGCCCGGCGTTTTCTGTTGGGCAATATTTGCTTGGGTACGAGATGTCAATCCATCGCAAACTATAGATGAGGTGAAGCAATATGAATAAAGGAATTGTCATTGCTCTTTCATCAATCGGTTTAGCCCAAGCCTTAAAAATCCCCATTAAAAAGTATCAAACAGGAAAATGGGATATGCGGATGATTGCTGCGTCGGGTGGAATGCCAAGCTCTCATTCAGCCGGCGTATCTTCTTTAGCGACCTATGTAGCGTTAAAAAGAGGTGTTTCTACGATTGATTTTGCGTTAGCATCTGTTTTTGGAATTATTGTGATGTACGATGCACAAGGAATTCGAAGGCAGACTGGCGAAATTACTATTAAAGTGAATACGTTAGATGAAGAAATTGAAAAGCTTGCGGGTCTTCCAGACGGAGGCTTTCACGATTTGACGGAACAGCGCTTGAAAGAAATGCTTGGACATCAGCCCGAAGAAGTGATTGGCGGAGCCATTTTAGGAGTAGCACTTGGAGCGATTGGCTATTTTTTAGAAGGGAAATCATAGTCAAATAGCCAAAAGTAAGCTAAGATAAAGAAGAATCTCTGCAAAAGGATGGGACGAAAAAGTGATAAAAACAGCTCAAACCGTTGAAGAGTATCTTCTTTATCTTGAAGAAAAAGGCTTTTATTTAGCGGAAGATGCACGTGGATTTATTTCATTTGGTCAGCAGTATACGCGTGCAGCTGACGAGATGGTCATATTTACAATTGAATGGACACTAAAAGTACAAAAAGAATTTGACGGCAGTTTTTTTGTATCGCTCCTCGAGAATTTGACATCAAATCGTATTAGCAATCAAAAACAAGCCATTCAATATTTAAAGTCATCAGGTATGATTTAAGCAGGATTACATTCCTGCTTCTTTTTGATTAATGGCTTGTCTGGCCAGCTGATCAGCACCTGCATTTTGAGAGCTAGGGATCCACTTTATAAAAAATAACTCAAATTGACTGGACAATTTGAGGGCTTCTTCCAGTAAAGGAGCAAACGCTTTATTTTTAACGTATTCTTGGTTCATTGCGCGGTCTACTAGCTGAGAATCCGTTCGAAAAGATACGCTCGTATACTTTTTTTCTAAACAAATTTTTAATGCATGAAGAAGTGCATGGTACTCTGCTTCATGATTCGTCATTGTCCCAAGAGCAATAGCGTAACGATGATGTTCACCATTTCCTTTAATTAAAATACCAGCTCCAGAAGGACCAGGGTTGCCAGCAGTGGCTCCGTCTATATAAACTTCAATCATCATACAGCCTCCTTGTTAAAACAATATAAGCTTAAACCATGTTTTTTCATCAATAGTATTGTATCATAAGTACTTCAGCTATTTTATATTAGCACGTATAAACGCTAAAATCCGCTTATTAGGTAAGAAAACTGTCATGAAAAGACATAATAGAAGATAAAATACAAAAAAGCAGAAAAAGTGTTGAATTCAAAATTGCTGATGAAAGGAATGCTCGTTATGAATTTCCAAATTGAATGGCATTATAAATCCTCGAAACATAAACAGTTAATTTTTACATCTGATTTCACAGATGCAAATGAGGCGCTAATGATTGTGGGTGATTTAGAAAAAACAGGTCGAACGAAGGAAATTTTTCTACTTGATGAGCAGCAGCAAAAATGGACTGTAAAAGAAGCGAAAAAGCTCTTACAGGAAGTACAGACAGAGCCTCACGATATTGTGGCATATTTTGACGGAGGCTATGAGCATGATACGCTGTTAGCGGGGCTTGGGGTTGTGATTTATTTTAAACAGAACAACCAGTCTTACCGAATACGACGCAACTCAAGACTGCAAGAGATTGAATCAAATAATGAGGCAGAGTATGCTGCTTTTTATTATTTAATACAAGAGCTTGAGGAACTTGGTGTTCATCATATACCGGTAACGTTTAGAGGTGACTCTCAGGTTGTATTAAATCAGCTGGCTGGGGAGTGGCCCTGTTTCGAAGAAGAGTTTAATCGGTACTTAGATCGAATAGAAGATAAAATGCAGGAACTTGGTATCCGACCGGTATATGAGCCTATTTCAAGGAAGGAAAATGAAGAGGCTGACCAGCTTGCGACTCAAGCTCTTCAAGGGATACCAATTGCTAGCAGGAAGCAAGTGTAACACACAGAACGAAATGGAGATGAACGAGAGTGGAACGTAAACAATTATTAGAAGAAGTAACGGAGTTATTGGATTACTACTGTAGTGATTGTTTTGTGAAAAAAACGTTTAACAAAGAAAAGGGCAAAACATACGCTCAGACGTTTTGTATTAAAGAGTGTACCGTAGGAGAAAAGATTAAGCAGTATGGAGATTTGCTGACTAAAAAGTAAACGTGTATAATTTGCCGGCAGCAGCTTCATTCTATCCATATGGAGGTGTTCTTTCAATGGATAAGTTTTCAAATGAAGAAGTAACAACAGGATATAATGATTTAAAACAAGTAGAAGTGTCTATTCAATCTGCTCAAAAGATGATTGGGACAGCTACGATGAGTATGAGTCCTCAGCAGCTTGAAGAGGCAACGAATGCGCTTAATGATGCAAAAGCACAGCTTCAATCTGCCAAAGCTCATGGCACAGGAGTAGACGAGCAATTTCTTCAGCAGTGCATGCAGTCTATTCAAACATGTGAACAGCAGCTTACTGAGGCCAAACGCTAGGTATAACAAAAAAGAGACTCGGAAAAGAGTCTCTTTTACTATAAAATAAAAAGATCTATTTATGATAGCTTAGTGACATTAGCGGCTTGCGGGCCTCTATTGCCTTCTACAATTTCAAAAGATACCTCTTGTCCTTCTTCCAAGGATTTATAACCTTCGCTTTGGATGGCAGAAAAATGTACAAATACGTCGCTGCCGCCTTCAACTTCAATAAAGCCATAGCCTTTTTCATTGTTGAACCATTTTACTTTACCATTTTGCATAACTTGAATCCCCCTAGTACTGTGCAGCATCATGCTGCTGAAACTCGAATTATCATTTCCAATAGAGGTAAATGATTGTTTATATTATATAATAAGAAGAAATAAAATTTCAATATTAAAATTTAATTTTTCTGAAAATTAAATTTTATTTAACGTGAACGTAGTCTATTTTTAATAAAAAAATTTCTTGCTAGATGAAAAATAACTGAAAATTTAGTTTATAATAAAAGTATAGTCAGCATAATTTTAACGCGGTGATAAGGAGTGGGTCGTGTATGTATCGTACACAAATAAATGGAAAAGAAATCATTTTGTTATTTTCAACGCTCGAAGCAGCAAAGAGCCGCAGCAGCCTAGAGAAAGAACAAATTTATAAGCGAGTATTGCATTTAAATGAGCAGCTGTTAATGTTTCAAAATGGAACAAGCTTCACCATTGGTGATCCGTTAGGATTAATTGTAGCTCAAGTGAAAAAAAGTGATTTGACAACCATATATATCGAACATATCATTGATAAACAGTTTATGTATGATGGAGAGGGGCATCGAGGTGAAGTAGTGTAACAAGATGACACCTATATATGAAGAAGCGTACGGAGATACTCGTACGCTTCTTCATATATAGGATTAAAAATATGTGTTTTTACAAGTATTAACAGGGATAAATAACAAAGTTCAATAAATTAAAGAAGAACAGTGAAACCATGAATAGCAATCACCTTTTTAGCTAAAAAATATAGATACACATCATCTTATGTAATGAGATAGTTAAGCTTTAAAATCAATAAACACGAGAAGTTTTATAAAGCTTAAATTGAAAAACGTGTGATTGTGACGTTAATTAGAAGTAAGGTTTGGAGGACGCTATGGAAAGTAGAAAAAAATTGGATTTACTTGCTCTTGCTTCTGTACCACTTATCATGACCCTCGGAAATTCAATGTTAATTCCGGTATTGCCGGTGATTGAAAAACGTCTACAGATAAGCTCGCTGCAGGTATCCATGATTATCACGGTCTACTCAATTTTTGCTATTTTTTTAATCCCGATTGCTGGTTATTTATCAGATCGATTTGGCCGCAAGAAAATTATTATTCCTAGTTTGCTGCTTGCTGCAGTAGGAGGGGCTTTAACAGGCTGGGCTTCATGGCAAATGGCCAATCCTTTCTGGGTTATTTTAATTGGGCGCGCGATTCAAGGAATAGGTTCAGCAGGAGCTATGCCTGTTGTGATGCCTTGTGTAGGAGATATGTTCAAAGACGAGCAAGAAATTACAAAAGGACTAGGTTTAATTGAAACAGCTAATACGTTTGGGAAAGTACTAAGCCCAATACTGGGAGCTTTTTTAGCCGCTATGATTTGGTTTCTTCCTTTTTGGTTCATTCCTATTCTTTGCCTTATTTCGATTCTTTTGGTTATCTTTTTAGTGAAAGTTCCGAAAAATGATAGCTCTTCTGAATCTGAACAAAAAAAGAAAAATATTACGCAGTTTTTGAAGGATTTAAAGAAAACGCTTAAAGAAAATATTGGATGGCTTATGGCTATTTTTATTTTAGGCGCCATTATTATGCTTGTATTATTCGGGGTTTTATTTTACCTATCCACCATACTAGAGGAGCGTTATCATATTGTGAATACGAAAAAAGGTTTAGTAATGGCTATTCCTTTGCTAGCTTTATCTATTTCTTCTTTTGTGGCAGGAAAAAAAGTAGGAAATAATAAAATCGTTATGAAGTGGTCTGCTTTTTTTGGCTTTTTATTGTTAACATGTTCTTTCATCATTTTATTTTTTAATACGTCTCTTTTTAGTATTTTACTCACTTTAGTGCTTGGTGGAATTGGAATAGGAGCAGCTCTGCCCAGTCTTGATGCACTTATTACAGAAGGAATTGAAAAGGAAGAGAGAGGAACCATTACGTCTCTTTACAGTTCGATGCGCTTTGTCGGAGTAGCAGCTGGACCTCCTCTTTATACATTGCTTATGAAGTGGTCGGACATGGCTGTGTTCCAAACGTCTCTAGTAATTAGTGCAGTAGGGGCAATTTTAGTTTTAAAAGCTATCAAACCAAAACCTGAAGGCGGCGTAAAACTGAAGAAAGCTGAAGTATGATTTTACGGGGCTGTCTTATGATAAAAGACAGCTCTTTGCTATTTAAAGACCCGTCAATATGCTTAAATTTATATTGTGTCTAGAAAAAATCCTTGAAATTTCTTATACTTCAATTTATAGACAGCATATGCAATAGTTCTTATTTTATTGAATAAGGTGGTTTTGAATTGAGTATAAATTATCAGAAATTAAAAAGCATGGTAGATCATTATCAAATATTTGATCTTGTAGCGTATATAACAGAAGAAGTACAAGGCCTTCAACCAAAGAGCCTTGCGGGGATTGTGAAAGAATGGTTAACACACTTACAAACGGAAGAAGAGCTGTACGAGCTTATCCGCTTTTGTGATGAGGCTTTATTAAATCGTTTAAGCCGAATGTTAACGACATATGGCTATCGTCGATTTGGCTCGATTCGAATGGTAACTCTTTATTGCGATGATCTCCTGCGCGAAGGCAAGATACTAGACGCTGATGATAGACTTTCTTTATTAATTTCTCAGCTGGATACGGAATCAGTTAACAAGGAACAGCTTGAGAAAATCTATTTTTTAAAGGTAAGAATTCTTTTAGAAATGAAACAAGTGGATGAAGCTTCTAAGTGGATGAAACAAGTAACGTCACATAACCAAAAGGGTATGGCTGACAGATGGGGATATTTTTATTTGCAGCTCAACGACAGAATGAAAGCTGAAGCCTGCTTAAAAGAAGGAACAGCATATAAGGAGAATGGAGATTTTTGCTATGCAATGCTAGCGGACTTATATGCGTACGAAGGGAAGCATAAACAATCGCTTGAAACAATTAACGAGGCTATTGTTCGCTATCCACAGCTTCCGTCTTTATATATGGATAAAGTGATGCGATTAAAAGATTTAAAAGAGTATTCTCTCTTGCTTGAAACGATTGAATTTATCGACTCAAAGTTACCCTATCACGATTATCAAGATTTTTTTACGCTGCTGCGCGCCGATATTTATTTTGAACAGCAGCAGAAATCTCAGCTTACGCATCTGCTCTCGACCAAGCGATGTTTAAAAGATTCACCTTATCAAAAATTAATCGGAAAGCATACAGACGATAAATTTAGTACAATCAAGCTTCCGATTGTGCCCATCGTTCAAAAAGATAATTATTGCGTGCCAGCCAGTATGAGTATGATGTTAAGGCTTTTACATACCGAAAAAACACAGGATGAGATTGGAACGCTTATTTACGGAGGCTTAGGATCCAAATTATCAACTGCGGTGAGCTACTTTGAATCTCTTGGCTTTGCAGCGATGTTTTTCACAGGCACAGTGGAACAGTTTAAAGAACTATTAGACAAAGGGCTGCCTATTTTGGTCAGTCTGGAATTTGAACAAGCTTCCCACGTTCAAGTTGTATTTGGCTATGATGATGAACTTGAACTTTTTCATGTACAAGATGCTAATTTTCTAAGTCCAACGTATATAGAATATAAAAATTTTGATCAGCATTACGCTAATTCGGGTTTTTTATCAATTGTTGCTTCTCAAGAGGCAGAGGATCTTGCTTCACTTTCTAAAGAGCAAGATGAGTTTGTTCGTCAGCTGTATGACTTAATCGAACTAGTTGAAGCGGATGAAGAAGCGTACATTAACGATCTTGTTTCTTTATTAAAAGCAAATGAGCATGTGCCATTTGCCGCTATTTACAGTATGAAGCATTTGTACAGAAAAGAGCACGAAGCTTATATTCGTACGTGTATTAATTATGTGTTAGAAAAATATAGCAATCATGATTATCTTAAGCTTCACGCCGCATATGCCTATTTTAAACTTGACGACAGTAAGGGAGCATCTTCCTTGTTACACCACATAGATAACAAAAAACATAGCTCTTTTTACCACTATCTTAAAGGGAGAATTGCGCTGGATGAAGAGAGATATGATGAGGCTGTTGAAGCACTGCGCAGCTCGCTGCAATTAGACGTAGAGCAGCATTTGAACTGGAGCTATTTAGCACTTGCATACATGTACCAAGGAAACCTCGAAAAGGCTTTTGAATGCTCGACTATTTCCTTAAATATGTATGGCGATGAATCTTATACACAAATCAATCACGGACTTATTTTAATAGAGAAAGAAAGATACGCAGAAGCCAGAAATCTTTTCGACGCGTTATTAAAAGAAAACCCAAAAGATGCGCACAGCTGGTTTGAAAGAGCCCGTTGTGATGAACAGTTAAAAAAGTTTCGTAAAGCTTACCGGGGATTTCAAATAGCTAAACAGCTTTTGCCGACTGTTCCTTATCCATATCTTTCGATAGCTGATTTGCTGCAATATCAACTAGAAAAAACGGACGAAGCTGAAAGCTATCTCAAAGAAGGCATGAAGCATCTCCCGAGCGACATGACAATTCGAGGAAGACTAGGCGATTTATACGTCGCGAATCAAAGGTACGAAGAAGCTATTGCTCTGTATAAAGAAGGCTTAAAAATAGAGGAAGATGCCCTTATGTATTTGGGCTTATCTTATGCGTATTTAGAAACAGGTGAACATTTAACGGCCGTTGATACGCTCACGCTTATTGCGCAGAAGTTTTCATCGAACAGCGACGTCATGTTGGATGCAGGCAGCATGCTTTTAGATGCAGCAAAACAAAAGGAGCTAGACAATCAAACGATAGAGTTTGGATTTGCTCTTTATGAAGAAGGAATTCATTTTGCTCAAACAGCGTTAGATGAAGTGTTAGAAGCATATACGGGTTATTTAGAAGAGACGGCTTTACTGACTCGTGGAATTAAGTTTTTAACCGCAGAACATCAAGAGCACCCTGATGAGATTTTGTACATGTGCTATTTAGGCATATTATACGAACAAGCCAAGCAGCTAACAAAAAGTGAGAAGCTTTATCATCAAGCGCTTCGTATCAAGCAAGATGCTTTGCCATATTATCGGTTAGGTGAAATATATCAATCAATGAATCGCATTACTGAAGCAAAAGAAGCCTTTCAAAAATGCTTAACTCTTGATAAAACATTTGAAGCCGCTTGTATGAAGCTTGCTGAAATGGCTTGTGAAGAACAAAATCGTACGGCTGAAAGAAATTGGCTGTTGCAATGGATACAGCTGAATCCTATAGAAGTAAACGTTGAGCACGCAGCTTCACTTTGTGAAACAGAGAAAGAGTATGAAGAGCTGTTAGAGGTATTAAAGAGCGTAGAGGAAATTGTGCTGCCTCAATGGCTCGCTGACAGCCAGGCTCATGTGTATCGCTTAAAAGGAGACATTTCACAGGCTGAAACGTATCTAGAGAAGGCCCTTGAACTGGATTCACAGAATCCTGCTATTCGCCATCATCAGGCAAAATGGCTCATCATGGAGCAGAGATATGAAGAAGCTAGAAAAATTCTTACAGAGTTGCTAAGTGAGGATCCGGAAGATTACGCTCTATTTCAAACATTCATGTCTAGCTTTCCAAATGGAAAAAAACTGTCCGGGCTTACGGCAGATTTAAAAAAGATAAAAATGGAAAAACAAAGCAAAAGCTTGTTATTTAAAAATGCAGCCGAGGCTTTAAATGAGTATGCTGATTCGATTGTAGAAGAGCAGCAAGGATCTATCTTCAAACGAAGCTTAGCCAAATTCAAAGCAAAAGCAAAAACGATTACGCTGCTTGGCTTAACGATTGAACTGTATGAACTTGCTATAAAAACGGATAGGAATAATAAAGAGGCTGTGCATGCATTTGCGGCTTTTTACGAAGAGAAAGGATTAATTGAAGATAGCATCACCGTGCTGAAAAAATCGCTGCATCAAAGCTGGGATTTTGATGTTGCCTATCATTTAGCCAATATACTCGTTAATATCCATGAAAATGAACAGCTTACACATGAAGCGCTAAACTTAGTTCAAAAACTTCTCAAACAGCAGCCATATCATATAGATTTGCAGATATACCGAGCATTTATTTTGAGTAACCTTGAAGAGGTAGACAAAGCAGAGGCAGCTTTTCAAGAATTACTTCAGCAGGAGATTTATCAGCCTGACATATATGCAGGACTAGCAAAACTGTATAATAAAACAGAACGTTATCATGAAACTGTTCAGCTTCTTCAAAAAGCAATTGAACAGCGTCAAGAGTATGAAGGGATGTATACTGATTTAGGTATCGCGTATCATTTAGAAGGTGAAACAGAAGCAGCAGCTTCGCTTATGATAACCAGAGTAGAAAGTGGAGACGAAGATCTTTTTATTCGCTATAACTTGGCATGCTATCTAGCTGTCCTTGGAAAAACTGCTTCTGCTCAGGAAGAGTTGGATTATGTTTTAGCGCACGATGAAACGGGAGAATTTTATGAAATGGCTATGGAAGACGATGAACTAAAAGGATTAACGGTAAAAAGATAAAAAAAGAAGCTGAGTTTCAGCTTCTTTTTTTTATCCTTCTTTTGCATCTTGTCTTTTCAAAGAAAGTGATTCGGAAATTTCCAGTACAAGAATGATAATGGTGCCAAGAACTAATCCGTTGCTTAAAAACGTAGTAACTAAAGGTGGCAGCGTTGAAAAAGCTTGGGAAGGCAAAAACATAACCCCTATCCCCGACAGCAACGCAATACCGGCTTTTTTCATTGCTTTTTCGGGCTGTTTGGCATGCTTGAATTCTCCAATTCCAAGAGCCATCATACCTGTAAAAACAGGAAAGATTGCCGCGTATCCGACGGCAGGAGGAAGAGCGGACATAATGGACGTTAAAGGAGTAAAGATACTCAGAAAAAGCAAAAAGCATGATGCTACAATAAAAGGAACTCGGCTATAAAGATTTGTAGCTGAAATAAATCCACCGGAACCTGAAATAGGAACGGCACCGACACCTGAAAACAATCCTCCAAGCAGCTGACTTATACCCGAAACCATCCCGGAACGCTTAATATTGTCTTTTTCAATTTTTTCTCCTTTGTGTCTATAGACAGACTCAACAACACGAATAGAAGCGAGCATGTTTGTAATTAAAATGAGCGTCACAAAAAAAGCAGTAACAACCATATTCCATTCAATGCGAGGAGCTCCAAATACGAACACTTTAGGTATGTAAAATAACTGCGCCTGAAACTCGATAGGTTTAGCTAACCCTAGCATTGCAAATACTCCCCATCCTACACCAATACTAATAATAATGCTGAGCTTATTTAACGTCCGGTGCGATAATAAATAAAAAGTCAGCAGCAAAATCGCAGCTGAAGTCAGCGCAATTGGAAGTTTAATAGCTGAATTCGTTTCTGTAATGCCAAACATTCCTTTTAAAAAGGAACCGCTGAGCTGCGTCACTAATAAGATTAAATATGTACCGGTAACTGTCGGGGTAAAGTATTTTGCTAGTTTATCAATGAGACCAAACAGGCTCATCAAAATAGCAATTATCCCGCTTATAAGGAGAGTGAACTGGAGCACGCGGAGCGTTTCGGAGTGAGAACCAAACAGAACGGTTCCAAGACTCGCATACAGAGAAAAGACGCCCCACCAAACGCCAGCCGGCCCTTCCATGATGGGGTATTTATGCCCTATAAATACCTGCAAGAGCCCAGATAAAGCCAAAATAAATAACGTTCGCTGTAAAAATTGAATAGAATCCGCTGCGTTTAAATGAAACTGAGAAGCAATTACAATAGGAACAATCATACTATTAGAAATCATAAATAAAAACCATTGTAGCGAAGCAATGGAAACTCGAAACATTCTTAACACCTCAATTAATGCCGGCGAGCGGCTGAATGAACCAACAGGTTGCTCTATTATTTTACCATGGGATTTCCAATTTGTAAGCGATATCTTGTTAAAAGGGCGGCGAGTAAAGTGTCAAAAAATTCAATATATTGTTGTAAAAAGAAGAAAGATAATTTATAATTTTCTTACAATTATAAATTATAAACATAAGAATAATTTATAATGAACTGACTAACAGTCAAGGAAGGAGGAGGAATAAGACAATTGAAACTATATCTGTCGGTTGATATGGAAGGGATTACGGGACTCGTCGATCACACAAATGTTCTGCGAGAGAAAGAGAATTATGAAAGAAGCCGCAAAATAATGACGGATGAAGCAAATGCAGTCATTTATGCAGGGTTTAGAGAAAAGTGCTCAGAAGTTGTGGTAAATGACAGTCATTCGAGTATGAATAATCTCCTTGTTGAACGGCTTCATCCAGAAACTCAGCTTATTTCAGGAAGCGTAAAACCATATTCAATGGTACAGGGATTAGATCAGACTTTTGATGGTGCTATGTTTCTAGGGTATCATGCTAAAGCGTCCATGCCTGGTGTCATGTCTCATTCGATGATATTTGGTGCTCGCAATATGTACATAGACGATATGAATATTGGAGAGTTAGGCTTCAACGCATACGTCGCAGGCTATTACGGCGTGCCAGTTTTAATGGTAGCCGGTGATGACCAAACGGCGCTGGAAGCACAGCAGCTTATTCCAAACGTGACGACTGCTATCGTCAAACAAGCCATTTCACGTTCTGCAGCCAAAACATTAACCCCTAAGAAAGCAGAACAATTACTTCAAGAAAAAACAGCCGCAGCTATTCAGCACAAACACCTTATTAAACCTTTAATTCCACCTAAACATCCAACCTTACGAATAGAATTTGCAAATTACGGTCAAGCAGAGTGGGCACATTTAATGCCGGGCACAGAAATTGAACCTGGAACGACGACCGTTCGGTTTCAAGCAAAAGATATTTTAGAAGCTTATCAGGCCATGCTTGTTATGACTGAATTAGCTACGCGCACAACATTCTGTTAGAAGGTGGGATAAAGGTGAAAAGTTATATTTTGAAACGATTTTTATCCATGCTTGTTACGCTGTGGGTAATTGTGACCTTAACCTTCTTTTTAATGCATTCGATTCCTGGGTCTCCATTTAATGAAGAACGAGCGACAAGCGATGCAGTTCAAAAAAACCTGGAATCATTTTATCACTTAGATGAGCCGCTAGCTGTGCAATATATTCTTTATTTGAAATCCATTGTTACCTTTGACTTTGGTCCTTCTATTAAACAGCCGTCTCAAACGGTTAACGACCTTTTAGGAAGAGGGTTTCCAGTGTCATTTGAACTTGGAATGGTGACGTTAATTCTTGCGGTGATTTCGGGTATTACACTAGGCATTATCGCTGCTCTTAAAAGGAATGGAATAATTGATTACATTGCGATGAGCATAGCAGTTATCGGATTATCGGTTCCAAATTTTGTTATGGCCACGTTGTTAATTCAACAGCTTTCTGTTAATTTTAAAATTTTCCCTGCCGCTACGTGGACGAGCCCTTTACATATGATTCTTCCGACTCTAGCTCTTGCCACAGGTCCTATGGCTATTATTGCACGTTTGACTCGCTCAAGCATGATAGAAGTACTAACTCAAGATTATATTCGAACAGCGCGTGCAAAAGGGCTTTCGCCAGTAAAAATTGTCTTTAAGCATGCGCTTAGAAATGCTTTAATGCCTGTTATAACAGTTCTTGGAACGATTGCAGCCAGCGTATTAACCGGCACATTTGTTATTGAACAAGTCTTTGCTATTCCTGGGATGGGAAAATATTTTGTGGACAGTATTAATACGAGAGACTACCCCGTAATTATGGGGACTACGGTCTTTTACAGTTCGATTCTCATCATTATGCTTTTTTTAGTAGACATTGCTTACGGAATACTTGATCCACGAATCAAACTGTATAAGAAGGAGGGATAACGTGCTGGAAAAACAGGAGTATAAGCAAATTCCTGATGAGTGGTTTACGCCAAAGAAAAAAAAGAAATCTGAAGCCGAAGCAGTTGTAAGGCCGAGTCTTTCTTATTGGCATGATGCATGGCGCAGGCTTGTAAAAAACAAGTTGGCTATGCTGGGTCTCTTTTTTTTAGTCATCCTTGTTGTGATGGCTATATTCGGCCCTATGTTTTCACCGCACAGCGTAACAAAAGCTTCTTTTACAGAGCAAAACCTTCCTCCTTCAGCTAGTCATTGGTTTGGAACGGATGACTTAGGCAGAGATATGTACACTCGGACATGGTACGGAGCTAGAATCTCTTTATTTGTAGGACTGATGGCAGCCCTTATTGATTTTATCATCGGTGTCATTTACGGAGGGTTCTCAGGCTATAAAGGCGGAAAAACAGATAATGTCATGATGCGCGTCATTGAAATTTTATACGGTCTTCCTTATTTATTAGTGGTGATTTTACTAATGGTAGTCATGGGCCCCGGGCTTTCTACGATTATTGTGGCACTTTCTGTTACAGGTTGGATCGGGATGGCGAGAATTGTACGGGGGCAAGTATTGCAAATAAAAAACTATGAATACGTGCTTGCATCCAAAACGTTTGGAACAAAAACTAGCCGTATCATTAAGCGGAACCTGCTTCCAAATACGATGGGACCGATTATCGTTCAAATGACACTAACCGTACCCACTGCCATTTTTGCTGAAGCTTTTTTAAGCTTTTTAGGACTGGGTGTACAGGCTCCTTATGCCAGCTGGGGAGTAATGGCAAACGATGGTTTATCAACGATTCTATCAGGCTATTGGTGGCGTTTGTTTTTTCCCGCTTTTTTTATTTCTCTTACCATGTTTGCTTTTAATGTCCTTGGGGACGGACTGCAAGATGCACTTGATCCGAAATTAAGGAGGTAAGAAAATGGAAAAAATGATCGAAATCAAAAACTTACACGTACAGTTTTCAACTTACGGAGGGAAAGTTCAAGCTGTAAGAGGCGTTAGTTTTGATTTACATAAAGGAGAAACACTAGCGATTGTAGGAGAGTCAGGGTGCGGAAAAAGCGTAACATCTCAAAGTATTATGAGGTTAATTCCGACACCTCCGGGCAGGATCACAAGCGGCTCTATTTTATTTAAAGGCCAGGATTTAACGAAACTATCAGAAAAAAAAATGCGAGATATTCGAGGCGCTGATATTTCGATGATTTTTCAGGATCCAATGACTGCGCTTAACCCAACTCTTCGCGTAGGTGAGCAAATTGCAGAAAATATTATGCAACATGAAAACATCTCAAAAGAAAAAGCTAAAGAAAAAGCATTTGAAATGCTGGAGCTAGTCGGAATTCCAAATCCTAAAGAACGCCTAAAGCAATATCCTCATGAATTTAGCGGGGGAATGAGACAGCGTATTGTCATTGCAATGGCCCTTATATGCAATCCCGAAGTACTAATTGCTGATGAACCTACCACAGCTCTGGACGTCACGATACAAGCGCAGATTTTAGAATTGTTTAAGGATATTCAGCAGAAAACGGATGTATCCATTGTCTTAATTACCCATGATTTAGGTGTAGTTGCTCAGGTAGCTGATCGTGTTGCCGTAATGTATGCAGGAAAGATTGTAGAAATTGGAACAAGAAGAGACATCTTTTATACGCCGCAGCACCCGTATACAAAAGGGTTGCTGCGTTCAGTTCCTCGGTTAGATTTATACGAAAGTGAGCTTGTGCCTATTGCAGGATCACCTCCTGATTTATTTGCACCTCCATCCGGATGTTCGTTCGCGCCTCGCTGTCCTTACGTAATGGAAGTATGTGATCGTATGTATCCTGTATCGACAAAGCTGAAAGAAAGTCACCAAGTGCACTGCTGGCTTCAAGATGAGAGGGCCCAAAAATTTGTAACAACTATAAGCTAGATTTATAGATAAATAGAGAACTTATGAAAGAGGGGGAAATGATGAAAAAAATAGGGTCTTTACTAATGATGTGTGTACTTATATTTACACTTGCTGCCTGTACGGCCACAAAAGATTCAGGCGCGGAGCCAGAAAAGAAGAGCGGTACAGCAAAAGAAGACGGTAAGGTCCTTTATATGAATAATGGCGCAGAACCTACGTCTTTTGATCCGCCTATCGGGTTTGATTCATATTCATGGAATATGCTTAATAACTTAATGGAAGGGCTGACTCGTTTAGGAAAAAGCGATGAGCCTGAAGGAGCAATGGCCGAGAAATGGGATATCTCTGAGGACAAAAAGATCTATACGTTTCATTTACGAAAAGATGCTAAATGGTCAAATGGAGATGACGTCAAAGCAAGTGATTTTGTATTTGCTTGGAAGAGACTGTTAGATCCTAAGACTGGTTCTCCAGCGGCGTTTTTAGGTTATTTTATTCAAGGTGGAGAAGAATTTAATACGGGTAAAGGCAGTGCTGATCAAGTAGGGGTAAAAGCGCTAGATGACAAAACTTTTGAAGTTACGCTTAAAAGTCCTCAAGCTTACTTCTTAAGCGTAGTTTCCAATCCAGCATTTTTCCCGATTAATGAAAAAGTAGCAACAAAAAATCCGAAATGGTTTGCAGAAGCAGATTCGTTTGTTGCTAATGGTCCTTTCAAATTAACTCAATGGAAGCATAACAGTAATCTAGTAATGGAAAGAAACGATCAGTACTGGGATGCTGAAAATGTAAAGCTTGACAAGGTAAAATGGGCAATTGTTGAAAATACAAACACAGAATATCAAATGTATCAAAATGGAGAGCTAGATGTTTCTGAAATTCCATCGGATTTAAGTGAAAAGCTGTTGAAAGATGGAGATGTTCATATCGAAGACCAAGCGGGAACTTACTTCTACCGCTTTAACTTAAATAAAGAGCCCTTTCAAAACAAAAATATCCGTAAAGCATTTGCAATGGCTGTAGATCAAGATCAAATTGTTAATTTTGTTACAAAAAATAAAGAAAAACCAGCTCGCGGTTTCGTATCATACGGATTTAAAGATACAGATGGAAAGGATTTCCGTAAAACGGGCGGCGACTTATTAAAAACAGACGGCAAAGAAGCAAAAGCACTTCTGAAAAAAGGAATGAAAGAAGAAGGATATAAAAAGCTGCCAGCTATTACGCTAACATACAGTACAGACGATACGCATAAAAAAATAGCAGAAGCACTGCAGCAAATGTTCAAAGAAAATCTAGGTGTAGATGTAAAGCTTGCCAATATGGAATGGAATGTTTTCCAGGAAGAACAAAAAGCGTTAAAGTTTCAGCTGTCACGAAGTTCATTTTTAGCTGATTATGCAGATCCAATTAACTTTTTAGAGAGCTTCCAGACGGGTCATTCAATGAATCGTACAGCTTGGAGCAATAAAGAATATGATGAGTTAATTAAACAAGCTATGAACGAAACGGATAATAAAAAACGTTTTGAGCTTATGTATAAAGCAGAAGGTATTTTATTTGATGAGATGCCGATCATCCCTATCCATTTCTACAACTATGTGTTTTTAATAAAAGATAACGTATCCGGGATTGTTCGTCATCCTGTTGGCTATTTAGATTTGAAGTGGGCAGATAAACAGTAAAGTGGAACTTTTCGTCAGAGGGGATTTCAATTCCCTTCTGACCCAAGTTTCACTTTCTTCATTTCTTTACACAAAAGGAGTGTAACAAATGATCAAACCAAAACGATTACAAAAAGGTGATACAGTAGCTGTTATTGCACCTGCTAGTCCGCCTAATCAGCACAATCTAAAAAAAGGACTAGAATATTTAAAGGAAATAGGATTAAACGTCGTAACGGGTGCGCATTTATATAAAAAAAACGGGTACTTGGCAGGGACTGATGAACAGCGAGCAGCCGATATACATGCGATGTTTGCCAATAAGGAAGTAAAGGCAATTATCTGTGCATGCGGAGGGTACGGGACTGCTAGGCTTGCCTCGCAATTAAACTACGATTTAATCAAGCGAAACCCAAAGATTTTTTGGGGATATAGCGATATTACGTTTTTACATACGGCTATTCATCAGCGCACAGGTTTGGTTACCTTTCACGGGCCAATGCTTTCGTCGGATATCGGAAAAGAAGGTGTTCATATAGAGACGAAGCAATCTTTTTATCAATTATTTTCTCACCGTTCTTTTTGCTATACGGATCAAATTAGTTCGCTCGACACTATTTGTGAAGGAGAAGCAACTGGTCAGCTGATAGGAGGAAATCTTACTTTGCTGGTAAGCACGCTTGGCACACCATTTGAACTAGATACGAAAAATAAAATTTTATTTATTGAAGATATTGATGAAGAGCCGTATGAAATTGACCGCATGATGACACAGCTGTATATGGCCAATAAACTGCAGGATGCAGCGGGAATTATTATCGGAGATTTTCATAACTGCTATCCTAAAAAACGTACCGAGTCGCTTTCATTGGAAGAGGCATTAACAAGTTACCTAACTTCTTTAAAAAAGCCTGTTATGAGAGGGTTTCGCATCGGACATTGTTCTCCTCAAACAGCTGTGGCGATTGGAAGTTATGTCACGATGTCGACGTATGAACGAATGGTGGAATTTGAATCCGGTATTACATTACCAAAAGATAAAGTCGAACGCTGAAGGTTAAACCTGCGGGGAGGAGAAATAAGTGGTGGATAAAAAAACGTATTACGTTTGTGTGGCTGTGGCGACTGTGTGGACTTCCTATGACTCTTGCAGAGAAATAGATGACAATGCAACAAGTGTCCCAGTAAAGCTAGATAAATGGCTAGAGCAATTAACGTATGCACGTCGGTTGGAGCTTTGTGAGAAAAATTTAGTTCAAACGCAGCTGTTACTAGGAGAAGAAGTATATGTAACGGAACTGAAAGGTAAATGGGCAAAAATCGTTATTCCTTCTCAGTTTTCTTCTAAAGATGAAAGAGGATATCCCGGGTGGGTTCCTTTCCACCAACTGATTTCCCAAGCTGAATATTCTCCATTAAATAAACCAACGGCAGTGGTAACAGCAGCAATTGCGACACTGCAGCTAGCGGAAGAAACCTTGCAAATTAGTTATCAAACGCAGCTGCCTCTTTTAAAAGAAGATAAAGAATGGCTAGAGGTTCAAACGCCGGTTGGCAGTGGGAAAATAAAACGTCAAGATGCTGTTGTAATAGAGGATAGAAACCGTAAAGCAACAAAAGGAACTGGAGATATGATTATTGCAGCAGGAGAACAGTTTTTGAATCTTCCATATTTATGGGGTGGCATGAGTGCTTGGGGATATGATTGTTCCGGGTTTGCCTATGCTACTCATAAAGCAAACGGCTATCTTATTCCAAGAGATGCCACCGATCAAGCAAGGCAAGGCAAAGAAGTAGGATTAGACTCTATTCAACCTGGAGATTTATTGTTTTTCGCTTATGAAAAAGGGAAGGGGTCTATCCACCATGTTGGTATTTGTTATGGTAACGGAAAAATGCTTCATTCACCTAAAACGGGTAAAACCGTCGAACTGATTGAATTAAAAGGAACGCTTTATGAAGAAGAGCTGTGCGCAGCCCGGCGCTATTATTAGGAGGTGACAGTTATGACAACAAAGCATTTGTTAGAAGTAAAGCAGCTGAGCAAGTATTTTTCGATTACGAATAAGCAGGTTTTGAAAGCAGTAGACGGCGTGTCTTTTCATATTTCAAAAGGAGAAACCTTTGGACTTGTTGGTGAATCCGGCTGCGGAAAATCAACTGCCGGGCGAACAATCATTGGGTTGTATAACCGTACATCGGGAGAGGTGCTTTATAAAGGGAAAAACGTGCATGAGCTATCAGAGAAAGAGAAATTTGCTTTTCATCGTAATATGCAAATGATTTTTCAAGATCCACATGCTTCACTAAATCCTCGTTCTACCGTAAAGGAAATTATCTCGGAACCAATGGAGGTTCACGGACTTTATTCGAATAAAAAAGAAGTGCTGAACCGGGTGTATGAGCTGCTAGAAGATGTGGGGTTAAATCGTGATCATGCCAACCGCTATCCTCATGAGTTCAGCGGCGGGCAGCGCCAGCGCATAGGGATTGCGAGAGCTTTAGCGTTAAATCCAGAATGCATTATTGCAGACGAACCTATTTCTGCTTTAGATGTATCTGTACAGGCGCAAGTAGTTAATTTATTAAAAAAACTCCAAAAAGAAAAAGGGTTAACTTATTTATTTATTGCACATGACTTGTCGATGGTAAAGCATATAAGCAGTCGGATTGGAGTTATGTATTTAGGGCATTTAGTAGAATTAACAACAAGTTCGGAGCTGTATCAAAAACCGCTTCACCCTTACACTCAGGCTCTGCTGTCAGCTATTCCTATTCCTGATCCTGACGTTGAGGATAATCGCAAGCGAATTGTTCTTAAAGGAGAATTGCCAAGCCCAATGAACCCGCCCTCGGGCTGCGTGTTTAATACGCGCTGTCCTCTTGCAGTAGCAGCCTGTAAGACTCAAAAACCAGAGTGGCAGGAAGTTGAAGACAATCATTTTGTGGCCTGTCACTTATACAATCAAAAGATAATGAGCAACAACTATATTGAAACAGCTGCGACAAAATGATGGAAAAAGCAAGGATGAAAATACAAGATACCATTACTAAATGGAAGCAGAGTAATAACGGGCTTATACGCATTCATATTGAAGGAAAAGAATCCATACGGATTAATTCTTTTATCCAACAACGAGCAGCAAGTACAATCAAGCTGCTGCTTGCAATAGAAGCGTTTCGTCAAATTGATGAAGGCATCTTGACTTTAACATCTGTCATTCAAAGAACGGAAAAAAACACGGTTGGCGGAGCAGGCGTACTTGGAGCTCTTCCGCGGTTAACACATATTAAAGTGGAAGAACTGCTTACCCTTATGATAATTGTTTCTGACAACACAGCTACAAATGAGCTCATTTCTTTAGCAGGATTTGAAAAAATTAACGAATGTGCTAGAAATATGGGATTAAAGAAAACGGTTTTAAACCGCTATATGATGGACGAGACCGCTGTTAAACAAGGGCTTGATAATTATACGTGCGCCTCTGACGTAGTAGAGTGTCTAAGGGAAATATATGAAGGAAACCTTTTGAAAAAATCTAGCCGCGAAAAAATAATGAGAATGCTAGAAATGCAGCAGTTTCAGCATAAGCTTCCAGCACGTATAGGATCAGCGTTTCAAGCTGCGAATAAGACTGGAGAACTACAGGGGGCAGAACATGATAGTGCCATTCTCATGCGAGGTAACGAAACGTATTATGCCGTTGTTTTGATAGATGGACTAAGTGAGAATGAACAGGGAAGGAGATTGATTGCTGATATTGGATACCTTCTTTCATCTAACATCTAAAAATCTTTTGACCATCTACTTCAATAAGCCGGATTGGTTTGGTCTCTTTTTATTTAATGCCTTCTATCAAAGAGAAACTCACATTTACTAATAATAAATGCTTGTCTTCTTAAATTTTGGCGAGACTATTGTTTGCTGTGCTGGATTTGTGCTAGTAATAAATAAACATGTTCTGTTTCATAAAATTTCATGAAAAAATAATGATAAATCATTCATCCTATACCAACTTATTCATATTTTTTATATAATAGAATAATAGTATATATTTTAAACGAATAGTGAATGTCTATGCCGATCAGCAAGGAGCATGAAATTATTCGATTCATAAATGGTGGTGTATGTATGGCAAACGAACATGTAATGATAGATATTATAAAAGCATTTAAACGCAACTCAACTGAATCCATTGCCATGGATTTAATTAAGGAAGTGAGAGGGACATTTAGTCCATTACCTAAATATATAGCGGACTTAATTGATGAGCTGAGAAAATTAAATTTAAAAGACGAAGTGATCAGTGTAATCTTGTATCAATCTGTATATGTGGCAGATCATCAATTTAATATTAAAGATACCATTACCAATCGTCAGTTTGTAAAAGATACGATTGAAATGGGCAGAAGATGGGTGCATCAGTACGGCCGAATTGAAACGGTAGAAGAAGCAATTCATATTGCAGAGCAAGTATCTACAAAAGAGGACTTGCCCCATCATTTGCAAACAGCAACAATTGACGAAAAAATTACGCTTGAGGTGCAGCTTGATCATCAAACGTATGAAATGTTAAAAAATATAGCGGTTTATTATGATCATCATTCCTATGAACAGTCAATGACTGTAGCAATTAATCGTTTATATACCCAGTTGCGCGATGCACAATCAAAAAATAGTTAAATGTCAAATCTCACATGTTCCGTGCACCATGTGAGATTTTTTAAGAGGTGAAAGAGGCGCAGATGAAAATGTCTTGCTCCATCATTCATCAAAAGGAGGGAGAACATTGATGAGGGTATATTTATCTCCTCTTCAAAAAAAAGATGCTTCTAAAGTTTTTGCATATTGGTCGGATGAAGAGGTTACTAGATATATGAATATTGAGCCCTTTACGACGCTTTATCAGGCGGAAAGCATGATTGCGCTTCTACAAAGTTTGATGAAAGAAGGGAAAGCAACACGCTATGCTATTCGATTAAAGACTTCCGATGAGATTATTGGAACCTGCGGTCTAAACCGTATTGACTATGGTAAAAAGCAAGCAGAAATAGGGTATGATTTAGGCAGACCTTTTTGGAAAAAAGGCCTCATGACAGAAGCGCTCTGCCTTTTACTAGAAAAAGCTTTTGAAGAGTTTCATATACGGGAGATTGAAGCAAAAGTTGATCCTAATAATAAAGATTCAATTACTCTTTTAAAAAAATTCTCGTTTCAACTAGAAGAGGCGTATGAGTCAGATGATTGTACGTGTTTATACACCGTCAACAAGGAAAAAGTGAGTGCGATATTGTCAGGACGTTCAAAAGACAAGAAGTAAATCAAACAGAAGTTCTTTTGAAATAGTAAATATTTTTAGGCCTTAACCGATAACAAAGAAAAGAACGAATTGAAGGAAGGTCATGAATGAATCATCATACACATTTACTAGAAGGGACGTACAATGAGTTACTCGTTACACTCTCTTTCCTTATCGCTATTACTGCGGCGTACGCTTCTTTTGGGTTAGCTAATCGTGTGAAAATTTCCCGGGCAAAATTTATTCAGTTTTGGTTAATCAGCGGGGCATTTACATTGGGAGTAGGCATTTGGTCAATGCATTTTATCGCGATGCTTGCTTTTCACTTGCCCGTAGATGTTTCATACAATTTATGGTTTGTTCTTCTCTCAATCTTGGGAGCGATAACAGGATGTTATATAGGCCTTTACCTCATTCACAAACAAAAGAAAAGCATGAAGGCACTCACCATTGCGGGGAGCTTTATGGGAGCTGGAATTGTTTTTATGCACTACTTGGGCATGATGGCAATGGAGCCAATTATGATTTCATATGATCCATTTATCGTTTTTCTCTCTATTCTTATTGCTGTTGCTGCTTCTAATACAGCTTTATGGCTTGGTTTTTACTCAAAGCTAAATGAAGGGAAGCTTACCGTTTTTGCTAAGGTTATTTGTTCTACTATTATGGGCATTGCTATTGCAGGTATGCACTATACGGGCATGCAGGCAGCTTCTTTTTCAGGAATGTCAATGTCTGAACAATCAAACGGTTTTGCTTTAAATCCAATATATTTATCCGCCGTTATTATTTTTTTTATTGCCTGCCTATTTACGGCTGTGTTTTTAACCATTTTTATGGATCGCCGCGTACAAAAACAAGAAGTGTTAAAATGGGCTTTTTTTGAATCGGCCCTGGATGCTATTTTGGTGATTGATGAAAAAAGACATGTTTTATCGCTCAATTATGCGGCAGAAACGCTTTTCTCTCTTAAAGCATCAGATGTAATCGGGAGTGATGTTGTTAAGCTGCTGCCATTCTATAAATTTTCTTCTCTACAAGACGGACGAACTGAGCACTCCCTTTTGATAAGTAATAGAGAAGTTACGGTTGAGATAACGGTGATGGCGGTAGCGATTGAAGAGACGGTTGAGTATATGCTGTATATCCGCAATATGACGCAAGAGCGTGAAGCGGAAAAAACGTTGATTGAAGCAAAAAATCGCTATGAAAACTTGTTTTACTCCTCTCCATTGGCAATTATGGTCCATCGAGAAAAAGAGGTCGTGTCCGTTAATGATGCTATGATTCAGCTTTTAGGAGTAAGTGAAGACCAGCTCGTTGGTAAATCGTTATATGATTTCTTTTCATCTGAACAAGTTCCTGATATTAAAAAAGGATTGAAGGCAGTAAAAGATAGAAAAGATGAGCCAAGACCTCCATTAGCTCAGTTGAAAATGTTTAATGCGTTAGGTAAGGAACTCTTTTTAGAAGTAAAATCTACGCTCATTCAAATTAATGGAGAGACGCTTTTTCAGACAGTAACTAGAGATGTAACGGAGCAGAAAAAAGCTCAAGAATCGCTTCAATATATGGCTTTTCACGATATGCTAACGGATTTACCAAATAGAAGTATGTTTTCAAACATTGTAGAGAAATCCATTGATTCAGCAGCTGCTTCAGGAAAAAAGCTTCATTTCTTATTTTTAGACCTCGATCGTTTCAAACAGGTAAATGACACGCTTGGTCATCATGCTGGAGATCAGCTTATGCTTCAGGTTGTCGATCGAATGAAGAGCTGCCTAAGAAACCAAGATGTGCTTTCGCGTTTTGGAGGAGATGAGTTTTTAGTTTTACTGCGTGATAGGACAGATGAAGAAGTGAAAAAAATCTGTCAATCATTAAATGACTGCTTATCCACTCCTTTTGTAGTGCTATCGAGAGATGTTTATTTAGGGGTAAGCATCGGAGTTAGTTTTTTTCCTAAAGATGGAAGTTCGCTTGAAGTGCTAGTTCGCCATGCTGATTTAGCGATGTACGAAGTCAAAAAACAAGGGCGTAATCATTATCTGTTTTATCAAAAACAAATGCAGGTTCATACTACGCGACGAATGAGAATTGAAGATGGTTTACGCAAGGCTTTTGAGCTGGGCGAAATGGAGCTTCACTATCAACCCAAAGTCAATATTCAAAGTGGCCATATTGTTGGAGTGGAGGCTTTGATCCGGTGGACTCATGCCGAGATGGGCGTCATTTCTCCTGCAGAATTTATTCCGATTGCTGAAGAAACAGGCGTTATTGTTACACTGACGAAATGGGTATTAAAAAAAGCGTGCCATCAAAATAAGTATTGGCAGCTTCAAGGACTACCTCCCTTAAAAATGAGTGTGAACATATCAAGCGTGGATTTTGGTACAACGGATTTTGTTGATTATGTGTTAGATGTCTTGCGTGAAGTAGAGTTAGAACCACGATATTTGGAACTTGAAATTACGGAAAGTGTAACGATGAAGCATGTTGAGCAAACAATTGAAAAGCTACAAATTTTAAAAGATGCAGGAGTATTTATTTCGATTGATGATTTTGGCTCAGGATATTCCTCATTCAGCTATATTCAGAAGCTGCCTATTCATACGCTGAAAATTGACCGGTCTTTTATTAAAGATTTAGATCCTAATACAACGGAAGTATCGATTGTCAGAGCCATTATCACACTAGCCAAAAGTTTGCAGCTGTCCGTCGTAGCAGAAGGTGTAGAAGAAGTTGAACAAGTAGAACTTCTTCATAAAGAAAAATGTGATGAAGTGCAGGGATACTATTTCTCCAAACCGATTTCAGCGGAAGAATTTTATGAGAAATTTCACAAAATCGAAGAAAAAATGGAATTTGTTCATTAATGTAAAAAGCCGTTCTTATTTAAAAGAACGGCTTTTTACATTTAAGGTCAGAGCTAACAGTTTATACAATACATAGATTCCAAGGTATGCACCGGTTAATAAAAAAGCTGAATTTAAAAAGATTGCATGAATGCTTGTCATAAAAACAGTATGGTTTTTTAAGATACGGTAGATAGAAGCAGCAGCTATATTTCCAAATACTAGCGCTGAAAGAAGGGCTAGCGTATTAAAAACTAGCTCTGCTCCTTTCCATTTGAGTGAGAAAAAGAGCATGATAACAGGAACAATAATACTTCCAGAAACCAACAGGAAAATCAATAGACCATCTCCAGTACGTTATCTTATTACAGTTACATAAGATAAAGTTTTTACTTATTTTTAGATAGTCTTCCCTTTTTATGGTCTGTTAAGCTTTTTTTCCATTTTTTACTTATATAAAAAAGTGAAATAATGGATAAAACCACTAAGATGATTTTGCCTTGCATAGATCCTTGTGAAATATGATAAATCGAATAAACTTCAATAAAAAGCGCTGGAATTTTTCCAAGTGCGCTAGCAGAAATGAATACCGCAAAGGAGCCTTGTCCTACAGCGCTGAAGAATGTAATGAGGCCTGATGGAACAAAGGGAAGTAATCGCAAAGAAAGAATGAATATAAAACTCTCTTTCCCTTGTACGCGCAGCAGCTTTAGCCACTTGGAGTGAGAAGGTGTTTTTGTATGAACAAGTGTACGGAAACCTTTTCGGTACAGCCGAAAAGAGAGAGCTACACCTAAAACTTCTCCAATAAAAGAAAGCAAAAATCCGTTCCAACAACCAAATAATTTTACATTTACGAACGTAAGGGGCGCGCTTGGAAATACGCCCGTAATGCTAATAAGGATGTTCAAGAGAACACTAATAAGCTCTGCTGCTTCTAAGTGTTCAAGCAGAAATGTTTGAAGGTAGTCAGCCATGTTATACTCCCGTTTATGTTTTATATGTAGGGCTAATGTAAGCTCATTTTCTACTATTATATAATTTTTGGCATGAAATAAGCAGTATACAGTTTATAAAAAACGAAACAGGGTAACTACTTACTAATGAAAGATGATTTACTGATTTGAAGGGATGGACAACTCATGTTGAAATTTTTGCTTGTTATTGTAGTTATATTATTAATTATTATGATTTTTAAACGCTTTATCCGAAAATAAAAATGCTAACTAAGCAGCTCGTGGGATCTTTCTCACGAGCTCTTTTGCGGAGCTATTCAGTAGCTCAACAATACACTTTTTATCTGTGATGAATATCACTGCAGCTAGGGAAATGAAGGGGTAAGATAGAAATGGGAGGGAGGTATATGGAATTATTATTCTATCTCAGCACTTATTTATCAGGGGGAGCTATCGCATTATGGCTAATTAATGCAGCATTTAATGG
>ENA-ORXC01000170-ORXC01000170.1-marine-metagenome-genome-assembly--contig:-NODE-170-length-61646-cov-4.015170_pt1 | contig 61646 bp, 67 predicted proteins | sample MGYA00237865_ERZ511478 | MGnify/ENA metagenome assembly ERZ511478
TATCGATATTATTTAAATGTACAGTGTTTTGTTCATTTGTATCCCAAGCATGGTACCATCCTTTTTCTACCATATATGCAGATATTTGTTCATGCATATCAAGAGCTTCCACTAAATGGCGAGTGAGCATTTCTTTAATTTCAGGCGTTCCGGCCTCCGTAACTGCCATGGCGCAATTTCTAACTCCACTTTTAGCTGCAATCAATAAATCCATTGCAACCACTTGATCCGATAGGGCATTCATGCCAGTTAAATTTTCAATAATTGGATTCATGTTCATTCATCTCCTCTTTTACTGCTTAGCGTTGGAAAGGATAGAAGTATATTCTTGTAATTGTCTCGTAGATACATCTATGTCTTGCTGCATAATATCTTTTAATTGCTGATCTGTAACTAATCCTCTCATCGTTTTGGACTTAGTCAAGCAATTGGTCTTAAATGCAGCCATTTCATGGACCTCAAGAACTTCATGTAAAGCGTAATTCATTTTTTCTACCTCCTTCCTCAAGGTTTTAACAAGACTTTTATACAATTATCCATTTTAGTGTCGAAAATCTCATAGCCACGCTTTGCTTCACTAAGTGGAAGTACATGACTCACGACATCTCCTGGATCAATTTTTCCGGTCGAAACTAATTCAAACATATATGGCATATAGTGGATCACAGGTGCTTGTCCAGAGCGAATATTGACGTTTCGGTTCATAATATCTCCCATTGGGAATCCATTATATTTGCCACCGTAAACACCTGTAACTTGGATTGTCCCGCCTTTACGTACTGCTTGTGAAGCCATGATAAACGCACCAAATGCTCCGCCCTGCAGTTTCATTCCACTCGCAAGGAACTCCATATCAGTCATTTTACCGTCCATACCAACTGCATCAATGACAACATCAGCGCCGCCCTTCGTCATTTCTTTCAAATGCATTCCTGCATTTTCAAAATGTGCGAAATTTACAATTTCAACTTTGTTAGTACGTTTGGCGTGTTGCAAGCGATAATCTACATAATCTACGGCAATGACACGCTTTGCTCCTTTTAGCCAACAGAATTTTTGAGCAAAAAGGCCAACCGGACCACAGCCAAGAACAATAACTGTATCTCCACCCTTTACGCCTGCATTGTCAACACTCCAATAACCAGTAGTCATTGCATCGGCAATAACCGCTAACTTTTCATCTGGTTCTTCACAAGTCTCTGGAATTTTGAAATGAGTAAAGTTAGCAAACGGTACTCTTAAATATTCAGCTTGCCCACCTGGATAGCCACCCGTCGTACCAGAATATCCGAAATAGGCACCCATATCACCATTATCATTAGAATTATCACATTGGCTTTCCAAATGGTTTTTACAGTAAAGGCATTCACCGCATGCTATATTAAAAGGAATAATAACACGATCTCCCTTTTTTACCTTCGTCACATCTGGACCAACTTCTTCGACGATTCCCATTGGTTCATGGCCAATCACATAGTTTTCTTGCAGGTTAGGAATCATGCCATGAATTAAATGTAAATCAGACCCACATATAGCTGTACTGGTTACTTTAATAATCATGTCATCTCGTTTTTCAATCTTTGGATCTGGAACTTCTTTGACTACAACATTTTTAATACCTTGATAAGTTACTGCCTTCATGATAGATATCCTCCAGTGTTAGTGTTCATCAGGTGTTCGGTCAAACAGACCTTTTCTATTGGTCTCAACAGGAAATAAATTCATTTTGCCAATCATCAATGTATTGTTGGCAGAGAGTTGGTCTAGTTGATATTGTTCACTTAATTCGTATGGATGGAACCATTTTTTACTAATCATTAGTTCTGTAATTTCTTGGTGCATGGCAATCCCTTGCATTAACTGTTCTCGTAAGAGGGTTCTAACATCAGGTGATGCGGACTCCGTTAATGCGACTGCGATATTGCGAACACCTTCCTTGGCACGAAGAAGAAAGTCCATCGCAAATGTGGTATCTGCGAGCTCTGGTACGTGTAGCGAGTTTATAGGATCTAAATAGTCATGATTCACTGAATTTACCTCCTTTTCAATTGATTATTGGTGTTGGCCGGTTTTGAGGAACAGGGGCTTCAAAAGGTGCACGTTGATAAACTGCCTGTAATTCTCCCAGCGCTTGTATCGATTGTTCAACATCTTTTTTCATTAATGCTCTCAAATCATCATCAAATACAAGTCCTTGCATTAGTTTTGATTTCGCTAAGCAAAGGGTTTTAAAATTAATAACTTCATGTAGATCCAATGACTCATGATCGGCTAATTTTTGAATATCCATTTCTGATTACCCTCCTTTTTTACGTAAATACAATGTTAGTGTTCCGAATATTGGAGGAAACATTCTATAATGTTTTTATAGGTGAATTATATTAAGTAGTTATAATGTACATATAATCCGGAAAATTAATTGGTAATAGCTAGGGCTAAACGCTTTGGTAGTCTTTTTTCTTGTTAGCTAACAGATAGGTTAGTCGAACAAGAACTCTTTTAACTACATCAAGCTTTTTGATTTGAATAGGGCATGGCAGAAGACTAGGCTAAAAAGTATCAAGGGAAATAGTGGGAGATAAAAAGTGCTGGCCTTGAAGCTCAGACTTTAAATCCTAATGCCGTAAAAACAATGAAAGAAGTAGGAATCAATATCTCAAACGAAACATCTGATGTAATCAATCCTGAAATTCTTAATAATCTGCTTTAGTTGTGACACTATGCGGACACGCAGTGGAGCATTGATCTGTAACTTTTCTACATGTGAAACGAGTTTACTGGGGCTTTGGCGATCCGTCAAAAGCAGAAGGAACAGATGAAAAAAATGCATTCATAATTCGAAGTCTTTATATAAAGCTCCATAGAAGGATTAGCGACATAAATATCTTTCCCTTTAGTAATGTCAAAAAGACGACTCCCTGCTTTGATCCCTTCCTTCTTTAATAAAGGTGTGGCAGCCCCATGGGTAAGTATTGTTAGACTAATCAATATAGTGAAGCTTATAATAAGAAAAGTATAATTTGTAAAGCGATTACAATAATCATTACACATGAATAATTGGTTTCAAATTAATCTTTAAGCACTGTAAAGAACATAAAGTAAAGGATTCATCATATAGAATCCATATTATATTTTTTTAACTAACTAGGGGCGAAACGAATGAAGGATTCCAGATATATTGCACAACCAGGCTTTACTGATACCGGGATGATTTTTAAGTTTGTACAAAAAAGTAACAAGTTTATTCATACTTTTGCCGAAGGGGAATTACTGTATAGATTGGGGTTTAATCGAGAGGATATCGTCGGAAAGACGCTTCATGATTTTTATGGGGATGATATTGACACTGCCAATTTACTAAACGGTTACTACAAAAAAGCGTGGGAAGGACAGTACATTGAATATGAAAGTGAATTTAGAGGTGTCTATTATGTAATTTATTTAAGACCTTTATTTCATAAGGATAAAGTAGCTGAAGTAGTCGGAACTTGTGTGGACATTACTAACAAAAAGATTATGGAAGAGGACATTCTTCAAAAAGAACAAGAACAAAAATTAATGAATTCCTATGCATTCCAGCGTAGTTTGATTGATTGGTTAGATAGTGGGATTGCAGTAACAGATTGTAATAAAAAAATAAGGCTCTTAAATAGGAAATTTTACGAACTTTTCCAGTTGAAGGGTGAAATTGATTGCCATATTGGAATGCACGCTTCGGATTTACATTACCTTTTTGATAAAGAAATTAATAAAATTAAGCTCGAAAATACAGAAAAACGAACGAGAACTACAAAAGAGATTAAAATAGATACAGGTATGACACTACGCTACAATTGTTTTCCTTTAAATGAGGAAAATGATTTTGTAGGCTACTTATGGGAGTTTGAAGATATCACAGAACAAAAAAAAATGGAAAGAGTTATTGTTCAGGCAAAAGAAGAAGCTGAAAAAGTGAACATGGCCAAATCAAGTTTTTTGTCTAAGATGAGTCATGAACTGCGTACGCCGTTGAATGGAATTCTGGGTTTTGCTCAGTTATTGGAGATGGATGAATCTTTAAATGAACAACAGCGTGATTTTGTACAGGAGATTTTAAGTGGAGGAAGCCATTTACTAAGTTTAATTAATGATATTTTAGACGTGTCAAGAATAGAAACGGGAAATTTAAAGATTTCTGTAGAGGAAGTTCATCTTTTAACTGTCATCAAGGAATGTATCAATATTGTACAACCATTGGCTAAGAAGAAGAATATTAGTATTTATAGCCAACTGGATCAATGGGAAGATATGATGGTTCTTGCTGATCCTATACGTCTTAAACAAATAGTGCTGAATCTACTTGATAATGCTATTAAATACAATCAAGAAAATGGAAAAGTCATCGTTTTCTGTCGTTTACAAGAGAATAAGCAGTACATTCATATCGTAGATACAGGTGTAGGTTTTTCTGTAGAGGAATATACTAAAGTGTTTGTTCCATTTTATCGAATTGAAAGTACAAAAGAAGAAGGTACAGGCATCGGGTTATCTTTAGTTAAACAGCTGGTGCATCTAATGGGTGGGGATATTAATGTAACAAGCAATAAAGGAACAGGAAGTGAGTTTTGTTTTAGCCTTCCTCTTCCAAATGATTCAAAGACTGTCATACAATGGGGTGAACAAACTGAATTTCCTCCAACAAATAATAGGAAGGAAGATAACTATCGTTTGCTATATATTGAAGATAACGACTCCAACTTGCACTTAGTAAGTAACATCATTAAATCTCAGCCTTCCTATACGCTCTTATCAGCTCGTACAGGAAAAGAAGGAATAGAAATTGTAGCAAACGAAAAAATAGATTTGGTTCTTCTTGATATTAACCTCCCAGATATTAATGGATATGAAGTATTTGAAATTTTAAAAGCAGGCAAAGAAACGAAAGATATTGCTGTCATCGCTGTAAGTGCAAATGCAATGCCAAAGGATATTCAATATACATTGGATAAAGGATTTGATAACTATTTAACAAAGCCCATTCATGTACAAGAGTTTTTGACAATCCTAAGTGAAACGCTAAACAATACAATTAATCAAAATATTCCAGATCATAAAATTTTAAGTACAGGACCACATGGCGAGGAAGCTGCCTCAGCAAAAACACTGCGGTTATCTCTGAAAGAGCTAAAAAAAATTAAGAAAAAAAAATATAAGGCTGCTATTGCTATGCATTATACTGGAAGTGATTGGTCAAGGTCTCAATTGGAAGGAATGCAAACTACTTTTGAGAAAATGGGCATTGAGGTAGTAGCGGTGACAAATGCAGAATTTAAATGGAAAAAGCAAGTAGCCGACATTGAAAGCATTTTAGCCAAAAAACCGGATATCCTGGTGAGCATTCCAGTTGATCCAGAATTGACTGCAAGTGTATATCAAAAAGCAGCCCAAGCTGGTGTAAAGCTGGTGTTTATGGACAATACACCGAATGGTTTGCAGCATGGGAAAGATTATGTAAGTATTGTTTCTGCTGACAATTATGGAAATGGCATTGAATCGGCTAATATCATGGCTGAGAAATTAGATAGAAAAGGTAAGGTAGGGATTATTTATCATGATGCTGATTTTTTTGCAACCAAACAAAGAACGGAAGCATTTGAAAAAACTATAAAGGAAAGGTACCCTGATATTCAAATTGTCGATCGTAGGGGAATTACTGATTCGAATGATGGAGAAAAAGTGGCATCCGGTATGATTGCTGAACATCAGGATTTAAATGGTATTTTTGTTGTATGGGATGTACCGGCTGAAGGAGCTTTGAGGGCAACTCGTACTGCCAAAAAAAGCAATTTAGTCATTACGACAATGGATTTGGGTATGAACGTCGCCTTGGAAATTGCACAGGATGGACCTATTAAAGGACTAGGTGCCCAGCTACCATACCAGCAAGGAGTCGCCGAAGCGATTCTAGCAGGGTATGCCCTACTTGGAAAACAAGCGCCACCCTATGTAGCCGTTCCGTCTCTAAAAGTAATGAAAGAAAATGTAATTGATGCTTGGCAGCTCGTTTATAATGAAGATGCTCCAGATATTATTCAAAGTGTTGCGAAATCAAGAAACGCTAGGGAAAAGGGGGAACAACAAGATGAAAGTATTGATCGCAGACGATGATGTTACCTCAAGAAAATTGTTAAGGTACTTTATTGGGAGTTTATCCAAATATAAAATTGTTGGAGAGGCCGCCAACGGTGAAGAATTGATACACTATGTTACGAAAGAAAAACCGGATCTTGCTTTAGTCGATATCGGAATGCCCTTATTGAATGGGATGGAAGCAGTTAAAGCATGTAAAGAACTTTTCCCGACTTTACAAGTTATTTTTATTACTGGTCATGATAATTATGCACTTGAGGCATTTAACGTAAAGGCAGTAGACTATATTTTAAAGCCAATTGATAGAAATCGTTTATATGGTGCTTTAGAGAGAGCCTCCCAAGTGTCTATTTCACTAGTCGATAAAGAACATTCATTTAAAAAGGATTTAATGATTAAACAGCAGAAAAATATAATTTTTATTCCATTAGAAGAAATTATCTTTATTGAAAGGCTTGATCGGAAATCTGTCATTCATACTAAAAATGGTAAATTCGAGACAAATGAAGCTTTAACTAGCTTGGAAGGTGCCGTTGATTCTAGGTTTATGATATCTCATAGATCTTATATTATAAATGTGGAACTTTTAACAAGAATCGAAGCAACGGGTCAAATGTATAAAGCCTATTTTAAAGATTATAAGGAAACTGCAAGGATTTCCAAGCATAAAGTAGACAATCTGCAAAGGTACAAATTATTATAAAACATGGAGCTCAGCAATAAGTGCTGAGTTTTTTAATTTGTTGTTTTTTTGTTTATATGGATAAAAACGACGCTTAAAAGGAAATTTAAAGAGTTTGAATCTCAGAAAATGTTGTCTGAATCCAATTAGACAATATTTTTGTATGCGATTACAATTCTGTTATAGAGAAGAACAAGAAAAGAGAGTCGTAAAATGGTGCGAATAATAGATGTAGCGAAAAAAGCAAATGTTTCAACTGCTACGGTGTCAAGAGTGCTAAGTAAACCTAACACTGTAACGGAAGAAACGACGGAGAAAGTATTACAAGTGATTAAAGAATTAAACTATCAGCCAAATGCATTAGCTCGTCAGTTAAGAACATTAGAAACCAAAACCATTCTAGTCATTGTACCTGATATAACAAATCCTTTTTTTTCTAAGGTATTAAGAGGAATTGAGTCTGTAGCGGTCATAAACGGATATCAAGTTCTGCTTGGGGATACGGGCAATGATTTGGAAAGAGAAAATGGGTATTTAAACATACTTCTCCAAAAAAAAGCTGATGGAATGGTTTTACTAACGGCGAGAATGAAATCGAAGAACATTGAGGAAATGGCGCTCAAATATCCTGTAGTTTTGGCATGTGAATATATAGAAGGTTCAGCCATCCCCACCGTTTCTATTAATAATATCAGCGGGGCTCAAAAAGCAACAGAATATTTGGTTAAGTTAGGACATAAAAGGATAGGATTTATATCAGGTCCTCTAGGCGGAGTGATAGGGCAGGATCGATTAAAGGGATTTTATCAGACAATGGCACGATACAACCTGACAATTGAATCCGTTCTAGTGCAGGAGGGTAATTTTTCTTATGAAAGCGGTTTTAATATAATGAATCAATTTTTAGCTCTTAATCATCCTCCGACAGCTGTGTTCGCAGCCAATGATGAGATGGCATTTGGAGCTATAAATGCTATTTCTTCAAAAGGATTAAGTGTTCCACATGATATTTCCGTAGTAGGATTTGATGATATAAAATTTTCATCTATTTTCAAACCGACTCTTACAACCATCTCACAGCCAGCTTATGAGATGGGCACGATGGCAATGAAATTACTTATAAAGTTGATGAATAAGGAAGAAATTGAAAGACATCAATATCTAATGGAAGATCAGCTTATCATACGTGATTCATGCTCAACACATATTTCATAAAGGAATAAGAGTTCTTTTGAAAATGTATCTGATGATTTAAATCTTCTTGTTTTTTAAAAATTAAGATGTAATCGATTACAAATGGTTTGGAAAAGAATTATTTAATATCCGATTAAAAAGGGATTTTTAGTTTAGATTTCTGATAAGTACAAGTACAGGTAGTAAAAACACCTTCTTCTTATAATAAATTTAAAAATATAGTCTTTGTCTACAATGATTTGTAATCGATTACATGTATTTTGGTTCAATTATTTCTTATCTAAATAATTTAGGGAGGTGATGAAATCCCAGTATTAATACACCATGTACTCATAAGGAATCTTTAAAGATAGGGGAGAAACCATGAAACTAGGATATCAGACAAATACGTGGGGCGGGGTAGTAGGGCATCCTGCCGGAGTCACTTCGATAAAAGACCTTTATTACCTTGCAAATGGATCAACAGAAGAAGCTTTAAAAGATATTGCAGAAGTTGGATATAAAGGATTTGAAATGTTTGACGGAAATCTAATGGAATTTAAAGATAGAAAAGAAGAATTTAGAGCATTGCTGAACCGTTACTCTTTAGACTTTATTGGAGTTTACACTGGAGGGAATTTTATTTTCCCGGATATTTTGGAAGAGGAATTATTAAAAATTGATGAAGTTGCGGCTCTTGCTTCTGAACTAGGAGCGCAGCATCTAGTAATTGGCGGAGGAGCTATCCGTGCGAATGGTATTTTAGAAAGTGATTACGCTGATTTAGGCAATGCTCTTAATCGAGTAGTAGTAATTGCGGAGAAATATAATCTTATTCCAAGCTATCACCCGCATTTAGGAACAAACGTAGAGGCTCCAGACCAGTTGGACAAATTAATGGCACTAACAACGATTAATTTATGTCCGGATACAGCGCATATCGAAGCAGGTGGAGGGAATCCGGTAGAAGTAATTAAAAAATATGCAGATCGCATTAAATATATTCATTTCAAAGATTATTATAATGGAGAATTTCTTCCTTTAGGAGAAGGACATCAAAAGTTTGATCAGATGATCCAAGTGCTGGATGGAATTGGGTATAATGAATGGCTTACAGTAGAATTAGATAGCTATAATGAACCGAAAAAAGGAGCAGAAATCAGCTTTAACTTCTTATTAAGTTTTGAAACGGCAAATAAGTCTTAAGGTCAAGAAGAAAGTAGCAGAGATAATATATTAGGAACTTGAAGCCTAATTTACCATAACGATATAGCAGATGTTATTTAAAAGATAGTAGATCGGAATAAATAGACTACTTTCATAGGAGGAGAATAAAAATGAAAAAGTTAAACGTAGGTATGATTGGCGGAGGATTTATGGGGAAGGCGCATGCACTTGCTTATGCAGGTATGCCAATGTTTTTTTGGCCAGCGCCAGCAATTCCTCAACGACACACAGTCGTTGATGTGACCGAAGAGTTAGCAAAAGATGCAGCGGAACGTTTAGGATTTGAAAACTATTCATCTGATTGGAGAAAGGTAGTAGAAGATCCTGAAATTGATATTATTGATATTGTAACACCAAATGACTCTCATGCAGAGATTGCCATTGCAGCTGCCAAAGCAGGTAAACATATCATTTCAGAAAAACCGTTAGCACGAACTGCAGCAGAAGCAAAAACAATGCTTGATGCAGTAAAAGAAGCAGGCGTTAAACATATGGTCGCATTTAACTATCGCAGAACACCAGCCGTTGCTCTAGCAAAAAAATATATTGAGGAAGGAAGAATCGGAAAGATTTTAAACTTCCGAGGTACGTACCTGCAAGACTGGTCTGCGGATCCTAACTCGCCTTTATCATGGCGCTTCCAAAAAGAACGAGCTGGTTCAGGTGCATTAGGTGATATTGGAACACATGTGATTGACTATGCAAGATATCTTGTGGGTGACATTTCAGAGGTAATGGCTGTTGCAAAGACATGGATTGGTGAAAGACCGATTCAAAGTGGTGTTGTAGATAAACTAGGAACTGTAAAAGCAGAAGCTGATGTACCAAAAGGCAAAGTTGATGTAGACGATGAGTTTTCAACTTTAATTAAATTTGATAACGGCGCAGTAGGAAGTATTGAAGCCACTCGTAATGCCTGGGGCCGCAACAACTTCTTAACATTTGAAATTCACGGAGAGAAAGGTTCATTATACTTTAACTATGAACGCCGTGATGAGCTTCAAGTATGTTTCTCCGATGATCCAAGTGATAGCCGCGGATTCAGAACGGTTTATACAGGACCTGCACATCCATATGGAGAAGGTCTATGGCCAATCCCGGCATTAGGAATTGGGTACGGGGAAACAAAAATTATTGAAACATATGATTTCCTCAAATCAATCGCTGAAGATACAAGCGTATCACCAGATTTTGAAGACGGTTATCAAATCGCCGTTATTTCAGATGCTATCCTTGAATCAGCTGAAAAAGGTGTATGGGTTAATCTTACAGAAAATTTAGTGAAAGCTTAAATAATAGTTTAGTAGTGGCTAGTCCTAGTAGACTAGCCTTTATTAGAAATAGAGTTGTTGATTTGTGATTCGGATCAATAGAGGCAAGTCAGCAAGCGGCTATAAAGGTTTTAATTCTCTTTTTAGCTACTACGTAAGTAACAGAAATCATGGAAAATACAGTTTATTAAGGTGGAGAAAGAAATGGAAAAAATAAAAGTTGGAGTTATTGGGACAGGGTTTATTGGACCTACTCATATTGAGGCTATCAGAAGACTCGGTTTTGTAGAAGTAGTTGGATTAGCAGAACATGGGCAGGAAGTAGCAGAACAAAAAGCGGTTGAACTTGGAATTCCGAAAGCTTATGGGGATTATCGTGACATGTTAAAAGACAGTGAGATTCAAGTTGTTCATAACTGTACACCTAATCACCTTCACTTTCAAATTAATAAAGAAATTATTCAAGCAGGCAAACATGTGTTATCGGAGAAACCATTAGCTATGTCTAGTGAAGAGTCAGCCGAGCTATTGAAATTAGCTAAAGAGCACCAGGTCGTACATGGTGTAAACTTTAACTACCGCCAATTTCCGATTGTAAAGCAATTAGAAACAATGATCAGAAACGGTGAGTTAGGGAAAGTCAACTTAGTGCACGGAAGTTATTTACAAGACTGGTTATTGTTCGAAACAGACTTTAATTGGCGTTTAGCTCCTGAAGTCGGAGGGAAATCACGAGCGGTAGCGGATATCGGTTCTCATTGGTGTGATACAGTTCAATATGTAACAGGTAAAAAAATCGTCGAAGTTTTTGCTGATCTAGCAACTGTTATACCAGTAAGAAAAAAATCTACTTCTCAAGGCTCTACTTTTGGGGGACAAAAAGGACAAGAAGAAGCATATGAAGATGTTCCGATTAACACAGAAGACTACGCATCTGTTCTTGTACGTTTTGAAGACGGGGTAAAAGGCTTATTTACTGTGTCTCAAGTAAGTGCAGGGCGAAAAAATAGGCTAAGCTTCGAAATCGCTTGCAGTCAAAATTCTGCTTTTTGGAATCAAGAAGAACCAGAAAAGTTGTGGATTGGCTATCGAGATCAACCAAATCAAACTCTTCTTGCAGATCCTACTTTATTTAATCCTGAAGCAAAATCGTCCATTCATCATCCGGGGGGCCATAATGAAGGCTGGCCAGATGCATTAAAAAATGGATTGTTGAATTTCTATACTTTTATTCGAGAAGGTAAAAATCCTTTAAGTGATAAAGCGACTTTCGCGACATTTGAAGATGGACATATGTCCATGTGCATTACCGACGCCATTTTAGCAAGTCATGAACAACAAAAATGGATGAAAGTGAAGGTAAAGCAGGAGGTACGTGCATGAAATTAGGGGTGTTTACAGTTCTTTATCAAAACTTGCCTTTTGAAGAGATGCTGGACAAACTATGTGAAATGGGTGTAGAGGCCGTTGAATTGGGCACAGGCAATTATCCAGGAAACAGTCATTGTAATCCGGATGAATTACTAGAGAACTCAGAGAAATTAAAAACATTTCAAGCTGCCCTTACAAGTAGAGGACTTACAATAAGTGGTCTAAGTTGTCATGGCAATTTACTGCATCCAAATAAGATGGTTGCCAAAAAGGCTCATGATGTGTGGAGAAAAACAGTTTTACTAGCTGAGCGTTTAGAAGTGCCGGTGATTAACGGATTTTCTGGGTGCCCAGGTGATCACCCAGGTGCCAAAAATCCGAACTGGGTAACCTGTTCTTGGCCGCCGGAATATACGGAAATCCTAGATTGGCAATGGAATGAAGTAGTCATTCCTTACTGGAAAGAGGAAGTGAAATTTGCAGAGTCACACGGTATCCATCAAATTGCGCTTGAAATGCACCCGGGTTTTGTTGTGTATAACCCTGAAACTCTCTTGAAATTAAGAGAGCATGCTGGGCAAAGTATTGGAGCTAATTTTGATCCAAGCCATTTGATTTGGCAAGGGATTAATCCAGTAGAAGCCATTAAAAAACTTGGTCGAGAAGAGGCTCTCTTTCATTTTCATGCAAAAGATACGTATTTGGATCAGGCAAATATTAGTGTTAATGGAGTATTAGATACAAAACATTACAGTGATACTTTGAATCGTTCGTGGACATTTAGATCCGTAGGATATGGTCAAAACGAAAAAGTATGGAAAGATATGGTGAGTGCGCTTCGTGCGGTGGGATATGACTATGTGATATCCATTGAACATGAAGATATGCTAGCTTCGTTAGATGAAGGATTAAGTAAGGCCATCTCTTTATTAAAAGGCGCACAATTTAAAGAACAATTAACTGAAATGTGGTGGGCGTAACAGTATATTTCCTATATAGTTAATGATAAATACCCAGATGGGTATTTATCATTAAACATTGAAGAGACCCATCTAATGAGTAAATATGACTGTCAGCATTGTTAAATATATAATTTTGAGGTGATTAAAATGAATGCGATTTCAAAAAGAGAGCAAAACACCAAAGGTCTTCCATCAGCAATGATTTGGGGCTATATCGCAACTCTAATTTTTATGGTAGGAGATGGTCTAGAACATGGTTGGCTTTCACCGTATCTTATTGAACATGGCTTAACCGTTCAACAATCTTCTACTCTCTTTGCAGCATACGGGGCTATATTAGCAATCGCCTCCTACTTTTCGGGTGTCCTTACAGAAGCATGGGGCCCGAGAAAGGTTATGATAGCAGGCTTGGTTATCTGGTTAGTTGGTCAAGTTCTTTTTATTGAATATGGTCTAAAACCACATAATTATGCAGTTATGTTACCGACTTATGCTATTCGAGGATTTGGTTATCCTTTATTTTGCTACTCGTTTTTAGTTTGGGTTACTTATCGCAGTCCTGACCGTATTTTAGCTACGGCAATAGGGCTATTTTGGGCAGCATGGAGTGGCGGTCTTTATGTTGTTGGAAGTTATTTTCCAGCTTATATGATTCCGAAAATCGGATATATCGGATTAATGTGGAGTGCGGTCGTATGGGTGTTAATCGGTGGACTAATTGGAGTTGTTGTTGTAAAAGGCCAAGTACATGAACGTGAGGGTAATGGCAAGGAAAAATTGAAAAGTTTACTCAGTGGACTAACTATTTGTATTGAAAAGCCAAAAATTGCAATAGGAGGAGTTGTTCGTATAATAAACTCGACCGGCGTAGGTGCTCTTCCAATCTTTTTCCCTCTATACTTATCCTCTGAATATGGATACAGTACAGAAGAATGGTTACAAGTATGGGGAACTATGTGGGTGGCCAATATCTCTTTTAACTTAGTCATTCCCTATATCAGTGACAAATGGTTAGGGTGGCGAAAAACAATTATGTGGATTGGCAGTTTCGGTTGCGGTGTAATGACTCTGGTTATGCTTTATACGCCTCAAATGTTTGGGCATAATTTCTGGGCATTAACTGTGGTAGGTATATTTTTTGGAATCGTTCTATGTGGTTATGTACCACTCTCTGCTCTAGTAAGTTCATTAGCACCTGAAAAGAAAGGCTCAGCTATGGCTATTGTAAGTTTTGGGGCTGGAATGTCTTACTTTATTGCACCTGCAATTGTAGGAACATTCATTGGTAGCATGGGTGTACACGGAGTTATGTGGATATTTGCTAGTTTGTATTTTGTTAGTGCTATTTTGATGATATTTATGAAATTACCTGGTGAAGAAAAACAAAACAAGAGCAGTTATTCATCTGAGAAACAAGTCGGTTGAAAGTAAGGACAATCAATATGGCAGACAGGCTTTTATACTGTTTTAACGAAGTACTTAAGTGAATAAATGTCATATAACAAACATAATAAAAAAGTCCTTGAAATTCAAATAATTTCATGGATTTTTTTATTTTCCTAATGGACAAGTTAACAGGTGAATTTTTTAGAGATATTAGCAATGTATGGGGTATTTTATACTTCCATTTAAAGAACCTCTGCCTAAAGGGTATGAATCGAATGAGATAATTGCAGAACTAAAATATCCATCGTATTAAGGTTGTTCATATGCAAAATTAATAAATAATTCTTCTTTCTTAGCCCTTTCTTCTGCTCTAATTCTTAGTCAGTGATCTCCTCCACATTTAATAAAGCAATTACCTATTTGCTCTTGTAGAGTAAAGCTCTCTCTTTTGATGTGTTTCTTCTATTGATGATAAAGAAAGAATAAATAAACTCTAAGAATGTAGCTAAAGCTAGAATAGGCACCGTAACCTTAATTTATAATACCAAAAGTACTTGCTGTATCAACTGATAAAAGAAACAATCGAAGTGACTAAAGAAACTATTGATACCTTTAACACATTAAAAAAATTCTCCATATAACTGACCATTTTTGGTATGTATTAACATGAAATCAGTAGGATATTTAAGTTAATGTAGAGAAGAAATTGCGAATAATTGAAACAAATAGGCAGATTTAATCATTCTTCAAATGTTCCTATTTTTTTTTGCCTCTTGTTGTTGATTAACAAGCACTATCTAAGATAAATCGTACTCATTATTAAAAATACGTCTTATAACAGACATTGTAAATCTAACCAATAATAAGGAAAAAGAGAGAGAATAAAAAGTAGTTGTCCAATTCCATCCATTTTTATATTTAATAAGGCGTGTATTTTTTTCTAGCCACAGCTCAGCACTACTCATAGGTATACTGAAATACAGAACTTTTAAAAGGCACTGAATGATACGGGAATCCTTAGTTAGTTGATTATAAAAGACACACGTAATTGGGAAAAGTATGTAATCAAACAACACGCTTGTTTTAACTTGTTTTGGAAATCGGGTGGGATATTGAACATAGCCTCTTTTTACAACCAGATTATCGACCAATGATGCATAGTAACTTTTTATAAAGAAAACAAGGAGCCATTCCTTTGCAAGTGGTTTTTTTATTAAATATATAAAAGAACTAATACCAAAGAGATAAAGGACTTTTATAAGGTTTATTTCAAATTTTCGACCCAATGTTTAGCACCTCCACAAAGATAGTTTATCTTTGATGTAGGAGGTTATACTAAGGAAATTCCAATTTTAGATCAGTAAACAGTGAATAAGCAAGGTTCTATTTTGGTATAAAATTGTTTCCTGGTTATGAACATTTTCACTTAAATTAACGGGTAGCAAATGCTTAATATGTACAATCGCTTTCTCACTTATTTGAAATACAAACGGTCACCGTGACTCTAGACAAGCTGGCGAGAAGGTTTGCTCTTTAGTTTTCTTGACGGATTGGCTTATACCCGTGCTAGAGCTGGACATTCTATAAAATATAAAAGAATAATCACAGGGACAGCTCTACTTTTTCAAAGAGGAAAGGATCCGTCCCTGTGATTAAAAACTTATTTTCTTTTGAGAAGCCAGTCTTGAAAATCGGTGGCAACTACTCTTTCACCTGTGATTCCCTCTGCAGCAGCTGAGGCTAAAAAAACAATCGGCTCGGCCATAACCCTTGGATCTAATAGCTGGAATTTTGATTCAATCTCTTTTCGAACTTCGTCCGGAATCATCCCGGTAGTAGTGGCACCACCCGGTAAAAGCATATTCACCATAATTCCATATTCTTTTAAATCTTCGGCCATTATATATGAGAGTGATTCAGTGGCTGCCCTCGATGGTCCATAAGGTACAAAACCCTTTCTTTTCATAGTCTCATGATTCATAGAAATATTAATCATTCGCCCATGACCTTGTTCCATCATTAAAGGAGCAAACCCTCGAGCTACTAAAAAATATCCTGTGAGATTGATATCAATTAAATCTCGAAACCCTTCTGGTGTTACTTTGAAAAATGGCTGAGGCTCGACTAAAAAACGCGGGTTTACTGTCCTCATCCCAATTCCCGCATTATTGACGAGAACATCGAGTTTCCCCCATTCTCTTTTCACCCATTTGACCGCGTTATTGACGGATTGTTCTGATCGAACATCTAAAGGAATTCCAACAGCAGAATAACCCTCGCGCTTTAATTTCTCTACTGCTTGATCCAATTTAGTTCCACCTCTAGAAGCTAACGCCACCGTGGCTCCAGCTTGAAGCAAAGCCTCCGCCATGGAAAATCCTAGGCCGCTTGAAGCACCTGTTACGAGTGCATGGATATTTCTTAACTTTTTTGTGTCCATTGGTATTTTCCCTCCGAAATGTTATTAAACCACTGACTGATACAGTATTCTAGGTAATCATCACTTTATACGAAATTTCTTTAAAAAGCAAAGCTATGATAAAAGAGTAGTGAACTTAAATTGCTAAAGAGGCAGTTTAGCTTAAATACATTTCTTCATAAAGTTAAAAAAGAAAATTTCCCTAATTTCTTATTTATAATTGCTTAACGTTGATTCGAGAATATTAAACTTCGCTACCTGCTAATTGAATTCTACTTCATATGGAGACCTTTAAATTAAAGTGTTTCCTTTCTTCTGACAGACTTATTAAATTTCGAAAACAATCAATGCAATCATCTTTTCGTATAGAAAACTTATTAAGAAACATGCATTAGAAAAACTATAAATCATATATATGAGATATCCCGTTTGAATGTTTGAGGAGGATATTATGAAACCTATGTTACCTAGTGAAAAACATTTCGGTAATTTAGAACTAGTTTATGCGTTTTATGGGGCTATGCCTACAGGTGTTACTGTTTCAGAAACCGGTCGTATTTTCATTTGCTTTCCGAAATGGGGAGACGATGTTAAATTTACAGTGGCGGAAATTGTTCAGGGTAAATTGCAGTCCTATCCTAATTTACAAACCAATTTGGTTAACTCCGAAAACATCACAATGACTTTCATCAGTGTCCAAAGTGTAGTTGCTGATGGAAGGGGAACGCTTTGGATATTAGATACAGCAGCACCCAATTTTTCTGAACCTATTAAGGGGGGAGCGAAATTAGTCGCTGTTGATTTAGAAACCAATACAATAAGAAAAGTATATACCTTTACAGAAGATGTTGTTCTACCTACAACTTATCTGAATGATGTCCGTTTTGATTTTCGTGTTGGAAAAGCAGGTTATGCCTATATAACGGATTCTTCTTCTAGAGGACCAGGAGCTATTATTGTCGTAGATTTATCAAATGGAAACGCGTTTAGACGGTTAAATGGAGCAAAATCAACTTCACCCGATCCCTATTTTTTACCGAAGGTAGAAGGTGAAATTTTGATGAATAGAAACATAGATGGATCGACTTCCCCATTTAGATTGGCTTCTGATGGAATAGCGATTTCTCCCGATGGCAAAGTTTTATTTTTTAGTCCACTAACCAGTCGTCATCTTTTCTCGATTTCAACAGAAGTTCTAAGAGACCGAACTATACCAGACAAAGATTTAATTTATCATGTGGAGTATTGGGGAGAAAAAGGTGCGTCTGATGGAATGATCACCGATGAAAAGGGAACTGTTTATGCTGGAGATTACGAAAACAACAGTATTCGTAAGATATTGCCAAATGGTATAATGGAAACTATCGCACATGATCCGAGAATTTTGTGGCCGGATACTTTTTCAATTGGTCCGGATCAATATTTGTATGTCATTGTAAACCAATTACATCGGCAGCCTAGATTTCATTATGGAAAAGACTTACGAGAGAAACCTTATAGTTTACTTCGTATCAAAATTGATGAATATCCTGCTCCAACCTTTTCATAATAAAAATAGTCAATTAATTGTTTTCATTATATAGTGTAAAACAAACACGAGTAAGTAAGAATTATTAACTTTATTTACTTCTGCCAAATAAAATCAAAATGGTTTAATAGAAACAGTTTATTTGGTTAGTGTTAAAATGCTCCAAGGATTTTTTTATAATATCGGTAAATTCAATGCTGTATTGATATTATTTAAATCCAAACCGATCTGTTCGTTTGTATCCCAAACATTGTAATCCTTATAAGCTTATTTAATAACATGAATACCGCATATATATCTAGTCAACATAATGGATTTTATGGGTAGTCATAACACAAAGTAAGAGACATAAAATACAATAAGGAACTATCAGCCTGATCTTTCCTTAAGAAAAAACAATCCAACTCCCACGGATTGTTTTTTCTCTTTTTATATAAACGATTAATTTTTTACATATTGAGCAAACTACCCAAGATGGATGAATCATCACTTTACGACTACCTTTCAATAAACAGAAAAACCACTGATTAGGCCCAGTGGTTTTTCTGTTTTTACGCTGTATAAGATATACAAAGTTAGTTAACATAATACCTCTTTTCGGAACAAACACAAAAAACGAGTCCTTGATACATAAGGGCTCGTTTGCTTTTTACATTTATCATTTATGCAGCTTTTCATACACCCTTGATACACGGGGCTTCTCATTAGGAGGATCAACCACATAGATGCATAAAAAGAGCACCTTTTATTCATATGCTAGTCTTTTAAAATATAGCATCTTTAGAGAAGGAATGAGTATTTTATCTATACTCTAAGTAATTTAAAAATTGTTTGCTAGCAAGAGATAAAGTTTGATTTTCTCTGTATGCTAACCCAATTTTTCGGTAAGCAGGTACTTCCAATTCTTTTGTGATAACGTCGTAAGAAATGCGTTGTAAAACCAATTGCGGTAAGATACTAATACCTAAACCACTCTCTACCATAGCCATAATGGCATAGTCATCCCATGTCGTAAAATTGATTTTGGGACAAATATTCCACTTTTTAAGCAGTTTAGCCACATCAGAATTCCCTTCTTTTTCTAACAAGATAAAAGATGACTCAGAAAGTTCAGCAATTGGAATTTTTTCGAGATCTGCAAGAGGATGGCTTTTAGGCAATACAACAATTAGGTTATCTTGTTCTATAAATGTTGTTTCCAATTCTGGAAGAGTAGGAAGTCGTAAAAAACCAAAATCCACACGCCCTTCTATAATCCACTTTTCTATTTCGTGGTAATCACCTAAAAGTAATTCAAAATCAATATTATGATAATCAGTTTTAAATTGTTTTATTATTTTTGGAAGCCAATGCGTGGCTACGCTAGAGAAAGTGCCAATCCGAACCACTCCCGATTGTAACCCGTTAATTTCTTCTATCTGATGTTGTAAGTTTTGATATTCTGCAAATAGTCTTTTAGCAGCTGGAAATAAATTTAATCCGTCTGAAGTTAACCGCAAACCAGATCGGCCTCGTTCAAGTAGAGTTACTCCCCATTCTTTTTCTAAATCGTTAATCATCCTACTTATGCCAGACTGAGAATAATTTAAATACTTTGCTGCTTTTGTGAAACTTCCCAATTCCACTGTTTTAACAAAAGCAATATATTTTTGTATATTCATGTCCATAGTATCACAACCTTTGTATCTGTTTTTGTCATGCTTATTATGACAAACATTCGCTTTTGTAATGCTGTTTCCCATGATAATCTACATTTATTAAATATACAAAACAAAGGAATGAAAAAATATGTTTTTTATTAGTAAGGTTTATACCATGGCTCCAAGAAAAGGCTCCACACCTTTACAAGAAAGTACGTATCTTGCTTTACAACAATTAAATATTCCTTTTCAACGTGTTGATACAGATGAAGCCATTACAATGGATGACTGTACTCTTATTAATAAAAAGTTGAACATGAAAATGGTTAAAACCTTGTTTTTATGTAATCGACAGCAAACTTCTTTCTATCTATTTATCACTAAAGGAGATAAGCCTTTTCGCTCAAAAGACTTCAGTAGTGCCCTAAATATAGCTAGAGTCTCGTTTGCTCCTGAGGAATTGATGAAAGATATGTTAGGAACAAAAATTGGAGCAGCAACTGTTTTTAGTGCACTATTTGATAAGGATAATAATGTACAAATTGTTTTTGATAAAGATGTAACTAATGAAGAAGGGTATGGATGCAGTGATGGAACAACAACCGGATATATGAAAGTACGAACAGAGCAAATTATGAATGATTTTTTACCTTATACAAACCATAAGCTATCGACTATAGAGGTGTGATATGTCTTTATATAAAAATAGAATAGCCATAAAAGTTGGAACTTCTACGCTGACAAATAAAATAGAGCTAAATAATCTAAAATCGTTTGATCAAATTGCCTATGGGTTAAGTAGGTGAAGGCAGTGAAATATAAGATACAGTTTGTTTTATCTATGATTATTTTCGGTACAATGGGCTTAATTGTAAGGTATATTGATTTGTCTTCGAGTGAAATAGCTTTACTAAGTAGTTCAATAGGGTGTTTATTTTTAATGATTGTTTTTCTCATGAGGAAGAGAACCATTTCATGGAAATTGGTAAAAGTTAATGCTTGTATCTTATTCTTTTCAGGTATTGCATTAGGAGGAAATTGGATGTTTCTTTACCAAGCATATGATCATACAACGCTCACTAATGCAACACTAGGCTATTATTTTGCACCTGTATTCGTCATGATCCTCTCACCATTTATCCTTAAAGAACAATTACCTGTCAAAAAAATTATTTGTATCGGTATAGCGATAATAGGTATGTTAATGATTGTTGGAAATGGTGTAAGTGCCTCTGGAACAGAAGATTTACTTGGAATCGTTTTTGGATTACTAGCAGCTGCATGTTATGCTGCATTGATGTTACTCAATAAATTTATTCGCCTCATGGGTAGGCTAGAGATTACAATTATCCAACTTGGAATAACAGCTTTACTGCTCTTACCATATGTATTTTTGACGGAAGGATTCGGTGTCTTTGAAGTATCTAAATCGTCCGTGCCCTTTATAATAATTCTGGGGATTGTGAACACTGGTGTTGGATTTTGGTTGTTTTTCTCCGGTATGGAGAAATTAAAAGGCCAAAGTATCGCTATGCTAAGCTACGTAGATCCATTTGTAGCCATATTGATTTCTGCAGTTATCTTGCGAGAACATATGATAATTGTTCAAATAATAGGTGGCGCACTTCTTTTAGGATCGACATTTATAAGTGAGAATAAAGTGATTAATTTTCCCAAAAGAGGTAAGAGTGTATCGACCCTATAATATGCGAAGCAGTAGGAAGTATTAGTTTCCTACTGCTTTATATATATTTAAAAACTTTTCATGTTGATACTGAGGGATTTTTCGATAATTAATTCCGTAAAAGTATATCTTTACGAACTTTTCATTTTTATAAGAAATCTATCATTTTTATTGTTCGCTTAAGTTCTAAAAAATGATTACGAACGTCTTCTGGAATTCATATACTTTTACGAACGTTTTTGTTAAAAAAAGAGGTAAATAAAATAAAAATAAAAATTATTGGCACCGAAAAGGAAATTTAATCTTGATAATAAAAAAAGTTCATACCATTTAAGCGATATGAACCTTTTTAAAACATAGTTATATACCAATAGGTATTTCTTATAATAAAATTAATCCACCTATTATAAAAACAGCACCAAGCATAATACGGAACCCCGAAGACGACACTGGATCGGTAACTATATCGGATGCTACTGCTAAAAAAACTAAAGTTTTTTTAGTCTTTCCTTTTGTGTTTTTATCTTTTACGATGATTAAAATTCCCGAGATTAATAGATACAAACCAACTAGTAAAACTAATATAGGTATAAAAATTATTTCCACCTGCTCTTATGTATTATAGTGTATTTATTTTGTATGCTTTTTATAACGTACATAGCTCTTTGTGTATGTATAAATAAACCATTAGAAAACATTCAATATTGCTCCAATAATAATTGCTATTAAAAAATATATCAGGAGACTAAATGATAGTAAATATTCCCTAGTTTCTCTGTTATATCTCCACTCCATAAAAATTCGGAAACTTAAATAACATAAACAGAAAATAATTAACATGATCCACATAGGAACCTGATCAAAAGCAATAAAGAGTATAATAAAGACAACATAAAAACTTTTTTCTACCCATTTATGCCACTTGTTTGAGTGATTTTTTTCAGTGTCGTGGTCATCTTTAACATTTAATTTTATAGCAAGATACTTTGTAATAAGAGATGCTACTAACAATAATAGTAAGAGGTATAAAAATGTTTTTAGCAATAATATTCAACTCCTATTTAAAATACATTTAATAAAGTGCCAACTCCTATAGAAGCTAAATAAAAGAAGAAGAAAATAACGGCTAAAAGGTGTTCCTTTGTTTCTCTTGCAAATTTCCAGTCCATAAATATATTAAATCCCTGATAAACAATACAAAAAGCAGCTAAAATAATCCACATAGGAACTTGATTATAATAGCTTAGGGAAAATAAAAATATTATGTATAGTACAACTTCTATTCTTGAGTGCCACCTGTTTACTTTTTTTCTGTAAATCTCTGGATCGGTCTCTAAGTGCATCTTTTTCCTTAAGTATTTTTCAACATAATGAGCCATATAAAACGCTACTATAATAAAAATCAAAAATTTGCACATAAATACCTCCTAATATCCAATAATATCATTTTTTTCTATTTTAATTAAATTAATCCACTTATTGTAGAATTAATTATATGATTTAAGGCAGATTTCATTGAACAGTAAGAAGAGGTTTCACTTGTGAATAAAGATATAGTAGCAATTGAAAGTGATAAAATTGCGTTTTACAAAGATTTAAAATATATGTTACTGGGGAAGATGATGCAATAACAAAAATAACCTTGTGATTAAAAATGCGGAAAATTAACAAGCTCTTGTATATCAAGAGCTCTTATTTTTGTAGGGTTCCGGTAATACTTTGTACTTTGCAATTAGAATCTATTTTTTAATTAAAAAGAAAGACCAAAACAGAAAAACGGAAAGTTAATTTATATTTTCTATCCTCATTAGATAGCAATAATCGGGAAAACTTTAGAGTTTATATTGAATAAAGAACACTTGTTCTTGTATAATAAAGAGAACGAGTGTTCTTTTGTTTAAGGAGTACTTCCAATGGATTATGGGCAGCTACCAGACAGAGTCATTATTTGTCTAGACATGAAATCGTTTTTTGCCTTGGTTTCCTCTTTCATATGGGGATTAGATCCGTTGAAAACAAGGCTTGCGGTGGTAAGGATATCAAACGGTCGGGATCGATTGTATTAGCTGCCACACCTTTATTAAAGAAAGAAGAGATCAAAATAGGAAGTCGTTTTTTCGACATTCCTAAAAGGAAAGATACCCATGTAGTGAATCCATCCATGGAGAGAGATATCAAGGCTGTATTTATTTAAACTCTATATTTGAACCTGAGGATAACGCGTTAATAGTGGATATTGAACGTTGCAAAGTTAATGGAAATGTAGCTGAAGAGATAACAGGAGAAAGGACTTCCTCTTCGTATGCCTCTATTGATGTGGATTACGCACTCCCTATAATTCGACTTACATTTGATTGGTACATTGCATACTCTGTTAGAAACGAAAGTTTTACTGTAATAGATGAGTATGAAATGTATAAAGGAAGCGCTTTTGCAGTTTATTCAAAGTCCAGATATCTAGATTTTATCGAAATTGGTACCATAGCTGACGATATACACCCTGGCCCGTTTAAACACTATGGAATACATGCTTTAAATCATATAATTGATGTGGTTTCAACTGAACCTCCAAGTATTTCAGTAATACAAAGAGATCGCGAACCAAAGTGAAAAAATGAGGTTAATATGTAGCACATTAACTATATTAAGAGGGTAGCAATGCTTAAGGGATCAAGAGGTGTTATAAGACGAGAATAGCTTCGCTATAACATTTTGGAATATTTAAGATATTTAGACGCAATTTCGAGGAGAGACATACAAACCACTTACTATTAATTGAAGAAGCCTATAAACATAAGAGGTAAAAACAATGAAATTTTATGAGGCGCTAACCTATGTAAATGAGAACTTTTATAAACCCAATCACTTCGCTATAAAAGCTATTCGAGAAGAAGCTCAAAATTCGGATTATGGCGCTGGTATCTTTCAGTTAAATTCAAAATCTATAAGATTTAGGGTGGCGAAAACTACCCCTAATAAGGTAGGGCAGTTTGTATCTTTTTGGGAAAAAGATGCCGCTCGTAAAAACCAAGCCTTTTCGTATGAAAAAGCTACCGATTTATTGGTTATTAATACCTTTACTAGTACAAATAGATTTGGACAATTCATTTTCCAAAAGAAATTCTTTTAAAACAAAAAATCCTTAAAACGGCTACCACAAAAGGTAAGAGGGCAATTAGAGTGTATCCGATATGGGATAAACCAACTAGCAAACAAGCTATGGAAACACAAAAATGGCAGTTAGAATATTTTGTTGAGACGAATGATGCGAACAATTTGCCCCGCCAAAAATTATTAAAGCTATACTTCGAGAGTCCCAACGATTAAAGTCTTACATACAAATAAATAAGTGTACCTTACGTACTTTAAGAGAGGCCAATGTGTAACAAAGACAGGATTCATTCAGTTTGTTGATGCTCTTAGTAATTTATTTATTTTCATGGATCACATGCAGTTAAGTGAACTAATCGATGTTCGCTTTGTATAGTGAGCGAACCTACTTGAAATGTTTATAATTTTAATAACTATCGAGTCGATTGAAGAAGGGCATTTCCTACATTTGAAGAATAGTAACACCATTAAATGAATTGACGGCTGACTATATCATTGCTAGAGCCACAGATTAAAAAATTGAATAGGAGTGTTCCTTGATGACAAATAGCAAAATGAATCCTAAGGTTGATGAATTTTTAACTAAAGCTAAAAAGTGGAAAGAAGAATATGAGACGTTGAGAAAGATTGTTCTTGACTGTGAGTTGACCGAAGATTTTAAGTGGATGAATCCTTGTTACACGTTCGAGAAAAAAAACATTGTTTTAATGCATGGATTTAAAGAATACTGTGCGTTGCTGTTTCCTAAAGGTTCTCTGTTACAAGATTCTCATGGTATTCTAATCCAACAAACGGAGAATGTACAAGGGGCACGACAAATTCGGTTTACCAATGTGCAAGAAATAGTTGAAAAGGAAGCAGTCTTAAAAGCTTATATCTATGAGGCTATTGAGGTGGAAAAAGCCGGATTAAAAGTCAAAGCTAAAAAGCCTGAAGAACTCATTATTCCTGAAGAGCTACAGCATAAATTTGATGAAATACCTGCTTTAAAAACGGCTTTTACTACATTGACTCCAGGACGACAAAGAGCATATATTCTTCATTTTTCTGCTGCCAAACAATCTAAGACTCGAGAATCAAGGGTTGAAAAATGCATTCCAAACATTCTTAATGGAAAAGGATTAAATGATTAGTACACTTTATTTAAAACATGGCTAATATAAATTGTTAATGTATTTGAGTCAAAAGTGAAATAAGGTTAAGTGAACTGACTGGTGTTCCATTTGTATAAAAGTAGAGTAAATTAAAAAAATTTTATTTGAGGAGAAAATGCTATGGAAGTTTTTGCAGAATATTTAGCGCGTATAGATAGCCCTGACCACCGTGACCGAACAGAGGAAGTTTTGGCTTGGATTGCTCATACTTTCCCGAATTTGGAACCACAAATCAAATGGAATACGCCAATGTTTACTGATCATGGAACATTCATCATCGGCTTTGCCTCAGCGAAACATCATTTGAGCGTTTCACCTGAAGAAATAGGGATTGCGCACTTTAATCATGACATCGCCCAGGCTGGATACAGCGCTACCAAAGGCCTGTTTCGAATTCTATGGAATGAGCCAGTAAACTATGAATTACTTAAGAAAATAATCGAGTTTAATATTTTAGATAAAAAAGACTGTTCAACTTTTTGGCGGAAATAAAAAGCAGATTATGAACGGAGAAGAAGGAGGGGACAGAACGATGGATTTTGAAATGGTTATCAAAGAACTTGAAGCGCTCGGTACGGAACGAATTAAAAAGACTTACATAAACAATGGTGCACACGATCCACTTTTTGGAGTGGCAACAGGAAAAATGAAGCCGATTGCAAAGAAAATCAAGAAAAATCAGGCTTTGGCCGAGCAACTTTATGCGTCTGGCAATTACGATGCTATGTATTTTGCTGGTATCATTGCAGACCCTACAGAGATGACTCCGGAGGATTTCGAGCGTTGGATTGATAAAGTGTATTTTTACATGCTATCCGATTATGTAGTTGCAGTCACTTTGTCAGAAACCGATTTTGCGCAAGTTGTTGCTGATAAATGGGTGGCAAGCGGTGAAGAACTTAAAATGTCGGCAGGTTGGAGTTGCTACTGCTGGCTTTTGGGTAATCGTCCTGACGATGAATTTAGCAAAAGTAAGATTGCCGATATGCTTAATCAAGTGGAAAACACGATTCACGATTCTCCAAATCGAACCAAATCGGCTATGAATAATTTTATCTATACAGTGGGTGTTTCATATTTGCCACTTCATGAGAAGGCGCTTGAAACCGCAAGGGCAGTAGGTCCAGTCGAAGTTAAGAAGGATAAGAAAAAAAGTAGTATTCTTCTTGCTTCCGAAAACATTCAAAAGGATATAGATAGAGGAAGGCTTGGTTTCAAACGCAAACATGTAAGGTGTTAGCATGATTTGTAATGGAGCTATACTATCTGAAACGAGACTAATAAGCATTTAATGATAATTAATTTAAATTTACTATACGTAGGATGTTCTATTCCTTTATAAATCATCCATTGAAGAAGTGGCAGGGGATAAAAGCTTAAAAACTCTTGAGAAAAGGAGAGATTAAAAATGAAAACCCAAAAGGGAAATCTAAGAATTTGTCATAAAGGACACAAATATTATAAAAGCAGTAACTGTCCGACCTGCCCAACTTGTGAGCAAGAAAACAAATCTGAAGATGGATTTCTCTCCATGCTATCAGCACCAGCAAGACGAGCATTGGAAAACAACGGGATAACTACTTTGCAGCAGTTATCAACATTTAGTGAAAAAGAGATATTACAATTTCATGGCATGGGGCCGGCTTCTTTACCTAAACTTAGAACAGCTTTGCAGACCAATGGGTTAGCCTTTAAAATTTAAACATTAAGGATAGTTAAAGCAAGAAATAGATCTGGATAAAGTGTATGACTATGCTGAATTTCCGCATATGGAAGGATGTTAAGAGATAAGTAGTGGGAAAAAGAAGGGCTGGAGATTTAGATAATGAATAACAAACTAGATAAAGCATTAGCGTTACGAAAGAATGGAAATCACAAAGAATCTAACGAATTGCTAAGTGAATTAGTTAAGGAATTTCCAGACGATGCTTTATATAACTATCAATGTGCTTGGAGCTTTGACGTATTAGGAGAAGAAGAAAAGGCAGTGCCCTTTTATGAAAATGCCATAAAGATAGGGTTACCTTCTAAGGATATGGAAGGTGCAGTATTGGGGTTGGGCAGCACATATAGAGCCTTAGGGGATTATGAAAAGTCAAAAGATATATTTTTAAAAGGCATGGAATTATTCCCCGATAATCATGTAATTAAAGTGTTTTATTCCATGACCTTATACAATTTAAAAGAACATAGCAAAGCGATGGAACTGATACTGAAATGCTTACTAAATACGACAAATGACAATGAAATACTAAGTTATAAAAGAGCCTTAAATTTCTATTCAGATAAACTGGATCAGACTTGGAAGTAGTTTATAAAATTTACTGAGTATAAGTTCTTTTCTTGAAACGAGGAGAGGACTTTTTTTTTAACAATACTGGCAGGCTTCCTGTGATAAAATGACTTTTAAAATGATAGATTGTGAAGAAATACATTTAAACTATAAGGTGCGTTTGTTGAACAAGAAAGCCCTTACATATTATATATGTCTAATATGTAAGGAGCCCTATAAGAATTACATTTGAAATAGGAGATTTTTGTTTTGGATCTTGCGCTTCTTTCTTTGTTGAAGCACTTATGTTTGTACCACTCTATCCTTACTAAACTCTTCTTCAATTAGCTTATCCATTAGAAAATGATAAAAAACGTGATAATTCGTTTTAGTTAGTTTGTCCAGTTCCTGGTGAGTGATGATATTATGTTGGATTAGTAAACCTATAGCAGCTGATATACAATTTACTTTTAAATCTTCTTCCCCTAACATATAAATCACCTTCCCTTATTTACTAAGCAACCCATTCTATATAATAGGCATACTTAAGACACGGACTGATATAAGCTCTTTTCTCAAATTATTGCTCTCGTGCTGATAGAAAATGATGATAAAATGTTCTCAACACTTTTTGATGCATACTGTTATCTTTATATACTGCGCTTTCTTTTCCTGCAAAAAAAACAAAACGATTTAAATTTTCCCTTATTTTGGAATGTTGTATTTGTTTTTAACAGTTAGAGAAGCTTTTGAGCGCTCAGTATGTATCTGAATGTCAACACCAAGAACTTATGAACGCCATCCAAGGAAACTGAATAAAGGGATTTATTTTAATTGGTTCTTATTATTTATCTTATGTAAATGCGGTTTTCCTGTAAGTGAAAAAGGCAACTTTAACTATGTCATAAACTACCCTGTAGGTAATTATTAAATTATATAGGGAAATTTACAGCTCAATAAAATACTGTTATTACAAGTTAGTGAGGTAGAAGTATGAAAGAAACCAATAGTAAGAATTTAAAATCTGAAATTATAAAAAAGCACGAGGTATTATTTGCAAAGAGACTAGAACTTGAGAGCGAAGCAAGCCGTTTGATGTTAGAAATTAATTTATTGGATGCACGGAGTACTCTTGATAAAGTAAGTCAGTTAAATCAAAAGATAGATGATATAACCTCTGAAATGGATTATTTGAAACAAGCTCTTGAAGTCATTAATTAAGCTATATATCAGAGTATAACTAATTCTATAGGTATAACCACGAGTAAATTTAAGAGATATTCAAGCAACTAAAATTTTTCAGATGCAACTAGTGGAGAAACCAAAGTATTTTTAACATAATCCTTTTATATAGATGTAATTGCGTTAGTCTAATAAAAGCCAAATAGAAAAGAGTGATCAACTTGGAAGAAATAAGAGGCCAGATAAAATTCAACCTAATTGAAGCACTACATTCAAACAAACAGCCACTTGTTTCATACAAGTGGCTGTTTTACTTAATTCTCTCTAATATTATGTTTAATAACTTCATTGAATTCTTCTACTTCTTTTCGAATACTAATGGTTGGTCCCCAAGAATCGATAAGGTTTATAGCTTCTTGGATAGATTGTAAAGCCTCTATATTCTCCCCTTTTCGTAATAGCAATTGGGCCATCCCGTAGTGATAGTATATTAATTCAATTTGGTTGGCTTTGTCTTTCTGATAAAGAAGGCTATTAAAGCATTTTTCTGCTTCCTCAAGCATATCACAAATGACATAAGCCACACCTAAATTAAAGTAAGCTTCAATGGTCTTTTCTCCTCCATATATTAAACTGATTTCATTAGCTTCTTCATATAATCGGATTGCTGCTCCATAATTTTTATAGACCATACATAGATCACCTCGCACTAATGAAATTCTATGTTGAATCACCGGTGTAGTGAAGATCTCCCTAACTTCTTCAAGAATACATTCTGCTTTGTTAGGATTATTTTTCTTCAACAAGAGCCTTGCTTTTAAGGCAAGTCCCCAAGCTTTCAAATCGTAAACATCAGACCTGCCTGAGCTTAACTGATCTAGTGTCTTTAGACCGGAATCTATTTGTAGCAGGGAACCATCTAGGTTATTGACCTCCATCAATGCCCAACCCAATGTATCAATTCTAAAAAATGCCTCATAGGTATGTTTTCTAAGTTGTTTTGCATAATCAGCTGCTATTTTTCCATATTTAATCCTTAACGGTAAATTAATTCGACTTAGAAAATGGCTTATGCGAAATACCAGTTCAATCAAAAGCTCTTTTTGATCGGATTCGTTTGCCCATTTTATAACCTTGAGTATATTCGGCCATTCTTTCTTAATTTCCTCTAAATCACGACCAAGCAAATAACTCCAATAAATCGAATCCGGAAGATCCCGTTTTAAATAGTTGTCTAAATATTGGATATAGTATTGGCTCCAACGCTTACGTGCTACATTTTCAAATTGTTTATCTTCTAACAATCGTTGTTCACCATATGTTACTACGGTTTGATGACCTAGATAATGGATTTTTCCTTCTATACGTTCTCCTTGGATAAGCGCAAATAATTTCATTTGATCAACAGCAAAATGGAATTTTCGAGCGTCTAGTCCAGCCGCTTTTGCCCAACTTTTCTCGTCAGGAGGTTTGCTGAAAAAGCATAACACTTTCCAAAGGTGTAAAGTATCTTCATTACATTTCTCCCATGTGCGTCCGAAAAGAAAATCAAATAATTCCAACAGTGAGTAACCGGCTTTTCCTAGTTCCTGAATAAGTTGCTGAGCAGGAATGTCATCATCTGCAATGTAAGCTATACTAAGAGCGATAGCTTTAGGATTTCCAGCAGTAGCTGAAATGAGTTGTTCACGAGTTTCAAGAGGGCTATTTAATAACTGTTTCATTTGTTCTTGTTTGTTCGATGAATTAGACATTTTCATATGTTGTTTTACTTCGTAAGAAAGATAGTTAAGAGCATCGTCCTTTTCCAGTCCCTTTAGTTGAATGGTTATTATATCTCTAAAGTTGTTTCTATATTTTTGCTGTAGATTCTCGCGAGATGTGAGTAATACTTTAACGCCTTGTGGAAGATTAGTAATAAATTCATAAATTTCACTTTCAGCTGTATCGATGCTATCAATCACAAGTAATACAGGTTTTTCTTTTGCATAATTAGCTAATGCATTGCGAACCACAAGACGTTTCTCGTCAATGGATCGGTTGATTTGCTCTATCCGTCCAAGTTGGTAAGCAATTGTATTTAGAAAATCACTAAAGGTTAATCCCTTCCAGTCAGCACTAAACCATACTATAGAATTGAGGTTTGGCCAATCCATCTCAAGGCTTTCTGTTTCCCTATAATTCTTCTGAATACACGCATATGCTACTTCAAGAGCAAGGGTTGTTTTTCCAATACCAGCCCATCCGGAAATTAAACATAATGGAGAAGGGGAAATTACCCACTGACGAATTGCCTCCAGGTCAAAGTGTCTTCCAATAAAAACTCCTGACCAGCGTGCTGGCAAGTTATGTATTGTAAAATGTTCCTTTGGAGTAGCAGCTTCAGTCTGAAGTTTATTATGAAATATTTTTTTTACTACTTCCTCAATATCTTTATTAAGGGGTGCACCAAATGAGTTGTCTGCCCCTAATATTTTTGCCTTTTCCAGACACGAAGACACCCAAGCTGGTAAAGCAGGTTTAAGAGTGGGTATAGAAGTTGTTTCCATCAGCTTTGAGAACCAACTGATATCTATATCCGTTTTTTTGAATATTATCCATATGATGCCGAAGAGCTTTCCATCGTCAATACGACCAGGAATATATTTTAATCCCATCTGACCTATCCAACTTTTAATTGTATTGGGAGATACACCTAGTTCATTTGCGATATTAGCTATATAAGATTGTCCTAGTGAGCTATCTTCGCCTTTTTTTCTTTTAATCTTATAATCAGGGTGAAGTTTTAGTTCTTTAACACCCAAAGATAACAGTTCCGCAAATTTCTTCTGATCTTCAATTTCAGCCATACGAACTATACACCTCCTATTAGTTTTATTTTAATGCTATATTCTTTTTTGTATACAAAAAAGAAAAGTACAGTAGCACTGTACTTTTATACAGTACAAAAAGCTATTGATAACGTGATGTTAACAGGTAAAATTAGCCTATGTAATAAAACATTTCAAAATGTATGCACTTACATAATGATAGAAATATGTTTAAGATACAGTCAAGTAAATTAGAGATTTATGAGTTGAAAATAAATTCATATTAGTTTTTATGTTGTGAGTTTATATAGAATTTCTATTAAAGAAAGGAAAATTATTGATGAATAACAACTTACCTAAAATTATGAAAGCAGCTGTCATGCACGGCACAAGAGAAATCAGTATTGAAACATTGCCTATACCACAAATTGATGAAAATGAAGTTTTAATTAAAGTAATGGCTGTAGGAATTTGTGGCTCAGACTTACATTATTATACCCAGGGTAGAATTGGTAAATACAAAGTAGAAAAACCATTTATCCTTGGACATGAATGCTCAGGTGAGGTTGTAGCTATTGGATCAGCTGTTGAAAGATTTAGAGTAGGGGATCGCGTAGCCGTTGAACCAGGAGTAACCTGTGGACATTGTGAAGCATGCAAAGAGGGAAGGTACAATCTTTGTCCAGATGTTCAATTCTTAGCAACACCACCAGTTGATGGTGCCTTTGTTCAATATATAAAAATGCGTCAGGATTTTGTCTTTTTAATCCCGGATTCCCTTTCCTATGAAGATGCTGCCTTAATAGAGCCTTTTTCAGTTGGTATCCATGCAGCGACGAGAACAAAACTTCAGCCTGGGTCAACGATTGCGATTATGGGAATGGGACCGGTAGGATTAATGGCTGTAGCAGCAGCGAAAGCATTTGGAGCAAGTACAATAATAGCAACAGACTTAGAACCATTGCGTCTTGAGGCAGCAAAACGAATGGGGGCAACTCACGTTATTAATATCAGAGAGCAAGATCCTCTTAATGAAATTAAAAATATTACTGAAAACGTAGGCGTTGATGTTGCATGGGAGACTGCAGGGAATCCAAAAGCATTACAATCTTCACTATCTTCAATTCGTCGTGGTGGGAAATTAGCAATCGTAGGTTTACCTTCTCAAAGCGATATTCCACTCGATGTACCATTTATTGCTGATAATGAGATTGATATATACGGTATTTTCCGCTATGCCAACACTTATCCAAAAGGAATTAAATTTCTTACTTCTGGTGCAATTGACACAAAGAATCTTGTAACAGATAGATATCCGTTAGCCGACACACGTGAAGCGATGGAGAGAGCACTAAATTTTAAAAACGAATGTTTAAAAATTATAGTGTATCCAAACGAATAAAAACATTATACTTGAAAGCTAGATTTCTAGTTGATATTTATGACGAGATTCTTGAACTTTTAATTTTCAGATGCGGAGTTAAAATAGGACATTTGCAACTAAACCGCATCTGTTTTTTCTTTAAGGTAAATGTTTATAATACGGACTTTCTACTAGCTTTCTTAACATATTTTTGAAAACGCATTCTGGAGGTATTACCTATGTTAAACGCAGAACAATCACAAATATTAGAGGCTGAAAGTAAAGGTAAACCTAATTCTATTCCTAGGTTATCCTGGTTAGAACGGTTTGGATATGGATCGGGAGACATGGCATATAATATTGTTTTTCAATTCGTTAATGCCTATCTACTTTTTTATTATACTGATGTCGGAGGTATCCATCCTGCAGCTGTTGCAACGCTATTTTTAGTAGTACGAGTTCTAGATGCTATTTGCGACCCTATAATGGGAGTTATTTTAGATAAAACTAATACACGTTGGGGAAAAGCAAGACCATATTTGTTATGGGTCTCACTTCCTTTTGCTTTCTTCACTATCCTATGTTTTACCAACCCTCACTTAGGATCAACTGGAAATATTATATATATGTATATTACCTATATCTTACTAGGGATGACGTTTAGTATGCAAACGATTCCAGTTAATAGCTTAACAGGACGAATTACTAATAATGTTCAGGAACGCACGGTTTTAACAACTACTCGTATGATATTGGTTTATGTAGGAATCCTCCTTTCCATTTCATGCGCAACCCCTCTTGTAACAGCTATTGGAGGCGAAAATCAAGAATTTGGATTTCAGATGACTGCTCTAGTCTATGCTGCTATAAGTATCATTTTAAATCTGTTTAGCTTCTTTACAGTACGCGAGCGCATTGCTCCTAAAAAGAGTAAAAAACATGGACTTAAAGTAACTTTATCTGTTTTGTTTAAAAACAAACCACTACTAGTACTAGTTTCGTCTTTCTTGGCATTTGCTATTGGTTTTAATATTAAACTTAGCACAATGGTTTACTATTTTACTTACAATGTTCATCAAAAGGAATTAGTATTTTGGGGCACTGTTTTATTTTTTGGAGCTGCGCTAATTAGTAACTTATTTATTCCTTTATTCTCTGATAAATGGGGTAGAAAGAGTGTAATGATTGTATCAGCTACAGTATCTCTTATTTCATATATAGGACTCCAATTTACTTCTTTTGATTCAATTGCTTTAATTTTATTTTGGCTGTTTGCTTCGGGATTCTTTACCACTCCACTAAACACACTAGCTTGGGGGATGGTTGCCGATTGTGTAGATTATGCTGAATGGAAAACTGGAGTTCGAGCAGATGGTGTTGTTATTTCCTTAATGAGTTTTACTAATAAGTTAGGGGTTGCACTTGCTGGATCATTCTCAGCCATCTATTTGGGGATAGCAGGCTATGTAGCTAATGCAGAACAAACCGTAGCTTCCTTAAATGCTATAAAAAATATGAATGCTCTAGTACCAGGGATTTTCATTTTACTTTCTGTATTAATAATCTGCTTTTATCCTTTAACTGAAAAAACATATAATAAAATGATTTTGGATTTAGAGAAAAAATCTAAGTAAATGAGTGTGATATAAGTGCAAAATAGCATAAGTGAAAATGCTCCAGTTGTTTGTGTAGGAGAATTATTAATTGATTTCTTTTGTAGCAATATTAATTCCAATTTAATAGAGGGACGCCAATTTTTAAAAAATGCCGGTGGAGCACCAGCAAATGTATGCGCAACTATAGCAAAACTAGGGGGTAATGCATCGTTTAGTGGTAAAGTAGGTAAAGACCCATTCGGCTACTTTTTAGAAGAAACCTTAAATTCATTAAACGTAGATACCTCGATGCTTGCTTGGGATGAAAAGGTAGCAACTACCCTAGCTTTTGTGTCTCTACAAGAAAATGGTGAGCGAGACTTTGTATTTCATAGGGGAGCTGACGCTTTAATGACAATGGAGGACATTAACCTAAATGAAATAAATAAAGCTGAAATCCTTCATTTTGGTTCAGCTACGGCAATGTTAACTTCTCCATTCCGTGAAACTTATTTAAGCCTTATCTCTAGTGCTAAAGAGGAAGGAAAGTTTATTTCTTTTGATCCTAACTATCGAAGAGATTTATGGAAAGGAAGATTAATAGATTTCATCTCAATCGCAAAGAAAGCTATTGCTTTAAGTGATTTTGTAAAAGTAAGTGATGAAGAATTAGAGACTATCACAGGCATTAAGAATCATGAAGTAGGTGTTGATACCCTACATAAAATGGGAGCTAAAATTGTAGCAGTTACTCTTGGAAAAAGGGGAACATTAATATCTAATAGTAGAAAAAAAGAACTAGTGAAGAGTATTCCTATTAAGTCAATTGACTCTACAGGAGCTGGGGATGCTTTTGTAGGTGCAACGTTGTTCAAATTAGCTAATACACAGAATATCAAATCCATTAAAAATGATTTCGATCAGTTACTCGACATTATTGCATTTGCAAACCGAGTTGGAGCGCTGGTATGTACAAAGATAGGAGCAATTGAAGCACTGCCAAATATTGAAGAAATAGAAATTACTAGTGTATAAACAGCCTAGCAGTAATAATACAATAACTAGACACCACTTTATATTAGTCCTATAGCAAAGCCATTTTATACAATATACGCCTTGTCTTTGACTATAAAAGAAATACCTCAGAGAACGTTAATTTAGTTCAGATTTTCCATATGGAGATCGATATTTACATCTACAGGCTGTTAAGCGTCATACATCTAGTCAAGAAATTATAGATAGAGTATTAGGTGGAAATATCTCGTCTCTATTAAATATATAAATCCAGCACCTTCTGTTTGATGTTAGCCTAGGTACTATGAAAAGAACTTGAAAAATGTGTTTCAAGTTCTTCTTTATAGTTATTAAGATTGTTGGTTCTCTACTGTCTCTAATTTTTTATAGTGCGCAATTTTTTCTTCAATTCTCTGCGAATTTAACTCTAGTTCCTCTATCTTGCCTAAGACATCTTTATAATGTTCTTCTAACAATTCCTTTCTTGCCGTAATAGTAGAATCTCCTTTCTGTCGCAAATCAGAAAACTGCTTCATTTTAAGCATAGGCATTCCTGTAACACGTAAACGAATTAAAAACTGAATCCAAGCTAGATCAACGTCTGTATATTGCCGATATCCGGTTTGGGCTCTTTGTACATTTTTTATTAATCCAATTTTTTCGTAATAACGCAAAGTATGTGTAGAAAGACCGGTCATACTTGCTACTTGTTGAATACTGAATAAATTTTCCATATTTATTATTATAACATGAGAAATAAAATGCTTGCTTTAGAGCGCGCTCTAAAGCGTAATATCTAACTTGTAAATAAAATAACTCAGTTGTAAGGAGAGATTCAGTTGATGAATGAACGTTACGAAAATGGTTGGACAACGTTAATGGAAGTAGATGGAGAGGGTGGAAAACGAGTAATTGAATCATTAAAAGACATTGCTCCTGACATTGGGAAATATGTCATTGAATTTGCCTTTGGAGATATTTATACAAGAGAAGGACTTAACCTACAGCAAAAACAACTAATTACGATAAGCTCACTCACGACACAAGGAGGGTGTGAACCACAATTAAATGTTCATATTAATGCTGCGCTTAATGTAGGTCTCACACCACATGAAATAGTAGAAGCCATTACTCACTGTATTCCATACACTGGCTTTCCTAGAGTGTTAAATGCTATTTTTATTGCTAAACAAGTTTTTACAGAAAGAGACTTAACCGTAACTTTGAAATAAAGGCATATGTATATAGGGCAAGTCGATTTTAATTGAACTTTTAAACAGAGGTACGTGTTGATCAGGGGGAAACATAATAAATGGTAGTAGTACCCTAAAAAACATGATTTGTGATACAAGATTAACCTTAGAATAAATATATTTTTCAGCAAAAAACAATCATCCAAAAGATTACGTTGAAAAGGCCTATCATGCGTTAGCAAACGATATATTTGAACATAAAAGTCAAATCCCAAACCTCCACGATGCCGTTTAATTTCATCAGCCATTGGATGGATTCGGACATTTGCACAGACTGGTGAAAAATAGTGCTTGATAAGTAAGCTGTATTTATAACAATATATATAACGTATATAATTAAAGATAAAAGAAAGCAGGACTTAAATGGCAGTTGTTATTATTTGTTGTATGATTTTAGTAGGGTTCCTCTTTATTTATGGGGGATGGAAGCGTTCGTATGATGAAATTAGTTCCGCTCCGGATATTTGGATAGCAGAAATCTTCTTTGATATCATCGGAAAAATATTTAAGGTTTCAGCAGAGACACTTTTGCGTATCTCGCTTATGGTTTTAGGAACTGTTTGGTGTTTATTTTTCATTTTTGTATTAGTTACACATACATATTAAAAGGGTGAAAGAGACGGAGAAAAGTATTTTAGCCCAAGTGAAAAACGAACCGTTGATCAACACATTTGATTCGTGGTTCGTTTTTTGTTATTCAATTATGTTTTCACTTGCCCTGTATTTCCATCCATATCTTCTATGTGCAAAGCACCATCACAAGCATATTTATAATCACATTAATGGCAGCATTAACATATCTAAATCTCCTATATTTTTGCTGTTTTGATCTCTTATTTCTTTCAGTTTACTGATGTTTTTAATATAAATATTTTGATTAGACAGCTCAATCAATTTTTCTTTACTCCATTTTTGGATAATTTTATTCACAGTAATACGAGAAGTCCCAACGTAGCGGGCAAAGGATGTTTGATTAAAGGGAAATTCCTCATTTTCTTTTACGAGCTTTACTAAATAATGAGCCATCTGTTGTTCAACGGGGAGGTTAAGAAACGTAATAATTTCTGCTAGCAGTCTAAACTTATAGAGAAGAGAATTTGTAAAGAGAATGACTGCTTTCGGTTCCTCCTCGTATATTTTTAACATTGCTTCATTAGTAAAATAATATAAAACGGATGGAGCTGTAGTTACAGCAGTTGTTAAATAAGGCTCTTTATTAATACCGTTTTCCCCTAATAACATGCCTTCAGGTACATAGTTAACCGTACGTTCTGCTCCCTTCTCAGTTAAGAGAGTAATCTTTACGCTGCCTTTATCTAAATAATAAAATCCTTTACCAACTTCTCCTTGATAATAGATTGTGGTGTTTTCTTCTAATTTTATCATCTGTCCATACTTTAAAAAGGGACGCCATATGTATCGAAGGTTTACCATTTAATCACCTTTCTATAAACGCGTATTTTAAACGTACAGAAACATTTACTGCATCGAGCATTATTCCTTACTTTGATAACGTGACCAAAGCGTTTATCACTGAAAGAGATAATTTTTTAACAGATCCGGGTTCTTAATTAGAAATCTTTTATTTTTACTATCTATTAGTTTTTTTTCTTTCCATTTTTTTAACGTTTTATAAACCGTAATCCTTGTTAAACCGGTACACGTTGCTAAGTCCTTTTGTGTTAAAGGAATTTCATAGCTTTTAAAGTCATGATAGATGTTTAAAAGCACAGCGGCGATTTGCTGTTCGGTAGTTAATGTATGTAAATTAATTTGTTCAGCTAAGATATGCATTTTTTGAATAATGCTCTTTGTAATAAGGTTTAGTATGGGCGGGTGAATAGTTATAAGCTTTTTAAAATCGTCATAACTAAAATAATATAGTACGGAATCTTTTACCGTAGTAGCAGTAGTGAAATGAGCTTGCTGGTCCATTGCTTGGACTCCCAACAATTGACCTGGCAATACAATGTTTAACACGCGTTCTTTCCCTAATGGGGTAGAGGTATGGACTTTAATTAATCCATTCTCCAAGTAATAAAATCCTTCTCCTATGTCTCCTTGTTCATATACCACATTTTTTTGTTTCATATATTGCCTTTTTCCGTACATTAAGTAGTTTTTGAAATTATTTTCATGATTGAAGAGAATAGCCATCATACTCACTCCTTAATCAAAATATAAGATACGCCTAAAAAATTGAAAAGACAATTGTAAGATCGAGTAACATACTATAGGGTAGGGCATTTTATTTACTTTGCTATAAAAACAAAAATAAGTAAGCGCTTACAATGATATGCGCTTTATTTGCTCTCTTTTTTAATAAGCCAATATTTTTATAAAAATATTGGCTTTCTACAATATCTTAAAGCGAAAAATGCGTAAATGCAATCATATAAATTTCTTATTCGAGCTGCTCCGTCCATTCCAAAAATAAAAAACTCCAAAAAAATGTTAACGAGACTACACCCCTGAAAAAATTCAAATACTATAATTCAATTAATTACTATAAACCTTAAGGGGATGAACAAATATGGGGATTCGTACAGGTGCTCAATATATTGATGCGTTAAAGTCACGCCAGCCAGAAATTTGGTTAGGAGGCAGAAAAATTACAAATGTATTTGAAGAAAAGGTGTTTCAACAGCCTATTTTAGAAATTGCGAAGTTGTACGATATGCAGCATGACCCGGCTTACCAAGAGAAAATTACTCATATTTGCGAAGAAACAGGAGAGAGAATATCAAATGCCTTCTTAATTCCTAAAAGTTACGAAGACTTAGTAGCCCGCCGAGAAGTGTTTGAAGCATTTGCAAAAGCTACCTTTGGACTGATGGGAAGAACACCGGATTTCTTAAATGTTGTAGTCACTTCTTTATTTCATAATGCTAGTTTCCTAGATCATTACAATGAACAGTGGGGCAAAAATATAAGAGATTATTACCGTTATATTCGTGATAATGACTTGTTTTTAACTCATGCTATTATCAACCCGCAGAATGACCGAAGCAAAGCCTCCCATGAACAGCAAGATCTTTTTACTCATTTAGGTGCTGTCAAAGAAACGCCAGAAGGACTTGTTGTAAAAGGAGCTAAAATGCTAGCTACACTTTCACCTATTACCGATGAAGTGATTGTTTATTCGTTCCCAGGGTTTAAACCTGGCGATGAACGTTACGCACTTGCTTTTGCGCTGCCGATTGATACACCAGGACTTCGAATTCTTTGTCGAGAAGCTATGCAAGACGGAACAAGATCAGTGTTTGATCATCCGCTAGCCTCTCGATTTGAAGAGATGGATGCAGTCTTGATTTTTAACGATGTGCTGATTCCTTGGAACCGAGTGTTTTTATATAACAATATTGAAGCTGCCAATCTTCTTTATCCTAAAACAGGAATCGCTCAGCAACCGGCACATCAATCTGGCGTAAGAGGATTAGTTAAACTTCAATTTGCAACGGAAGTAGCTTGTAAAGTAGCGGATGCAATTGGTGTAGACGGATATCTAAACGTTCAAGAGAGCTTAGGGGAGTTGATACAGTCAGTAGAATCCATTAGGGCTTTGCTTCGAACATCAGAGTATGAGTATACGATTAATGAAAAAGGAGAAGCTCTTCCAAACGAAACGGCTTTAGAAACAATTCGTGGATTGCTTCCTAAAATGTACCCTCGTGCTATTGAAGTCATGCAAACAATTGGTGCAGGCGGCTTGCTGATGTCTCCTACAGGAGCAGATTTTGAAAATCTTGAATTAAGAGAGGATTTAAATCGTTATTATGGAGGCCGAGAAGGAGTACCTGCTGTAGACCGTGTTCACTTATTTAAATTAGCGTGGGATCTATGTGGAGAAGCATTTGGCCAAAGGTTACTTCAATACGAGAGATACTATACAGGAGATCCAATCCGTAAAAGAGCTATTTTCTACAATAGCTACAAGCGCAGCCATTCATTTGCCATGGTAGATGCTGCTTTAAATACAGAAGTTAAAAAGAAAGAAGTAACAAACAGCTGATACCCATACTCTTTTTATCTAAAAATGAACTTTGTTAATAGATACAGAGTCTAGGTTCATGACGTTCTTAATAAGGGAGGTCTAAAGATGCAGCGGTATGAGGATGGAATACTAACTTTACCAGCATCAGTAATAGCTATAGGTGCATTTGATGGCGTGCATCAAGGACATCAAGCAGTGATTAAGCAAGCTGTAACTCGAAGCAAAGCGTTAAAGGTACCTAGCGTTGTTTATACATTTGATCCTCCTCCTCGCTTTCATTTTCAACAAGATCAAGTGTTAACGCTCATTGATCAAAAGGTAAATCTGATAGCAGAGTTAGGAGTAGACTACGCAGTTATTATCCATTTTGATGAATTATACGCTAAGCGCCCATCAATCGATTTTATCAGTAACTTAAAAAAGCTTAATCCATCGGAGATCATAGTAGGCAACGATTTTCGTTTCGGCCGAAATAGAGAAGGAGATATTAAGCTGCTAGCAAAGCACTTTCTCGTAGATATCATCCCGCCTGTCTGTTGTGCAGAAGGAACAAGAATTTCTTCTACTAGAATTCGCCAGTTAATCCAGCAAGGTGCAATTGAACAATCAAATGATTTATTAGGCTGGTCTTTACAAAAGGAATATGTATAAAAACATTAGTGTTTAAAGATAAGTATGAGACTTCTTTAGAAGGAGGAAAGTGAAAATGAAATTACTAGGCATATCAGGCACGATTATAGGTTCTAAAACAGGCGCTGTTGTTCAACAAGTACTTGAAGAAGCTAAATTGCAGCATCCAGATATCGAAATTGAATTTTTAGATTTACGAGATTACACTATCCAATTTTGTGATGGCCGCGATCTCTCGGCTTATTCAGAAGATACTAAAAAAGTCATTGGAATTATTTCTAGCGCTGATTTTTATGTAATTGGTTCACCTATCTTCCAAGGATCAATCACGGGTGCTCTTAAGAATGTATTTGATTTAATACATCCTCAGGTTTTCCGAAATAAAGTAATAGGGTTCATCGCCACAGGCGGTACTTATCAGCATTATTTAGTCATTGAAAATCAGTTAAAGCCTATTGCGGGTTACTTTCGTGCTTTTGTGGCACCGAGTTATGTATACGCTCATACGACTCACTTTAATCAAAAGAATGAGGTAGCCGATCCGGAAGTGTTAGGTCGCATTAAGAATTTAGCAAATGAAGTCGTCTACATGCAGAAAAAACTAAAAGTAAGTGAGCTGGAAATCCTGAATTAATCATATTTTAAGATCTTAGTATTTTAAGTGCAATCAAACCAACCATTATTTTTTGAAAATTAAAATTTATTAAAAGGAGCTTATCTCAATGACAAATACTATTCAATCATCTAAACCATTAAATCTTTGGAAGTTTATCGAAGATCATAAAGATCAGTTAAAACCACCTGTAAACAATAAAGTGGTATGGAAAGATTCAGAATTGATGTTTATGGTCTTGGGGGGCCCAAATAAACGCCGTGATTTCCACGTAGATCCTTCCGAAGAGATCTTTTATCAATTAAAAGGTGATTGCTATGTTGAAATTATTAATGAAGAAGGCAAGCGCGAAGTTGTAACGGTGAAAGAAGGAGAAGTGTATTTACTTCCTCCAAACGTTCCGCATTCTCCACACCGTGTAGCAGACACAATCGGTATTGTTATCGAGCGAAACAGAAGTGAAGGGGAGTTAGAAGACTTTGTATGGTTCTGTGATGAATGTGATGCGGAAATGCATCGTGTGAAAGTTCAGCTAACTAATATTGAAGTTCAAGTAAAAGAAGCCATTCATGAGTTCAACAGCAGCTTAGAATTACGCACATGTAAAAAGTGTAATCATGTTATGGCACCGGAAGCGAGTGAATGGAAATGCGAATAGATTTTCACACACATATCATTCCGGAAAGTTTCCCTGATTTTGCTCAAAAATATGGCGGTGAGCGCTGGCCCGTGCTAGAACGTACATGTACATGCGGCGCATCGATTATGGTCGGAGGGAAAAACTTCAGAGACGTAACGGACCAAGTATGGAGCCCTGAAAAACGTATAGCTGACATGGATAAAGAAGGAGTAGATATTCAAGTGTTATCTCCTATCCCTGTTACGTTCTCTTATTGGGCTCAGCCCGAACATGCATTAGAAATGGCTAAAATCCAAAATGATTTTATTGCAGAAACAGTTGCTACGTACCCTGATCGCTTTGTTGGGTTAGGGACGGTCCCTATGCAAGACGGACCTACGGCTGTTAAAGAAATGGAACGGTGCATGAATGAATTAAAACTGCATGGAATTGAAATTGGGACAAACGTCAATGGACAAAATTTAGACCATCCGTCTTTCATTGAATTTTTTCAAATGGCTGAAAGGTGGGAAGTGCCCATTTTCATTCACCCGTGGGAAACGTTAGGCCGTGATCGAATGCCAAACCATAACTTTATGTATACCGTAGGAATGCCAAGTGAAACAGCACTAGCGGCTGCCACTCTTCTATGGAGCGGCATTATGGAAAAATTCCCTAAATTAAAAGTCTGTTTTGCACATGGAGGAGGATCTTTCCCTTATATTCTTCCTAGATTAGATAAAGGGTGGGAAGTGTGGCCGCATCTTAGACTGACAACACATCCTCCTAGTTACTATGCAAAGCAATTTTATTTTGATTCGTTAAACTACGATCCACTAAATATAAAGTACATGATTGAACGGTTTGGACATGAAAAAATCTTTATGGGGTCGGATTATCCATTTTTACTGCGTGAAGTTGTTCCAGGAAAAGTTCTGGATGAAACGCTGGATTTAACTGAACAACAAAGATTAGATATGTTAGGTGGAAATGCCGCGAAGTTTTTAAACATCGGGCAAGAGAAAAGGAGTGACATTTATGCCGACAGTACAAACACCAGAGAATAGATTACAAGAACTTGGCTTAACGCTGTCAAAGGTTCGTCCATCAGTAGGAAACTACGTCAGCTGTGTACGAACAGGTAATTTATTGTTTACTGCTGGCCAAGGTGTAGATCAATATCACGGCAAGTTAGGCAAGGATTTAACAATTGAAGAGGGATATAAGGCGGCTCAGCAATCCATGCTGAATGTATTGAGTGCGGTAAGTTACGAGTTAGAAGGGTTAAGCAAAGTGAAGCGTGTCGTTAAAATTCTTGGTTTTGTAAATAGTACGGAGGACTTTACGGACCAGCCTAAAGTAATGGATGGTGCTTCAGACTTACTCGTAAAAGTATTTGGGGATAAAGGGAAACACGGCCGTTCAGCTGTAGGAATGGCTCAGCTCCCGAATAACACAGCTGTAGAAATTGAAATGATTTTAGAGATTGAGGAGGATATCCGATGAGTAAAGAGGCAGTTATTGAAAAAATGACGGTAAAAGATGCAAAGCTTTTTATTAATGGAAAATACGTAGATGCTCTATCCGGTCAAACCTTTGATACCTTTAATCCAGCAACGAATGAGAAATTAGCTTCTGTAGCTAATGGCGGCACAGAAGATGCAAAGCGCGCTATCGACGCAGCTCAACGTGCATTTGAAAGCGGTATTTGGAGCAAGATGCCTGTTGAAGAGCGCTCTGCCATCCTTTGTAAAATGGCTGACTTAATTATGGAAAAGGTAGATGAACTAGCTTATTTAGAAACGCTAGATGTAGGAAAACCTATTAAAGAAAGTCGAGAGTTTGATATTCCACGAGCAGCTCAAAACTTTCGTTTCTTTGCTGAAATGGCTAAATATATGGTGCATGAGCATTACGAAAAGCATAATGTCATGTCCTATGCCAAGTATTCACCAGCGGGAGTTACAAGCCTCATTATCCCTTGGAATCTACCTTTTATGCAGATGACATGGAAAGCTTCGGCTGCTTTGGCATCTGGCAATACAGTGGTTATTAAGCCCGCTTCTTATACACCGTTAAGTGCAGTAATGCTTGGAGAAATCGCTAACGAGGCTGGATTGCCTCCTGGTGTATTGAATATTATTACAGGTCCGGGGAATACGGTAGGGACTACTATGTCTACTCACCCGTCCGTTCGCCGTATTTCATTTGTAGGGGAAAGTAATACAGGAAAAACGGTCATGCGAAATGCAGCAGAAAACCTGATTCCTGTTTCGCTAGAGCTTGGAGGCAAATCAGCCAATATTGTATTTGAAGATGCGGATTTGGATGAAGCAGTAAAAGGATCTATCGAAGCAATCTACCGAAATCAAGGAGAGATATGCTTAGCAGGTTCTCGTTTACTTGTACAAGAAAGTATTTATAAGCAGTTTCTTGAAAAGTTCACAGCAGCGGTAAGAAATATTAAAGTAGGCGATCCTCTGAGTGAAGAGACAAACATGGGAGCACTTGTATCACAAAGTCACTTCGAAACGGTCGATGAATATGTCCGAATTGGTTTGGCAGAAGGGGCTAAGCTGGCATGCGGAGGAAAAAGAGTAGAAGGTCTAGAAACAGGAAACTTTTATGAGCCGACTGTTCTTTACGACGTAGATAACAAAATGCGTGTAGCTCAAGAAGAAATTTTTGGACCTGTACTTGTTGTTATTCCATTTAAAACAGAAGAGGAAGCAATTCAAATTGCCAATGATTCTATTTATGGATTAGCAGGAGTCGTTTGGACAAACGATTTACGAAGAGCACAACGAGTTGCTTCTGGAGTTACTGCTGGGTTACTTTGGATCAACTGCTGGTATATTCGTGATTTAAGAACGCCATTTGGCGGAGCAAAAGCAAGTGGAATTGGTCGTGAAGGCGGCCGGCACAGCTTTGAATTTTATACAGAAGCTAAAACAATTACGATGAAACTTTAACTCTATAAAAGAGGTGATTAACGGATGCGTACGCTTATTAGTGAGCTTGCAGAAGAACTTTTAGAAGCAGAAAAGACGAATCAGCCAATTTCTCCTATTACAGAACGACATGCTGCTTTATCAGTAGCTGATTCTTACCATATTCAATTAGAGATTGTAAAAAGAAAGCTGGAAGAAGGAAAAAAGATTATTGGTAAAAAAGTTGGTCTAACCAGTAAAGCCATGCAAGATATGTTAGGAGTTAGTGAGCCTGATTATGGACACTTATTTGATGATATGAAAGTAACGGATAATGAAACAATCAACATTCATTCAATGGTGGCTCCAAAAATTGAAGCGGAAATCGGATTTATTCTAGAAGAAGATTTAAAAGGTCCAAACGTTACCTATATAGATGTCTTAATGGCAACGAAATATGTGGTGCCGACCATCGAAGTCATTGATAGTCGCATTGCCGATTGGAAAATCAAATTAGTCGATACGGTTGCAGACAATGGCTCTTCTGCCAAAGTAGTGGTAGGAAATAAATATTCCACAATTGAGCAAGCCGATTTACGTACGACTAGTATGATTCTCTATAAAAACAAAGAGCTTGTCGCAACAGGAGCTGGGGCAGCTGCCCTTGGGCATCCGGCACATGCGGTTGCATGGCTGGCAAATAAGCTATCCGATTTCGATATTTGTCTAAAAGCCGGCGAATTAATCTTACCAGGGGCTCTATCTGCAGCAGTACCAGTTGCGAGCGGGGATGCAGTAAAAGCAGAATTCGGCTCTCTTGGTTCAGTATCCGTACGTTTTGAATAATACCGGAAAGAAGGTGAAGAGTAGTGGGAAAAGTGAAAGCCGCAATTATTGGCTCAGGAAATATTGGGACCGATTTGATGTATAAGCTTCAGCGCAGCGAATTTATCGAGTTAACAGCTGTTCTTGGAATTGATCCGGATTCAGATGGTCTAAAAAGAGCGAGAGAAGCAGGATATCAAACATACAGCAATGGAATAAAAGCCCTTGCTGAAAATCCAGACCTAGCAGAAATTGTGTTTGATGCTACATCGGCTAAGGCTCACGTTAGACATGCAAAGATTTTAAAAGACTTAGGAAAAATGGTTATCGATTTAACTCCTGCTGCCAAAGGACCTTTCGTGTGTCCTCCTGTTAATCTCGGAGAAAATCTTGAATCAGAAAATGTAAACATGATTACATGCGGCGGTCAAGCGACGATTCCTATCATCTATGCAATCAACCAAGTTGCAGATGTAACATATGGAGAAATTGTGGCTACTATTTCTAGCCTAAGTGCTGGACCAGGAACAAGAGCAAATATTGATGAGTTTACTGTTACCACAAGAAAAGCTATTGAAAAAGTAGGCGGTGCAGACTGCGGAAAAGCTATTATTCTGTTAAATCCGGCTGATCCACCTATCTTAATGCGCGATACAATTTATTGTAAAGTGAAAAATATGAATAAGGAAGCTATTCAAAAGGCTATCAAGGATATGGTCAAAAAAGTACAAGAATATGTACCAGGCTATAATTTAAAGCAAGAACCATTATTTGATAGTGATCAAGTAACAGTCTTTTTAGAGGTAACTGGAGCCGGAGATTATTTTCCTTCTTATGCTGGTAACTTAGATATTATGACGGCTGCTGCAGCGAAGGTTGCGGAAGATTATGCGCGCTATACACTGCAAGAGAGCTTATATGGAGGAATAAAGAAAGAGAGGGCTATGACGAATGAAACGTAACAGTGATAAGCCTATTAAGATTACAGAGGTCAGCCTCAGAGATGGAAGTCACGTAGTCAAGCATCAATTCACAGAAGCACAAGTAAAAAGTGTAGCGAAAGCGCTGGACGATGCAGGGATGCACTATATCGAGGTTAGTCATGGAGACGGGTTAGGAGGCTCGACTCTGCAATACGGAAAGTCTCTCGTTGACGAAATGAAATTAATTGAGGCTGCGGTAGAAGAAGTGAAACAAGCCACCGTTGCTGTTCTTTTAATTCCAGGAATTGGAACGGTACATGAGCTGAAGCAAGCAAATAGTCTTGGGGCAGGCTTAGTCCGGGTAGCTACACATGTGACGGAAGCAGATGTTTCTGCTCAGCACATTGAATATGCTCGAAAACTAGGGATGGAAACTTTCGGTTTTCTAATGATGGCCCATTCAGCACCCGTAGAAAAGCTTGTGGAGCAAGCAAAGCTAATGGAAAGCTATGGGGCACAAGGAGTTTACATAACTGATTCAGCAGGAGCTCTTTTGCCTCATGAAGTTCGTGAACGTGTTAGAGCACTTCGTCAATCTCTTCAAGTTGAAGTTGGTTTTCACGCTCATAATAATCTTTCGTTAGCTGTTGCAAATACGCTTGCTGCTATTGAAGAAGGCGCCACGAGAATAGACGGAAGTGTTCGTTGTTTAGGAGCCGGCGCAGGCAACACTCAAACTGAAACACTAATAGCCGTGTTAAACCGTTTAGGAATAGATGTCGGTATTGATTTGTATAAAATAATGGATCTGGCTGAAGAAGTAGTAGGACCTATCCTGCCAGGCTCTCAAGAGATTCGAAAAGGCAGCCTCGCAATGGGTTATGCAGGCGTGTATTCTAGTTTCTTACTTCATGCAGAGCGTGCTGCAAAGCGTTTTAATTTGGATTCACGTGATATTTTACTTGAACTTGGTAAAAGAAAAGCAGTCGGCGGTCAAGAAGATATGATTCTAGACGTGGCTGCTGAGTTAGCTCAAAGAAAGGTGGAAATGTGATCATGCCTTTAACGAAAAGCGGAAATTTAGAAATCGTTGACTATCTTTTATCTGCAGAAAGAGAAGGGTATGAAGTAACAAAAGTGACGGAACGCTACCCTGATTTGACAATTGATGAAGCTTACAGCTTGCAAAAACAATTGATCCAACGAAAAGTACAAGACGGTGTAAAACGAGTAGGTGTAAAGCTTGGTTTAACAAGTAAGGCTAAGCAGGAAATGATGGGGGTACATGAAGCGATTTATGGATACTTAACAAGCGACATGCTGGGACTTGAATGGGAACCTATAGTATTTAATCAGCTGATCCACCCAAAAGCTGAGCCTGAAATTGCTTTTTTAATAGGGGAAGACCTCTGTGGAACCAACTTAACTGAAGAAGATGTTTTAAAAGCAGTAAAATATGTTGCACCAGCTCTTGAAATTATCGACAGCCGTTACTTGGATTTTAAATTTACTCTTCCTGATGTAGTAGCTGATAACTGTTCGTCTTCACGTTTTGTTGTAGGGAGCAATTGGATCAAGCCTGACCAAGTGAATCTAGCTAATATCGGAATGGTGATGTCTAAAAACGGAGAGGTTGCTACGGTAGGCGCGGGTGCTGCCGTATTAGGACACCCTGCTAAAGCTGTCGCCTGGGCGGTTAATAAACTAGGTGAACATAAAGAGGGATTGAAAAAAGGGGATATCGTATTAACTGGAGCGGTATCTGAAGCAATTTCTTTTAGACCAGGTGATAGTATCCAGGCACAGTTTGCTGATTTAGGCAGCGTATCCTTCAGCTGCAGCTAACTAGCATTTTTAAATAATTATTTCATCTGAACATAAAGACCCTTTGTTGTATAGAAAACTTTAAGGGAAGTCGATAGTATGCCGATTGTACAAGTTCACCTTCTGGAAGGAAGAGAAGAAAAAGATATTAAAAACATGTTAGTAGAAGTAACCGAAGCAATTTCTAACAGCCTTCACGTTGAAAAGGAAAGAGTAAGGATCATCGTCAACGAGGTTCCATCTTCGCATTGGGGAATTGCAGGAATATCAAGAAAAGAAATAGATATGGATAAGGAAACATAAGTTGAAAAAATTTGATTAGCTATAATAAAAGAGCGGTATATTTATATACCGCTCTTTTTTGTATACATCGGAAACTCTCTAAGGAAAAAGAATCGTTCTTTTAATAGTCGCTTTAAGTTAGTTGATTTTTTTCAGCAGCGCGCGCACAGGACTTCCATCAGCTTCAACTAAAGGAAGAGGAGCTGCGATTAATTCATAGTCTCCTGAAGGGATTTTATCTAGTAAAACACCTTCTAAAATGTGGATTTTATGGTATGCAAGTTCATGGTGAGCCGCTAGTTCTTTACTATCGAGTGGATCTACTGAAGGCAGATCAATGCCTAGCAGGCGAATGCCAAGCTTAGCTAGGTAAGAAGCTAAGCTTGGTTCAATGTAAGGAATGGTTTCAGGGAAAACACTTCGGTCTTGCCACGCGTCTGTTCGAATCAATAAGCGTGTAACACCTTTTAAATTAACATCGGACAATTCATTTATTCCAATGCTTTTATTAGCTGGAATATGGACAACTTTTGTGCGTCCAATATATAAATCTAAGTCTAAATCTATAACCTTTTTTCCGTTATCATCGAAATGAAAAGGTGCATCGATATGAGTGCCTGTATGGATACTCATTGTTATTTTTCCAACATTTACAGAACCGGTCTCTTCTTTACTCCAATTCACCTCATAAGAAAAGGGAGTATCACCAGGCCATCCTGCTGTTTTTTTGTCTAGAGGCTGTGAAATATCAATCCATTTGCTCATTCTTACTACCTCTCTATCTTTTTATAGAATATTTATAGCTTCGTTCGCAGGCTCCATAGTTCTGGGAAGAAGTGCTGATCAAGAGCTCTCTTTAAGTAATTCACTCCAGATGATCCGCCTGTACCTTGTTTGTTTCCAATAATTCTTTCTACTGTACTCATATGACTAAATCGCCACATTTGCTGTTGATTTCCGATATCAACTAATTTTTCTGCTAATTCGTATAAGTCCCAATACTGATCAACGTTCCGGTATACGGTAAGCCACGCATCCTCTACGGTGGCATTCGGTTCGTAAGGCTGTGAACAATCTCTTTGCAAGACTTCTTGATCTACCTGCAATCCGCGTTTCATAAGAGCATGAATAGCAGCATCATAGATACTAGGCTCATGAAGAGCTGTTTGCATTTTTTGATATAAATCCGCATCATGCTGGTAAACAGAGAGTGTATGGACATTTTTATTTCCTAAAGCAAATTCTATTAGGCGATTTTGATAGGATTGAAATCCGGAAGATTGACCTAATTTATCTCTAAATTCCATGTACTCTGCTGGTGTCAGCGTAGAGAGAACACTCCAAGATTGAATTAGCTGCTGCTGAATTCTTGAAACACGTGATAACATTTTAAATGAAGGTTCCAGGTTATTAGCACGGATGCACTGAATAGCAGCTGTTACCTCATGTAGAATTAGTTTCATCCATAGTTCACTAGCCTGATGGATGACAATAAACAGCATTTCATCATGGTGATTAGAAAGTCTATGCTGACTAGATAATATTTTATCAAGGTGCAGGTAGTCTCCATAAGACATAGATTTCTGAAAGTCGGTTTGAAGTTCTTTCTCTAGTTCAACTGCATTTGGTGCCTTGTTATTTGTCGTTTTCATTTTGTATCCCCCTTGTTTTTATGTAAAATAACTTGAACGTTAACGTAATTCCTCTAATTCTTCTTTTAAGCTGCTATTAGCCATATCTTCTACAAAGTGATGGTTAACTTTTCTTTTCTTAGAGATAAAATAAGCAATGGATAAGAATGCTAACCAAGGAATTCCAAACTGAAGCATAATTTTAAAATCTGTAAACCAAGTGGTAATCATCAAACCAAGTAATAAGATGGCTCCTAAAATCGTAAAATAGGGGAAGCCAAGCATCCTTACCGGTAATTTTCTTCCACCAGATTTCTCCCATTTTTTTCGGAAGTAGAGGTGAGAAACAAATATCATAAGCCATGTGAACATAGCTCCGAACATTGAAATACCCATCATGAAGGCATACGAAGAGCTTGGGAGCAGTCCATTAACTGCTGCCGCAAGAAAAATGCCCAAGGTTGATACAGCAAGGGCCCATAGCGGTACACCTTTTTTACTTAGTCTCCCTAAAAAAGCTGGTGCATGTTTACTTTGAGAGAGGGAGAACATCATACGTGTAGAAGCATATAACTGACTGTTCATAGCTGATAAAGCAGCCGTTAAAATAATAAAATTCATAATTCCAGAGGCAGCGGGGATATTCAGAATTTCCATTACTTTCACAAATGGACTTTTATCAACTTGAGCTGACTTCCATGGAACAATCATTAGCATGATACCTATAGTCAAAACGTAAAAAGTAGTTAAACGAAACACAGTTGCTTTTAAAGCCTTCGGAACGGCTATATCAGGCTCTTTTGCTTCTCCAGCTGTAACTGCAATCATTTCGGTTCCTAAGAAACTAAAGAGGGAAATAAAGACAGCTACCCACATTCCCCACCACCCAAAAGGAAGGAATCCACCATCATTTACAAAATTACCTGTACCCATATTAGGGCGTGCATCTGTTCCAAACAGAACATAGGATCCTAAAAGAATAAAGCCCACAATTGCACTAATTTTTATCATAGAAAACCAATACTCAAAAGTAGCAAACGTATTAACACTAGTTGCGTTTACATAGATTAGTATAGTAGCAAACACTAAAATCCAGACAATACCCGGAACGCTTGGAAACCAGTACTTCATATACACGGCTATTGCACTTACTTCTACTCCAACGGCGAGAACGTTGGCTATCCAATATGAATAGCGAACCAAAAAGCCTGCCAGGGGATGTACATATTTTTCAGAAATTGTTCCAAACGATCCAGAAGTAGGGTGGGCCACTGTCATTTCTGCCAAACACCCCATTAAAAGTAATACAACAAAAGCTCCTAAGGCATAACTAACCAATACACTAGGTCCAGCTGTTTGAATCGCAAGTCCACTGCCTAAGAACAGTCCAGTTCCAATTGCACAGCCCATCGAAATCATTGTCAATTGACTTGTTTTTAGATTTCGTTTTAATCCCTTTTCTGCGTCATCTTTGTTTGGCAATTGAGTATTGTGGGTTTTCATATTTCATCTCCTTCATAGTTTCAAAATAATGGTTTGGCTGCATATCTACGTCAAATAGCTTCCTTAAGATTTAGAAAGCGCTTACTTTTTTGTTAAAAAAACAAGCAGTTTAGCTTTTACGCCACTACTTCACGTTCATTTTTAAATTTTTCATATTCTTTATCGTTCATAATTTTTTTCAAAGTTTGTACTACTTCCCAAACTTCTGTATAAGAAGTGTAAAGAGAAACAGGAGCAAGGCGAATAATATTCGGAGCGCGGAAATCTGGAATGATACCATTCTCTTTTAATGCTTTACAAATGCGCGCTGCTTCCTTATGTTCAAGACTTACGTGCCCTCCGCGCTTTTTATCTTCTCTAGGGCTTCCAAGGGTAAAATTGAAGTCACTCAGCTCTTTTTCTAATAAATACATTAAATAATGATTGATTTTAAGAGATTTAGCTCGAATATTATCTATACCAGCTTCAGTGAAAATTTCTAGCGATCCAATTAAAGGAGCAAGACTTAAAACGTGGGGTGTTCCAATTTGATAAGCACCGGCTGAATCAGCAGGTGTTAATGTGTGCTCCATATCAAACTGCTTTTCTTTTTTTGAACTAAACCAGCCTGCTAAACCAGGTGCTGTTCCAAAATGTTTTTTATTTACATATAAACCGCCTACACAGCCAGGTCCACCGTTTAAGTGCTTATAATTACACCAATACGCAAAGTCAACATCCCATTTACTAAAGGAGTGAGGAATTGCACCGATAGAGTGGCAGCCATCAAATCCAATCAAAATTCCACGCTTGTGTGCTTCAGCCGTCAATCGTTCCATATCTAATATTTGGCCGCTGCGATAGAGTACAGTTGGTAAGATAATTAAAGCAATCTCATCGGTCATAGCCTCAATAATGTCATTTTCTTCTAAAAAACGGCCATCGCGGCTTTTTACACGTATAAGGTGAGTATCTGGATTGTATCCATGGGTTCGCAGCTGACTTTGAAGCGCATAAATATCAGATGGAAAGGTCAATTCATCAGCTAAAATCTTTGTGCGCGTTCCTTTTGGATTGTAGAAAGTAGCTACAAGCTGATGAAGGTTAACTGTTGTCGAACCGGTTACAATGACTTCTTCGCTAGAAGCCCCCACTAACGGCGCACTCATTTCACCTAATTTTTCGGACAAGGAGAACCATGGGTGTTTCCCCTGAGTCCATCCATCAATTCCTTGTTCTTTCCAATCATTTAATACTTCTATAAGTCTGCGTTCAGCTCTTTTAGAAAGGAGCCCCAATGAGTTTCCATCCATATATATGGAATCAGGCTTTAAATAAAATTCGTCACGAAAACTTGAAAGTGAGTCTTCTTGATCCAACTGTTTTGCATACTCTAATGTAGGTTTAAAGGTATTTAATTGCATAATTTTCCTCCTCTGCATTACTTAATATGTATCCTAGAAGAATCGTAACAAAGAATATGACACAGTGTCAATAATATAATTTTGAAAATTAAAAAAATAATTTTTGTAATAAATTCTCTTTATTGCTTTTCGTTTTGTGAAAACTTCTATATCCTAGAGAGTAAAACGGATAGGGAGGAAGGAGCCTTAATGAATGAAAATAACATGGAAGATAAACGGCATTTACGTTCAATAAAGACTCGACAGAAATTATTAGAAGCTGCAAGAGAAGTATTTATACAAGAAGGTTTTCACAAAGCAACTATCACTCAAATAATAAAAAGAGCAAGGGTTGGGTATGGTACTGCATACGTTCATTTCGAAGGAAAAGAAGACTTTTTAGTTGTATTAATGGAGAATGTTATGGAGAAATTTTATGAAATTGCCGAGGCTGCATTTTTACCCGCATCTGTAAATGAAGCAGAAGAAATGATTCATAAACAAACGAACGAGTTTTTAAAAATGGCTGAAGATGAACAAAAAATGCTGCAAGTGTTTGAGCAGGCTATTGGTATTTCTCCTCTCGTTTCAGAGAAATGGAAGAACATTCGGGAAAAGTTTATTCAACGAATTTCAGAAGACATTGCCTATGCGCAGCGCAATGGATTAGCACGTAAAGATGTACATAACGAGTTAGTAGCAAGAGGGTGGTTTTTCACTAATGAAATGTACCTTTGGGAAATTGTTCGTAATGAATATGAGCATCCTGTAGAACAAATTGCTAAGAATATCGCATCTATTTACATTAAAGGACTCTATTTATAATTTTGGTGCGTAAATTGAATTTGTTTGAAACAAGTATATAGTATCCCGCTACTATTCAACATTCTCTTCAGAAAAAGGGGCCGTTTCCCCATATACTCTTTCACGGGTATAGATAATAGTATAAATATAATAAAGCTCACTAAACGTTGAACGTTTAGTGAGCTTTTTACTCTATAGAAAAGTATTATTTAATTTGAACTTTACTTCCGTTTATTTCAATATACCACTTACCTTTTGCATAGCTATCTTTTGAAACCTCAAATACGTCAACATCCGTAACTTTGATACCTGGATTTAAATCACTTGCAATCTTAGAGTCATCAATGTTAGTTTCAACTGCATAATTTGATGTTGCATCAATATCAGCGTCATATTTTGTTCCTTTTTCATCAATGAGGTTAATTGTTGGGGTTGAAAAAGCACCTAATGGTTTGTCAGAGATGTTTTTAACAGTCCATTGAATAGCAACAAGTGTACCGCCTTCAGAAGCTTTTTTATTTGCATATTGGTTTCCAACTTGTTCTCTTTCCTCTACTTTTGTTACAGAAACTTCCGCTTTATCATCTACTGTAAAAGTGTCTCCCACTTTATGAGCTTTTTGTTCTTCTGATTTTGAAGAGTTAGAACTAGATCCAGAACCACTATCGTCTCCACCTGATGCTACGACAGCAATTACTACAATAAGTGCAATAAGAATAATAAATCCTAAACAGCCAATCTTAAAAAATTTTTTCATTTCAGTACATTTCCTCCTGTAAATATTAAACATGCATTTATTATGTATTTAAAATACATGTTTAATGTTTACATATATATATAGTTATATTACAATATTAAATTTCCTTATTTTAATAATAGGTTAGATCAAACTGCTTAATATACACTAATAGGTACTTATTATCCTGAAATTAAGTCTCGATATGTTTGTTGTGGTTGATTTTAGTATATATTAATTATTTTACCAATATATATACTAAAATAGGATGTGAGTATGTATATCAAAATAACTAGCAGAAACTTCTAGCAATAAGAAGGGGGAATCGTAAAGGCAAGGTCCAGTAGACAGTTCATCAAAAGAGTTGCACTCCCCTCATCATTTGGATATGGTTATTTAGGAATTCATTTTCATAATGCTACAAGAGAGGAAAAGAGAGGATCTAGAAAAGTAATGAACAAGTATGACTACATTAAAAGACAATTAGCGAAAACGAATAAAAAAAACGATGAAAATTATATCATTACAAGGATCTGGCACTTGCTTGATAATTACGATATAAAAATAAATACTCAACAGTATGTAGTACGATCAAATAAAAAACAAAGGGTCGAATACGGATTAATTGATTTGTACTTCCCACAGTTTAATTTGGCCATTGAAATTGATGAAGCCCATCATAAGAACGATATAAATCAAACACTGGATGAAATTAGAAAAAACGATGTTGTGAACGCCTTAGATTGTGAATTTATAAGAATAGATGCTACTCAATCTCTTGAAAAGATTCACGAAAAGATCGACCAGATAGTAGAAAAAATTAATTTGCTGATAAAAGAGCAATGGTTTATTCCATGGGATTTGGAGAAGGAATATGATCCAAATACTTATATTGAACAAGGATATATAGATGCTGATGACAATGTTTCTTTACGGTTAGTTGCAGACTGTTGCAATGTGTTTGGAGCTGGCTATGCTCACGGAATTCAAAAAAGCGGAGCACCGCACAAATTTGAAGAAAATACAGATATTAAAAGATTAAAATTTTTCCCTAACGAAACATGGAACAATCAACTTCTTGAAAATGAGAAAATATTTATTGAACATAATACAATTCCAGAAGAGAACGAAGCCTACTTTCAAAAAAGAATGTATCAGCTGAATCAGAAGATCGCGCTATTTGCATATGCTAAAACTTCTTCTGGACGATTTGAAGCGATATTTAAAGGCCTTTATGTACTAAATCGTGAAAAAAGCAGAGACACAGGTGTTCTGACTTATAATCGTATATCGACCATAATGCCAACTTACTATCCAAAAGATGTTAAACAACCTCTTAGAATCGCAGAAGCCTATAATAACGACGGATATAAAGTAGCATACTTTTATACAGAGAATCAGGTTAGAAAATTTGAAGGTAAATATAAAAAGAGATATAAGATAATATCGTATTCATAAAAAGATCGTTTTTATTATAAGTTTCGAAAAGAGTGGTTATGTTAAGTTACACTTTTTTATTTGAATTCTGTTTCCATAATAGAATTCAAATTCTCTTTAGCTTGGTGCCTCTTTTGCATATAAGTCTTCTTCACTCTATAAAAGAAACCTAACCTCAGTTCAAGTCATAAATTTGAACTGAGGTTTCTTATTATCCTCGAAAGATTAAATTTATTTTTTATTTACTTGGCGTCCACTTTTTTTCTGGCTCTGGGAACTTGTGTTGCCAGTTTGAAATTCATTACCTAATTCAACATCATTTCTTTTATCTTGCTTCTCTACTTGCTCTCTTGTTTGATTCTTTTTCTGTATCCCTTGTTTTGACATTACTTATCTCATCTCGCTTTCATCTGGTATTGTTTTTAATATGTGCAACTATAAGAAAAAACATATAAATTAAATAAATAATTTGTTAGCTGCTTTCTGAATCAAAGCCCTATTTATCACCAAGCTAACCCCAGCATATAAACAACCGAGCACATCTTACATTACTGCCTACTCCTTACCTAATGCAGTAATTACTCTTTTTTAGTTTTAGGGTGGACGGACAAGCTTTATGGGATTAATTTGATTTTGGAATAGGTGAGAATAGTATCGTAAAAAGGACACATAATTAGTAAAACAATTATTGTTGTTTAATGTGTCAAGAGATGAAGATTTTACTCATTTTTGGAGGAGGTTGTAATGGAGAAAGATCAAACTTTGAAAAATACGATGAATGAATGGGCACGTGTAACTGAGGATCCACAAATGTTAATGACCTATGAAGTAAACCAGGAATTCCAAGTAGATGAAAAATTGACATTAAAAAAAGCTGAAAAGCAAGGGAAAAAAAGAGCTATTAAAAGAGTAGCGTTAAGAATGCTACAAAAAGGTATGGATAATCAAACAATATCTGAATTAACTGAGCTTACAGAAGAAGAGATTGAACAGATTCGTAAATAACGAATGTAAACCGAGGGTAGGAAGAAATATATCCAAAACAAAATTTTATTTTACCACGATAAAAAAAGGGCTATCCCAAAATAGGAAAGAGGTAGCTTGCTCTACTTAAGTTAAAAATTGAATACATTGGTTGAGTTAAAACAACTACATTATTTTAACATGTATAAAATTTTTAGTAAAACGCTATCATTTCCAGTTTTATTAACTAATTTCCTCTGCTAAAATGGAATCATAGGGATGAAGAGAGAAGGGTAGATGAGGCATATGAGTACGAGTCTATTGCTAACTTTAGGGGTTATATTTTTGGCAACAATAGCTATAGCCATTTTAATTAAGATTCCAGAGGAAGATTAAACTGAATAATAAAATGAAAAGCTATCTCAAATTATGAACGAGATAGCTTCTTTACTGCTTAATGTCTCAGTTGAAAAATTAAAATTGATTTTATATAGAGGAATTAGATGCATAAAAATTAATTAAAAACAAATACTTTCACTGTCATAAATAAAAAGGAGGCTAGATAAAGGTGGATGCACAAAGAGCACAAGAAATTGCCAATTCAGTGGACATGGCCAACGTAATATATAATGGAAAAAGTATTTACATTGAGCATGTAGACCAACAAAATGGGGTAGCTACAATTCATAACCTGGATGAACCAAATAATAAGCAAAGTGTTTCTATATCTGAACTAGCAGAACAATAATTTACTCTTAAAATAAAAAAGCCGTTTTATTTAGGCTTTTTTTATTTTTCTCTCATTTTTATGGAGAGAGGATAAGAAGAAAAAATAACCACATCAGAAAAGTATTGTTAGATCAAGGATGTATAAAAATCTAACCGTAATGAACTTTACTTTTAAATGGAGGACTCAATATAATGAAACACGACTCCTTATAACTTCCATCTTTCAAAGAAATCCCTTCCCAACAACAGTAAATCAATCAAATAAGAAAACATTGAGGGTTAGGAGTCGTTTTTCGTTTATGTTGACTTCTACGAAATTTTATTGTAGGATAATCTATATCATCAATAAACACATTAAATACTTATCCTACGATGCACGTTATGCCCTATTTGTTTTGAACCGTACTGTTTATTTGGGGTTCCTACATCTGTTGACTGATGCCATGCCTGTCTTTGACACAGGATCGCTGGAACGTTAATATGCGGAAACCCACCTGCGAGATCGCGGGTTCACAAAACAGATTGGGAGAACGACATAGGTGGGAATCCCTTAACTATACATACCGTGCTAGACGGGGAGATGGCGGTGCCCTGTAACCTGCAATCCGCCTTAGCAGGGTTTAATTCCTAACAGAGGTATGAGTCAGGTAAGGTCTGACTTGGACAAGTGGTGTTGACAACTAGGTCCTGCACAACAGAAACCTATGAACATGGTCAGGTCCGGAAGGAAGCAGCCATAAGTAGATTCTTCTGTGTGTTGCAGCACAACCCGGTCGAGCTAACTGTACAAGTAACGCTTATTTGATCATGTCAATGACGGGTGCACGGTGTTTTTACTTAGCAATTTTTATTTAGTGTTAAGAAAACTATCTTTAATAGGTCTGGTGGCGATAGCAGAGAGGTCACACCCGTTCCCATACCGAACACGGAAGTTAAGTTCTCTAGCGCCAATGGTAATGGGGACTTTGTCCTCGTGAGAGTAGGACGTTGTCAGGCAAAAAAACAGCCCATCATATCAATGATGGGCTGTTTTTTTGTATATTAATTTCGTTTAAATTGATTTCTACGAAATTAAATGTTATGTTTTACGTAATTTATTAGTATATGTAGGAGGATTTAGAGTGAAAAAAAATAGCCTAGAAGTTATTCCGTTGATTGATGACTTTAGCCAATGGTTAATAGAATCAGGCAAATCTGATAATACGATTAAAACCTATCGAGCAGTGCTAAACCAATTTCATGAATGGCTTCTAAGTGAAGGTAAACATTTAGATCAAGTAACAAGAAATAATGTCCAAACTTATATGATTAACCTTGAATCTAATAATAAAAGTGCGTCGACTATAGAAAAAGCTTTTGTAACAATTAGCGTTTTTGCACGTTTTCTTGAAAAACCAGAAATTGTTCAAAATATTGAACGTAAACAAAAAGAGAAAAATAACGAGGTTGTACCAGAGTCATTAGAAGCAAGTGAGCGTGACCGCCTTTTATCTGAAGTAAAGCAACAGGGAAACCTTCGTGATATTGCTATTGTATATACTTTATTACATACAGGGATTCGGGTATCAGAGATTTGTGCTTTGAATCGTAAAGACGTAGAGATTAACAAATCTGATGGTTTTTTAATTATCCGTAATGCTAAAGGGTCTAAAAAGCGATTTGTTCCTCTTTCTACAGAAGCAAGGAATAGTTTGAAGAAATATATTGATTCACTTGATTCTAATCATGAAGCTTTATTTGTCTCTAATTTTGATAGAAGAATGTCTGCACGTACGGTTCAGTACATGTTAAAAAAATATAATGTAAATCCTCATAAATTACGCCACACTTTCTGTCATGAGTTAGTTAAGAAAGGGATAGATATTGCAACAGTTGCCGAACTAGCAGGCCATTCTGATGTGAATGTTACAAAACGATACCTAAAATCTTCTACAAGAGATTTAGAAAGTGCGATTACGCAAACCTTTTTATAAAAATAAGCTCTGTAACAAGAATCATGATTCTTGTTACAGAGTTTTTTTATTTAGGTGTATGTTCCTACTTAATAATTGCAAAATTAAGTATTAAAACACAACTTACATAGATGTTGACTTCTACGAAATTATAAGGTAAAATAATTTTTGTTGGTAGCGAAACAGATATTAATTATTAAATTACTAGTCCATGTTTCATATGAAGGGGTAGCATACGGATAAATGTAACTGACTATAAATAATTTCTATACTTATTGGTGGCATAGTCAGGGTCTGCAATACCTTTATCACCGGTTCAAATCCGATTGCCGTATCCACATTCTAATAGAGAGCTTAGAAAGGACCTTTAGCTCAGCTGGTTAGAGCAGACGGCTCATAACCGTCCGGTCGTAGGTTCGAGTCCTACAAGGTCCACCATTGAACCTGAAATATGGAGGAATACCCAAGTCTGGCTGAAGGGATCGGTCTTGAAAACCGACAGGGGTGTCAAAGCCCGCGGGGGTTCGAATCCCTCTTCCTCTTCCATTATATCTTTGTTATTATCGCGGGGTGGAGCAGTTCGGTAGCTCGTCGGGCTCATAACCCGAAGGTCGCAGGTTCAAATCCTGTCCCCGCAACCAAA
>ENA-ORXC01000172-ORXC01000172.1-marine-metagenome-genome-assembly--contig:-NODE-172-length-61319-cov-5.423402_pt1 | contig 61319 bp, 52 predicted proteins | sample MGYA00237865_ERZ511478 | MGnify/ENA metagenome assembly ERZ511478
TTCTTGCTTAAACCTTGCTAAGTATGGGAATAGTTTACCATCTACAAACTGTACTAAATCTGTACCTGTTAATGCTACGTGATGGTCTAGGTTACCATCGGCATCTTTGGGCATTGCCCAATTAGGCCAACGGAATTCTTCAGCTAAAATAAAACTGTAATCTTCGCCTTTTAATTCGGCTTCGTCTGCTTTATCTTGTTCTAGCTCGTCTAAGTAACGTAAGAACATGACCCAAGAAGTCTGGCCTATGTAATCTAATTCACTATCAGACCCAGAATCTTTGTAAAGTAGGTCGTCTATATTTTTAAATGTTTGTTCGAACATGTAGGTAATTAAAATTTTAGAGGTGAAGTTAAGTATAAGAAAGTAAAATTAAGTTGTGTACTGATAACATTCTATCACTCAATGGCAAATAAGTTTACAGTGATATTAAAAGATAATTATTGCAAATTCTATTTAGCACGTACGTTGACGAAATGACATTTACTCCTGAAAGAAATTATCATTCAATAAGGCAAAGGAGATTTAAAAAGTCACTATAAAATGGTGGATTATTACTGTAAATAGACAGAAATCAAATTTCTAATATTACAGTGCAACGAAAAGTCTTCGCTTCGTTAATCCCCTTAAATAGTCAGCAACGCACGTAGACTACGTACGTATCAAATGTGATAAGGCGGCTAGCGCACTCAAAATTCTTGTTGTACAAAACTATTATTAGGGCGGTACTTTGGGCGGTACACGTAGGTATTAAAAACAAATAACCCCCTGAATATCAGGGGGTTATTTTCTAGCTTAGTTGGCCCACTAGGTTTCGAACCTAGACTCTTCTGCACCAAAAACAGACGTGTTACCAGTTACACCATAGGCCACTATTTTTGATAGCGAGTGCAAATTTAAACCAAAGTTTTAGAAATCCAAACATTATTTTAAAAAAAATCCGATTTTTTTTTATGATCAAATATCACTCACCCTAAAGCAAGCCTCTCAAATATTTGAAATTGAACTTAATATACCGCTCCAGGTAGAAAAAAAGTTTTTATCACAGCAAATAATTAATACCACTATCGCGTTACCACAAATCACACGTATTGCTTAACTTCGTCCCCTTACAAAATATATAATATGACCGACTTCAACTTTGCGAAGTATAATAAGATATTAGGCTGGACAGTATTTGCTATTGCCCTTATTGTTTACTCTCTCACTGTAGAACCTACAGCTAGTTTCTGGGATGCTGGTGAGTACATATCTACCTCCTCAAAACTAGAAATAGGCCACCCACCTGGCGCCCCATTGTATCAAATTCTAGGAGCTTTTGTTTCTATTTTTGCACCAGATGCTACTTATATTGCACTCGCTGTAAATTATCTTTCTTGTCTCACAAGTGCGTTTACCATACTTTTTATGTTCTGGTCGCTCACCTTATTAATTACAAGGTCGCTTACTATTAATGCAGAAGTTATTACAAAAACAAAGCAACAGGCAATTCTTGCCAGTGCTGCTATAGGTGCACTGGCATTTGCATTTACAGATAGTTTCTGGTTTAATGCTGTAGAAGCAGAGGTATACGCTCCAGCAGCAGTAGTACTCTCATTGTTATTTTATCTAGGATTATTATGGGAACGAGATATGTATGAACCTAGAGGTAATCGCTGGCTCATATTAATATCCTTTATTGTAGGACTGTCATTTGGTATTCACTTTATGGGATTACTTACCATCCCAGCAATTGGATTGCTATATTTCTTTAAAAACAGAGAAAAAGTAACTCCTAAAAATCTTATCATAGCACTTGTGATTGTGGTAGCAATATTGATGTTTATCTTTAAGTTACTACTACCTTATACCTTATCACTATTTGGATATCTTGAGGTATTCTTTGTAAACTCTATAGGTCTACCATTTAATAGTGGCACCATCATAGCAGGTTTACTCCTTATAGGATTGTTTGTTTATGGATTTAAGCTTTCGCGAAAGCATAACAAACCACTCCTCAACACCATGCTACTTTGCATGCTTTACATATTTATAGGATTTTCTAGCTGGATGATGCTTCCTATACGCGCAAATGCTGGAACTACTATTAATGAGAACAATCCATCAAACGCTCGGTCATTACTTGCTTACTATAACCGTGAACAATATGCGGAAACTAAACTCTTTTATGGACCCCAATTTACCTCAGATTATTCTGGTCTAGATCCAGATACACCATATCTTGATAAACCGAAATTATATGAGAAGGACGAAGCACTGGGCAAATATGTTGTGGTAAATGAGTGGCGCAATGCAAAGCAAAACCTTGATGATGCGCATAATGCTATCTTACCAAGAATGTGGAGTCCAGAAAATAATGCGAACTATATGCAGTATACAGGTCCTTTAAAATTCAGTATTAAGTATGATCCTGATATGCCAGAGGAAGACCGCCAGTATCTTCAAGATGTTGTTACTCAATTTAAGATAGATTATAGAGATGGCAAGGTAAATTATGAAGGATATGATGCCTTTTTAAAGAGTCAAGTAGGTAGTTACCTAGAGGTAGAGAAACCTTCGTTTGCTGCAAATATGAATTATATGTTTAGCTTCCAGTTTGGGTATATGTACTGGCGCTATTTTATGTGGAATTTTGTAGGAAGGCAAAATGATATACAAGGTAAAGGCGACGACTTTAACGGAAACTGGATTTCTGGAATAGACTTTATAGATAGCATATTTTTAGGCCCTCAAGATAATTTACCATCTGATGTTGCTGATAATAAAGCTCGCAACACCTATTATTTTCTGCCATTATTACTAGGGTTACTAGGGCTACTTTTTCACGCAAGTAAAGATTGGAAACGCTTTGCTGTGTTGCTTGTCTTTTTTCTATTTACAGGCTTAGCATTAAAAGTATATTTAAATGAACGTGCTTTTGAACCTCGTGAGCGTGATTATGCTTTAGTAGGATCTTTCTATGTCTTTGCGATGTGGATAGGCTTTGGTGTGTATGCTTTATTTGACATTATAAAAGATTTTATAAAACCTAAAATCGCGATGCCTATCGTCGTTGTAATATGCTTGCTTGCAGCTCCAGTACTATTAGCCTCGCAAAACTGGGATGATCACGATCGTTCTGGCAGAAAAACGGCACTAGCGATGGCCAAAAAATATCTAGACTCTGTAGATGAAAACGCCATATTATTTACCATAGGTGATAACGATACCTTTGCCCTTTGGTATGCCCAGGAGATAGAAGGATATCGTACAGATGTACGTATTGTAAATACCAGTTTAATTAATACAGACTGGTACTACGATCAGATGAAGAGAGCAGCATATAAAAGTCCGCCGGTACCTAGCTCGCTTACACATGATAAGTATGCAGCATCTAATCGTGAGGCACTATTTTATCAAGAAACCAAAGACTCTATTATTCCTATCTCACAATGGATGAGCTTTGTTGCTAGTGATGATCCTAGAACAAAGGTAGAATATGCAAAGGGACAGTTTTTTAACACCTTCCCTAGTAAAAGGGTACGCATTCCAGTAAATAAGGAAACTGTACTTAAGAATAAGATTGTACCTATGGATGATGCAGATCAAATTGTACCATACATAGACATTGAGCTTAAAGGGAATGTGCTGTATAAAAATAGACTTCTTATGCTAGACATCATTGCTAGTAATAATTGGGAGCGACCTATTTACTTTACTGGAGGAAGTTTTGGTGATGATGACTACCTATGGATGAAAGACTACCTGCAGCTTGATGGTGTTGCATACAAGCTTATCCCTATAAGAACTCCTATCGATCCACGTAATCCTTATGATATGGGACGCGTAGATGCAGATAAGATGTACGATATTGTTAAGAACTGGTATTGGGGTAATAGCGGTAGTCCAGATATTTATCATGATCGTGAGACGCGTACTAATGCAATTACCTATAGAGGCAACATGGCTCGCCTTGTAGAGCAACTTCTAGCAGAAAACGAGCCAGAGAAAGCTAAGGAAATCATGGATCTCGCCATGGAAAAAATGCCTGTAGACATCTTTGAATTCTATACACTAGTGGAACCCTATATTACAGGTTACTACGAGATAGGTGAAACACAACGAGCTCAAGATATATGGAAAGAAGTTGCTTCCAAATATCAAGAACAGCTCACCTACTTTAGTAATGTAGATGAGGAACTTCAATACAAATACTATGATGAAATCTTGACTAATATAGAGAAGTATAGAAGTCTTGTAGACCTTCTTATCATTAACGATGATAGAGAATTATTTGAAAAAGAGGCAAAAGTATTTGATAATTATATGCGCACCTTCCCATATTTAATAGGTGATGATGATGACTCAGAAGAGGTTCCGCAAGAATTACTAGAAACATTACCAGAATCGTCCATAGAGATTCCAGCACAAGATAGTGTGAGAGACTAAGTAACAACAGATTTAAACTAACACGTCAACAATGGAGGAGAGCATTTTACCTTGGGCTTGTTTAGTAGGCTATATAGTTATCCTATTATTAATAGACTTTTTTGTGCTTCACAAAAAAGGAACGACAATAAGCGTTAAGAAAGCATCCTACGAGACTATCTTTTTTATAACTAATGCCCTCCTCTTTGGAGGGCTTATTTATTGGTTTTACAGTAAAAGCCTAGTCGCAAATCCTTATGATTATTCTGGAACAAAAGCGGTTGTCACTTATTTAACTGGCTACCTAGTAGAATTATCACTTAGTGTAGATAACCTCTTTGTAATAGCCGTAATCTTTACCTCTTTTAAGATCCCAAGCCAGTCCCAGCACCGTCTCTTATTTTTAGGAATACTAGGTGCTATTATATTTAGAGCGTTACTTATAGGTGTAGGTATCACACTCATCAATAAGATACCTGGAATGCACTTCATTTTTGGAGGTATCTTACTTTTTACAGCCTTTAAAATGCTTAAAGATGATCATGAGCCGATAGAAAATGAAGAGCCAAAAGGGATTGCAAAATGGTTTAAATTCTCAAAAATAATAGACGGAGATCACTGGATGACTACCGTAGATGGAAAGCGGGTTTTTACAGCGCTCTTTGGCGCATTAGTCACTATTGAGCTTACAGACTTACTATTTGCCTTAGATAGTATCCCAGCAATACTTGCAATCACAAAAGATCCATTTATAGTATATAGCTCAAATATATTTGCCATTATGGGTCTGAGATCCCTCTATTTCTTTCTAGCTAATATGCTAGAGCGCTTCAAATATCTCAAGTATAGTGTTTTTGTGATACTGTTATTTGTAGCTGCCAAACTTATTATAGGCCACTATTATCCATTCCCAGAATGGCTGTCACTCGTTGTCATTTTTGTATGCTTAGGCGCAGGAGTTATATACTCTCTTAACAAAAACAAGACGCAATTATAGATGCGCTTTTTAAAACCATCCCGAGTACCATCCATATTTACCTGGTTTTACCCGAGCTATTATCTATGGAGAAAATCGAAGGGCAAAAAAACCATCTACCTCACCTTTGATGACGGCCCTATTCCTGAGGTGACAGATTTTGTTTTAGATACGCTTTCGCAAAAGCGAGACCAGCCCATTCCTGCTACTTTTTTTTGCATAGGTGATAATGTCCGTAAACATCCCAAAGTATTTAAAAGAATACTAGCCGAAGGTCACGCTATAGGAAATCACACCTACAATCACCTAAAAGGCTGGAATACAGACAACGAGACTTATATAAAAAATGTACAGCTCGCCGCACTTGAGTTAAGTAATCATATACAACACGATCCCGGCACCTTGTCAACCTCTTTATTTAGACCTCCTTATGGAAAAATAAAACGTGTCCAAGCTGCTGCTTTGCGCAAGATGGGATATCAAATAGTAATGTATCGTGTAATTGCTTACGACTGGGAGTCAAGCATCACTCCAGAAGCATGTTTAAACAATGTTATTAAAACTGCAAAAGACGGAGACATTATCGTTTTTCACGACAGTGTAAAAGCATATAAAAATTTGCGATTTGTACTTCCTAAAGCAATTGACTATTTTGAAGAAGCTGGTTACAGCTTTGGGAAGTTATTATGATGTTAAGATGTATACTGCTCCATCATATTAATGATTGTCTTTGCATCTAGCGCACCGCTTTTACGCCATATCATTTCCCCGTTCTTATAAATAATAAGCGTAGGTAAGGCTTTAATATGTAATGCCTCTGCGAGCTTATTATTCTTATCTACATCGATTTTAATTACTTTACCCTTATCTCCTAGTGCAGCAGCTACTTCCCTAAGTACAGGATGCATTGCCATTGAATTCTCGTTCCAGTCTGTATAAAAATCTAACAGTACTGGGATATTTAAGTCTATAAGTTCTCCAAATTTTGACATACCTATGGATTTTATTAATCAATTAGGGAATACGTACTTAGTAAAGATAGTACATTATTGGTATTATGCGTTTGCGCTACTTTTTTTCAACGTTATAACAGTTATCTCAGGCCATATACCTACTCTTCCAGGAAAAGCGAGATACCCAAAACCACGGTTTACATTTATATACTGCTTTGCATCTTCATAGATACCCGCCCAGTATTTATAACGCCACTTTACCGGACTCCATTTAAACCACCCTGGTATCTCAATACCAAATTGCATCCCATGTGTATGACCGCTTAATGTTAAGTGCACGTGTTCTGGATGATCCTTTACCTCAAACTCCCAGTGTGAAGGGTCATGACTCATTAATATCTTGAAGTCTTTGTTATCTAGACCACTTATTGCTTTGTTAAAATCTCCTGCTTTTTTAAAACCTCCCTCGCCCCAGTTTTCTACACCTACGATAGCTAGTCGCTCTCCATCTTTTTCAATAAAGTGATGCTCATTAAGCAACAACTTGAAATCCATATCTTTTTGGATTTCTTTGAGCCTATTGAGGTTATCTTTTTTTGCTTGTGGTGAAGGCCACTCCACATAATCACCATAATCATGATTTCCTAAGACAGAAAATTTACCATCTTTTGCACTTAAACGAGCAAAAGAATCTTGCCACTCATCCATCTCGCTAGCCTCATTGTTTACCATGTCGCCTGTAAATAAAATGGCATCACTCTCCTGCTTATTAATAAGATCTATGGCATAATTTACCTTTTCCTTATTATCAAAGCTCCCACTATGTATATCGCTTATTTGAGTAATCTTATAACCATCAAAGGCAGCCGGCAAGTCATCAAAGGTGAGTGTATACTTAAGGACTTTAAAATTATAACGCCCCTTTATTACCCCATACAGTATAGATGCAAACGGAATAGCCGCAAGCCCTAGTGCGATCTGACTCACAAATTTACGGCGGGAAGGGATTGCTTTTCCATCTGAGTTTCCTGTTATTTTATGCACACCTCCTCGTATAAGTCTAAAGATGTCTTCTCCAAACATAGTTGCAATGATGACTAGCTTGCAAACAATGAGAATTATAAATGAAACTATAAAAAATTGTGTCAAGGCACTCATGTTGCGTCGTCCACCAGTAGAGAATTGATAAATCATTCCCCCTATAATAAATAAGGTGATAAGAAAGTATAAAATGGTTCCCCAGCGGCCTTTTACTAGAAATCTAAAGGCCTGGTAGGCATATATATCTAGTGCAATGACAAAGAGGATAATAAAGATAAATCTGAGCACAGTGTATGAATTTAGGTAAAAATAGGCGGTGAACTATTAGTTCCCTTCCGTTTCACGTTTCTTTAACTACAAAGGTATTGTTTACACACGCTTTCGCGAAAGCGTAACTATTAAACAGTAACTTCTAGAATTTTTGCATGAGTAGTAGTAAAGGAAAGCTTGTTTACTACCGCTGGCAGTACTACCGTTTGTCCCTTTTGGAGTGCATACCACTCATCCCCACATAAAAAACTCAGGCTGCCTTCTAGACACATGAGGATCGTAAAAGAATCGATATTACTATAATCCCTTACTGTCTCTCCTTGTAATTCTAAAATTGCTGTTTGAAAATAAGGTGTTTCCATAACAGACACAGATTGATTTATCTGTGTTTCATAAGGAGTATTATAGGCATCATATCCTTTTAAATCTACAATATCAATAGCCTCTTCACTATGCAAGTCTCGCAAAGCACCTGTTTTTGCATCTATTCTATTATAATCATAAATGCGGTAAGTAACATCAGACGTTTGTTGTATTTCGGCAAGTAGTACTCCTGCTCCTATAGCATGAACTCTACCTGTAGGGATGTGAAAAACATCTCCTTTTTTAATATATTCTGTATGCAAAAGATCTATAATGTTACCGCTTTTTACAGCTTCTTCATATTGTTCTTTTGAGGTGTCTTTTTCAAAACCAACGATAATACTTGCATCATCATCTGCTTGCATGATGTACCACATCTCATTTTTTCCAAAAGAATCATGTCGTTCTTTTGCTACTTTATCATCTGGGTGAACTTGTATAGAAAGCGGTGTCTTTGCATCTAGAAATTTAATAAGTAACGGAAAGTTAGTGCCAAATCGCTCAAGCACAGATGTACCTAAAAATTGCGCTCCGTACGTGGTTATAAGATCATGTAATGTATTTCCAGCAAGCGGCCCATTTGATACTCTGGTCTCGCTACCCGCAACATCAGAGACTTCCCAAGATTCACCTATTTGATCACCACTAAAGTCTTTATTAAGTTCTGTGCGCAACTTGACACCACCCCAAAGGCGATATTTATAGTGTGGAGTAAAAAATAGGGGATATAGTTTCTTCATCTTATCAGAGTGCAAATATACGGCTTACCTTAAATGTTACAATCACTTCTATTTCTTGATTTGCTATCTGTATTTTTGTAACCACTATGCTTCAATTAAAAGATGTTTTATTTCATATTTCTAGTCGCTTCACCATAGGCCCTATTGATCTGTGCATCAATAAAGGAGACCATGTTGCGCTCATAGGAGAAAGCGGTTGTGGCAAGACCACGCTACTTAAAATGATTTATGGCCTTTTTGACATTGATGAAGGCACAATTACATGGAATGATGAACGTATTACGGGACCAAAAGATCATCTCATACCAGGAATGCCCTTTATAAAGTACCTTTCTCAAGATTTTGACCTTATGCCTTTCACATCTGTAGCAGAGAATATTAATAAATATTTGAGCAGGCTAGAACCAGCGACTAGCAAAGCGCGCACAGAAGAACTTATGGAGGTGGTAGAAATGGCGGCGTATGCAAATGCACATGTAAAAACGCTCTCTGGTGGTCAAAAACAACGAGTGGCACTTGCACAAACACTAGCTAAAGAACCAGAATTACTCCTGCTGGACGAGCCATTCTCACACATAGATAATTTTAGAAAAAATAAACTGCGCCGCAGCTTATTCCGTTATCTTAAAAAACAACACATTACATGCCTTGTTGCTACTCATGATAGCACAGATGTACTTGCATATATGGATCAAACAGTAGTGATGAAAGAAGGGAAAGTCATTACTCACGATAACACACTCGCACTATATAATAAGCCAGTTACTTATTATGTAGGCTCTCTCTTTGGGGATATTAATAAACTGCCTAAGTCTTGGTTTTTCAAAGATTACAAGGGTAATGAGACCATGCTATTATACCCTCACCAGATCACTATTGTCACAGATGGAATCATAGCAACTGTACACGATTGCTATTTTATGGGTTCGCATTATTTAATAACTGCTATGGTAGGAGATAAAACTGTTCTTTTTAACGCTTCCGCTCCATATCCTACCCATAACAATGTCACTATTGAGTTAGGACTTAATATACCGAGGTAATGGTAATATCGCTTTCGCGAAAGCGTACTACATCACCCTTTTTCTTACTCAGTAATAATTGGCCCATAGGTGATGCAAGTGCTATCGCATAGTAAGGCCTTCCTTCAATCTTTATTTCACCTGCCGAAACAGAGATAAAAAAACGATTTGTAGAGGTATGCACTACACTCCCTAGGCGCACATAGTCACTCTTTACTTTTATATCCACTTTTGATAGTGCGTCTTCTATCTTTCCTATTTCTTTAAGTTGTTCTCCAGCTTGCTCGCGGTCTATCTGTAGCATAGCTCGTCCAGTCTCATGCTTATCTCCTGCAGAGCTTTTAGTCTCATCTTCTAGCGATTCCATAATATCTGCTATTACGGTTTCTACTTTATTACGGCGGTTTTCTATCCACTGCGTGCACTTTGTAAAGAGTTCTAATTTTATTTCTTGATGATTCATAAATTGCTTCCGTATGGTTATGTAAGAATAAACCTATTATACGTGCACATTCGTAAAAGGTTACAGTATGTGGGTATAAATAACATTAAATTAAATCTGCAAGACGTTTACCTATAGTACTTCCTATGGCAACTCCCATTCCTCCTAGTCGGACGCCGCAGTAGGAATGGCTTGTTAATTTCTTGACAATGGCACTTTTGTGAGAGCCCACTCCCATAATACCACTCCATCGATGATCAATAGTAAAAGACGTATCTGGTAAAATCACCTCAGCGAGAAGACGTTCCAGCTCGTCTTGTATACGTGCTGTTTGAGACAACTCCATTGTCTCTTCTCCTTCAAAATCTAGATTTCTACCTCCTCCTAAAAGAATTCTGTCATTGATATTTCTAAAGTAATAATATCCCCTATCTAGATGAAAAGTTCCCTTAATCTCAAGATCTGGTATAGGGTGCGTGATTAATACTTGAGCTCTGGCAGGTTTCACTTGGTTAATACCTAGCGCACTTGCAAAACCATTTGTAGCGATAAGAAATTTTTTTGTTGTGAATGTAATATGCGATGTAACTACTTTTACATAGCTAGGGCTTTCTTCATAAGACAATACATTCATACTATTTACAATGAGCACTCCTTTAGAATAAGCAAGTTTAAGAAGGGCAGTCATCATCATTCCTGTATTGATCTGCCCTTCACAATTATTAAAGATTAACTGTCTTCCTATATTTTTAAAATCAAATGTATTGTCTTGTAGTGCATATATGTCCTTATCAAAAATAGGATATAACAGCTTGTTAATGCGTTCTAGATGCTCCACACACTCCTCGTACAGTCCTCTATCTTTTGCAGTAAAAAGTTCATAACCTCCATGCTCTTGATAATCTATTGCCTCATCTCCTAGCGTATCTCTCAAGAGCTTTAAGCCGTCTATGCGTTGCTTCACAAGAGACAAGACTTCTTCCTCTGGATGTGTCTTTAGGTCTTCTAGCAATTCAGATATACTCCCAAAACATGCAAATCCAGCATTTTTAGTACTTGCTCCATTAGGAAGTAGTCCCTTTTCAAGGATAACTATTTTTGCACTTGCATCTTTTTCGCGCAAGCGTATTGCACACATTAATCCCACGATGCCGCTACCTACGATGGTATAATCTACATTGCTAAACCATGATTCTCGCTCCCAAAAACTAAGATTCATAAGATATTTTTCATTAAAAATACGTGTTCTTTGTTAGTGCATCAAGATTCTCACGTCTAAGAATCTTATGACAGCTCAAGCAATTGTGACCATCTTACTAGCATTTATTTCATTTTCGACCCCAGAATCGAAAATGTATAGTAAGGAATATCATAACGATGGAACCATAAAGGCAGAAGGATGGCTGATGGGAAAGCAAAAGATAAAATACTGGAAATTTTATCACGAGAATGGCACGCTATCTTCAGAGGGTCATTATAAAGCAAATAAGAAATCTGAATACTGGCATTATTACGATACACAAGGAAAACTGATTAAAGAAGGTCATTATCACCAAGGAATTGCCCAAAATTGGTGGATTTTTTACGACCTTGCGCGCCAAGAAACTAGAAAAAGTCAGTACGCTGACAATCATTTACATGGTTTCTGTCTCGTATATAAAAACAAAAAACTTTTTAAGGTAGAAAAATACGATAAGAATCAATTAAAAGGCGCGTGGACGAGCATACGTGATTTCCGCCGCGATAATCCTGATGTATCACTCTACTAGCGTTATGACTCCCCTTATCAAAGTAATCATACCAGCTTATAACGAGCAAGATTCTATAGGTCATGTACTAAGAGACATTCCTAGCATTGTGAGTGAGGTAATCGTAGTGAGTAATGCCTCTACAGATAATACAGAGCAAGTGGCTCGTGATCATGGTGCTACTGTATTAAAAGAAGTACGTAGAGGTTATGGTTATGCCTGTCTTAAGGGTATGGAATATATCGCTACCACTGCGGCACAAAGTGACTTAGAGCGTCCAGATATCGTTGTCTTTTTAGACGGAGATTATAGTGACTATCCAGAGGAGCTTACTAAGATTGTTACTCCTATTATGCATGGTGATTATGATATGGTGATAGGGGCTAGAAATAAACGCTTTCGCGAAAGCGGATCAATGACCACTCCACAAATCTTTGGAAACTGGCTTGCAACTACCTTAATGATGCTCTTCTTTGGAGCATCCTTCACAGATTTAGGTCCCTTTAGAGCCATGAAATACGATAGTTTACTTGCCCTACAAATGGAAGACAAAACTTATGGGTGGACGGTAGAGATGCAACTTAAGGTATTAAAGAAAAAAATGAATTACATAGAAGTCCCGGTTACCTATCGCAATCGTATAGGTGTCTCTAAAGTTTCTGGAACCGTAAAAGGTGCAGTAATGGCAGGGGTTAAAATATTAGGATGGATTTTTAAATACAGTTTTAAAAAATGATATTAGAAACCGTAATTATTGTTGTTTACACGATTTCGCTTATTATCATATTTGCGTACAGCTTATCACAGCTCAACTTACTTTTTAATTACCTACGCGCACAACGCAAAAAGGATGATGCTATAGTCTTTAACTTTAAAGATCCAGCACAAATTCCTTTTGTAACCATACAGCTTCCTGTGTATAATGAGCTATATGTAATGGAGCGTTTACTAGATAATATTGCACTCTTAGACTACCCTACAGATAAGCTAGAAATCCAAGTGCTAGACGATAGCACAGATGAGTCTTTTGAGACTACAAAAAAACACATACATTGCCTTCGTGATAAAGGGCTAGACATCAAACATGTTACTCGTACAGATCGTTCTGGCTTTAAAGCAGGAGCTTTAAAAGAAGGTCTTAAAGTTGCAAAAGGCGAATTTATTGCCATATTTGATGCAGATTTCCTTCCAGAACCTAACTGGTTACAACGCACCGTTCCTTATTTTAAGGATCGCAATATAGGTGTGGTACAAACACGATGGGGTCATATAAATAGAGATTATTCACTACTTACAAAAGTGCAAGCCTTTGCTCTTGATGCACACTTTACACTAGAGCAAGTAGGTAGAAATAGCAAAGGGCATTTTATAAACTTTAATGGTACAGCAGGCCTGTGGCGCAAGCAATGTATAGAAGATGCTGGAAACTGGGAAGGTGATACACTTACAGAAGATCTGGACCTGAGCTACCGCGCCCAACTCAAAAACTGGAAATTTAAATATCTTGAAGATGTAGAAACTCCTGCAGAGCTTCCAGTTGTTATAAGTGCTGCACGTTCTCAACAATTCCGCTGGAATAAAGGAGGAGCAGAAAACTTCCAGAAAATGTCTAGAAAGGTACTTACAAGTAAGAGTATTTCTTCAAAAACAAAACTACACGGCATTTTACATTTATTAAATAGTACCATGTTTTTAAATGTACTCATTGTAGCGATATTGAGTATACCTATGCTCTATATCAAGAATGAGTACGCACACTTAAAGCCATACTTTTATGTAATGTCTTTCTTTGTAATAAGTAGTGTAATTTTCTTTATCTGCTATTGGTTCATGTTTAAAAGCATTTACGGTGGAGGTTTCAAGCAGTTTATAAAATACATAGGGATGTTCTTTGTATTCTTTAGTATTGCTATGGGATTCTCACTTCACAACTCTATTGCAGTCATAGAAGGTCACCTAGGTAAACGAAGTGATTTTATACGAACTCCTAAGTTCAACATAAGCGAACTCAAAGATTCTTGGAAGGGTAATAAATATCTCAAAAAGAACATATCAATCAATGTAATTTTTGAAGGACTTTTGATGTTGTATTTTGGTTTTGGTATGTATTATGCATCTGTAGTAGGAGATCAAGGTGGTGATTTTGGATTATTCCCTTTTCACTTCATGTTGTTTATGGGATTTGGTTTTGTGTTTTTTAAATCACTTACGAGTAAAGCGTGATAGCCAGTCTCTGGAAATATCAAAAAACACCTATCCTTCTCGCGATAGTTTCTTTAGTTACCTATTACCTCTTTGCTTTTCAGTTAGAAAGAGCTAATACAGTGCTGCTACTAAGCCTGTACAGTATACTTTTTGCTTGCTTTTACTTCATGGTTAGTAAAGGTAAAAATGACTTCTCGTTACTTCTTTTTCTTGCAATAACGCTCAGGCTCATATTTATACCGGTAATCCCAAATCTCTCTCAAGATTTTTATCGCTTTATATGGGATGGACGCATGTTTGTACAAGGTCTTAATCCCTATCTAACGACACCACAAAGCTTTATAGAAGCAGGTAATATAAATATTGTAGCTCAAGCAACAGTGCTATATGAGGGGATGGGAGCACTTAACGGAAGTCACTTTACAAATTACCCACCCGTAAACCAACTTATATTTGCAATTGCAGGATTATTCTCTGGTAACAGCATCATAGGTGCAGCTATCGTTTTTAGAATAACCATTATCCTAGCAGATGTTGGGACTATCATTTACGGTAAGAAATTGTTGCAAAAATTAGGCTTACCTATTCATAATATCTTCTGGTACGCACTCAATCCTTTTATCATTATTGAGATGACGGGCAATTTACATTTTGAATCTGTAATGTTATTTTTTGTAGTCTTATCGTTGTATTTACTAGCTCAAGGCACATGGATTTTAAGTGCAGTTATGATTGCCTTTTCTATATCTACTAAGTTATTACCGCTGCTGTTTTTACCTCTTTTTATGCAATACTTCTTAACTCGTGGTGATAGAAAAACAACCCACTTTAGAAGCTCCTATCCATGGAAAGTCCGCTTTCGCGAAATAACAAAAAACCTACCTCGTCTCCTTTATTTTTATTTGATCGTAATTGGAGTAGTTGTATTGACCTTCTTACCATTTCTTACAAATGAGTTTGCCGATAACTTTGGAGCATCTATAGCGCTATGGTTTAAAAAGTTTGAATTCAATGCCAGTATTTATTACATCATCAGATATATAGGATATCAAACTATAGGGTGGAACATCATTGCAGATGTTGGTCCTCTGCTGCCTAAGATTGTATTAGGCTTTTTGATAGTTATCGCCTTCTTTAGAAATAACAGATCATTACAGGCTACCATTACAGCAATACTTATTGGTATCTCCTTTTACTTTTTAATGTCTACCACGGTTCACCCTTGGTATGTAGCAACGCCTTTACTTTTATGCGTATTCACTCGCTATCGTTTTCCACTGGTTTGGAGTGCAACCGTAATGCTCAGTTATGCCGCATACAGTGCACATGAATTTAATGAAAACTTATGGCTTGTAGCTATAGAGTATATTATTGTAATCGTATTTTTTATCTGGGAAGTTTATAGACCTTCTAAGGTTACTGTAATGGCAAAGACCGCCATTGAGAACTAAACTATTTTCTCACCTTAATCATTTCATACACTTTTCCAAACTTCCTATCTTTATAAGCCTTACTACTTGTGGCATTATAATTAAAATCAAAGTCTTGAATATACGTTGCTTGATAGCCATTAAACTTTTTTACAAGAACCGCTTCACAATCTGAACATAATAACAAGTAGAAATCCTCATCTACCATTACAGACTCTTCAGAGTCTAGTATAATTATTTTCCTTCCTGCTTCCCAAAAAACCTCTGGTGCACCTATTTCAAAGCTATACAATGGCGTCTTACTATCTAGTACTTCATCGTTAAAGACACTATAATGATCATTAAACAGATTGTTTTTAAGAACAGATAGACTCCCTATTGCCGTACAAATGACAGCGAATACTATAAGCAGGAAAACATGGTATATTCTTTTTTGCATCAAAGCTCGCATGATACCTATTGCAACTATAAAGACTACTATAAAAGCGATTGCCGAAATAACATCTATGGCTATTGAGTTTGTTATGGCAAAATATACAAATGTAAGAGGTGTTGCTATAAATATTAAAAACAATAAGCCCACATTGAAATAAACGGGAATAATTTCTTTCTTGTTTTTAAGTTCTTTGAAACGCTTTATGAGATAAGTGATATAAAAACCAATATTAAATGCAAGTGGTATCAGGACTGGCATCAAGTATCGAGATTTTTTCTCTGGAATAACAGAAAGTAGTATCACTGCAATGATGGTCCACAAAAATGTAAAACGATATGCTTTTCTATTAGAAACCCTAGATTTTAGATAAGGATATAACAAACTTATAAAAGCCGGTATCGTCCACAATCCGCTTTGTACAAAAAAGCTCCAGTAATAGTAAAAAGGTCGCACATTATAACTCGTCCAGTTTCCTGTTTCTTTGGAAGCTATCGCTGCAAAAGTTTCTGGATCTACAGCACGTACATACCCATACCAACTAAAGCCTATGAGTAGTCCTCCCAAAAGAACAATAATTAACCACAGCCACTGTCTCTTTGCTGTTTCTCTTCTATAAACAACTAGATAAGCAATTAAAAATGGCAAAAACAAGACATACAAGGACACAGGACCTTTACTAAGCACAGACGCTCCTATACATAAAGCGGCAATAAACCATGTAAGCACGTTACTACCTCTTCTGTTCTGTCCTAATCCTTTGAAAATAATAAAGATTGCAGTAAGCATAAATGCATGTGCATATATATCCCACGGAGCCTCAAAAACAATTAGGACCACGTAAAGTGAAGTGATACTTACAAGTGCGTTTATAAGGCTATTTCTTTTTGTAAGTGCAAGCTTTCGCGAAAGCGTATACATCATACTCCCTAGCAACATCACCATTAATACCGCTGGAAAACGCATTGCCCAGACACTATTCACACCAAAAATAGCCCCAGAAATTGCCGTTAACCAGGTAGGTAACGGTGGTTTCTCATAGCGTGGCTCACCATTCATGGTAGTTAGTATCCAGTTGCCATCTGTAAGCATTTCTCTAGCTGTAACAAAGTTACGAGCTTCCATGATGGTTACTTCTAGGACATCAAGAAAAGGCAATAACAAGACACCAACTATTATGATGATTGTGAGAATAGGTCGCCTTTCTATGAGTGTGATCAAGCCTTTTGAGATTTATAATAAAGATAAATATTACGCGCATAAATAAAGGTTCCTAAAGAATACGATAGAACCATCACATAATCTATACGATAAAGAAAATATACTAAGGAAAGCAGTCCTCCTGTAAATGAAAACAACCAGAAACCAAGTGGCAAGGTTGCTTCTTTATGCTTTTCTGCATGGAACCACTGGTATACAAAACGAAGTGTAAATAATACTTGAGCAATAATTCCAAGTGCCAGTAACCAAGAGCTCATCTCCTCTTTTGAGAACAATGCTGCGAGGTCAAACTTTCCATTATTCCACCCATAAACAATAATACCAATAGGTATAGCAATGATTAAAAATTGCGACCATTTAGGCAATAAATTCCACTGCTTTTGGATTTGCAAATTTCTTATGTAAATAATATATCCTAACACTTGACCCAGCATAAGCGGGAAATCTGTACGGAAATAACCATAAATAAAAAGCACAAAAGATCCAGAAAGACTAAGCCACCAGAATGTAAGCGGTGTAACTACCTTTTTACTTTTTTCTGACAGCAACCACTGCGATAACATACGCCCTCCAAAAAGAAGTTGCGCAAGCACAGCAAGTAGTGAGAGACTATCCACGGCTAGTACTACCTACTTTATAATTGATGTATTTCTTTTTCATCCAGAGATAAGCAAAGCAATCCATAAGTGGACCTACTAATCTATTCCAAACGCCAAATTTTGCTTCCCCAGCAATACGCGGGAAGTGTCTTACAGGGACTTGTTTTACATTCCCATCTTGCAATAATATCATTGCAGGAAGAAAACGGTGAAGTCCTTTAAACATAGGTATGCGTTGTGCATACTCCGTTTTTATAATTTTAAGAGGACAACCAGTATCATCCATCCCATCATCTGTAAAGGAACGACGTATGCCATTTGCAATCTTAGAAGACATGTTCTTTACAAACTTATCCTTACGATCTGCACGCACACCAGTTACTAGGTCATAAGGCCCTATTTCATGAATAAGCACATTAAAATCTTCTGGTGTAGTCTGGAGGTCACTGTCTATATAGCCCACAAGCTCCGTATCTGCATGATCAAAACCTGCCTTTATTGCAGCACTTAATCCGCAATTCTCAGTAAAAGCGATGTACTCAAAATCTGAGTTACGGGCACAAATCTCTTTAATGATTTGTAAGCTCTTATCCTTAGATCCATCATTTACAAAAAGCACCTTACTCTTTGCTACAGCAGTTTTAAAATAAGCTACAAACTCAGACTCTACCCTTGCGAGATTATCTTCTTCATTATAAACTGGGACTACGATGGTAAGACGGTACTCCATAAAATATTATCCATTTTTGAGATTAACCACCTCCTGCTTTGTTAAGTGTCTCCAGTGACCTCTAGGTAAATCCTTCTTGGTAAGTCCTGCTATTGTTACACAATCTACACGTACCACCTCGTAGTTAAGATGTTCAAAAATAGCACGTATCACGCTATTTCCAGTATTTCTTATACGTAAACCTACTTCCTTTTTAGGAGCTCCATCTACATAGCTTATTTCATCTACAGTGATTGTTTTACCATCAATTTTAAGACCCTCATTGATGCGCTCAATATCTGCCCCTTTCAAGTTATTAGAGAGCTCTACATGATATAACTTATCTACTCCTTTTTTAGAATTTGTAAATTTTTGTACTAATTCATCATCATTAGTAAAAAGCAATAATCCCATCGCATTACGCCCTAGTCTTCCTATAGGTTGTATACGTGACTTCGTAGATCCTGCTACAAGATCCATTACCGTATTTCCTTTATCGTTACTCGTTGTGGTTGCAAAGCCTTTAGGCTTGTTAAGCAATACATAAGCCTTTGCTTCTGGATTGATGCGACGTCCATCAAAACGCACATCATCTTCAAGTTTTACTTGATATCCCATCTCATTAACCACCTTACCATTTACAGTAACCTGACCTATAGAGATATACATGTCTGCCTCACGACGAGAACAAATACCAGAATTTGCTATGTATTTATTGAGGCGCATCATCCCATCTTCTTTCTTTTGGATCGCTTGTCTCTTAGGTGCATCAAAGGCTTTATCCTTAGGTTTTCCTACTGGTTTTGTAGCTTGTTTACGCACGGGTTGTGTCCCTCTAGAACCACTTTTTTGCTTTCCGCCAGCGCCACTACGCCCAGATGGTTTTCCTTTTCCTCTATTATCTGCTCCTCTGCTCATTACATTATTGTTTAAGCCGCAAAGATAGGATTTACTCCGTATTCTTTGTTCGCTTTCGCAAAAATTGTATGAGACCCAATTGTTGTCAATTTAAAACCAACTAGAAATTAATATTTGGAATTTCAAGTATAGCCTAGCCTTAACATCGAGATCAATTTTATCGTAGGATATGCATTCATATACATAACGATTTGATGATATTAATTTCATACTGATCGTTTTCAAACTGACTAGTTTTAATCAAAAATTAAAAACAAGTTAATATGACAAAACTTTTACCTCTTTACTTTTTACTGCTTTGTATAATCTCTTCACAAGCACAAAGTAATATGTGTTCTAAAAGAATAGAACGCTTATCAACACAATTATCTTCTAAAACAGAGATCGACGAAGATCTTTTGTTGACAATAGAAGAAGGTATCTATACTTGTTACACAGAAGATGCCTCTTCATATTTTTTAAAGGGTTTAATTGAAATTTACAGAACTACAGATCGAAGTTATCTATTAGCCTATGATTATTTTGAAAGTGCAAGTAATCTTGGTCACGCTAGAGCTAAGACCTATTTAGCATATTTTTATAAAAATGGCTGGGATGTTGAGATTGATTTAAAAAAATCTCAACACTTACTAGAAGAAGCCTCTCTCTTAGGCGACCCTACGGCAAAATATTCTTTAGGATATTATTTGTTCAAAGGATTGAATCCAGATAGTCAAGATTATCAAAAAGCAGTTAGTTTATTTAAGCAAAGTACTCACCCTATGGCTAGACATTGGTTAGCGATAAGTAATCTTTACGGTTTTGGTTTAGATGAAAATAGAGAAGAAGCGGTTGACATTCTTTCAAGTAACGACATTAGTAATAGCAAAAATCTTTTAGTCAAAACCTTAGATACTTCTAATAAAAATGAAGAACTGAATGATCTCAATTTTTCTATAGAAAATTTAAGTCCATTTACTAGAATACAAGAATTATATAGTCAAGAGTTATTAGGCGGTCTTTATGAGATGGAATGGTCTTCTAATAAAGTTGTCTCTCAACATTCATTTTCATTACAATTTGATTCTAAAAAAAATATATTGAGCATTAAAAATGATAGTATAACAACATCAAGTGAATACGATTATAATGAGAATAAAATCTCACCCAAAAACCTAGCATTAAAATTACCAGCATTTATTCTTGACAACCCAATTGTAGATGAATACACCTACAATATAAAAGAAATTGAATTCTATAAAGACGCATCTAAGCAGTTTTATATTGCAAAACTAAACACTTGGATAGTTGAGCTTAATGAGCCAGGACAACCTATAATAGCTAATCTTTTAAGTGGGAAACTTTTGAATGAAAAGATAAAAAAATCTATTAGTATTTATCCTAATCAGTTTCAGAATGATTTCAAATTAGAATTTGAAATTGTTAAGTCTTCACAAATACATTTTGAAATGTATGATCTTAATGGTGTTAAAAAATTAAGTACACCTACACAAATTAAAGATGCAGGATCTCACATATTAAAATTAGATGGGAGCGCCCTCAACCAAGGTCTTTATTTAGCAGTGTTAGTGGTAGATGGAACTCCATTCTCAAACCAAGTGTTAAAAGTTAATTAGTTTATATGAAAAGAATAACTACTATTTTGAGTGTCCTACTTGTTACGGCTTCAATAAGTGCACAAATTAAAAAAAATGAAAATTTAGAAGGTAGGCCTGTTTATAACTCACCTAGATCTGAAAGTGAAACCTGCTATTGTTTTGAATACTATTCAGATCCTAATGCGTGGCTTAATGCACATACTGCTATACAGAATAATGCATATAATGAATTTTATAGAGCGCAAAGAGAAGTAATTAAACAAGAAATAGAAGATAGGCTTAATAAAACTTTTTCTAATTATGAGGACGCAGTAAAAAAGTTGTTTAATGAAAAAATGACAAATGAATTTGCTAGTAATTTTATTACGAACAGAATTGAAGCAGACAAGCAAGAAATAAGACATACTGCTTCTAAAGCACAGGCCTCTAGAGATAAATTCCGCTTATTTGAGCAACTAATCTATAATACTGGAAATGTTAATATGTTTGGTGGTCTTAGGCATAATAATAAATTACTTACATCAATGTCATCTGGAGAAGCAAATAATCTGGCTAATGAAGTCTATTATGGAGAAGAAACTCAATTATGGAATCGAATAGATTATTTAGAATCAGAAATAGGTAGCTTATTTGTTATGAGGAGTAATAATGCGATTGCAGATTATAATTCTGACCTTATGTGGTCACACCATAAGCAGTATAGTGATTATAACGAGATACGGCAGATTTCTGGCTATTTAGTTTATTTTGCACAGCGAGATACAAACCCTTTGTTTATTAATCATCCTGGTCTTTTTGATAATCTAGAGTACTTAGGTACTGATACTTTAGACTTTTATACAAATAGTGAATTGGGTAGTCTTGTAATACAAAACCTTGGTTCTTATTCGAGTGGCTACATTATGGTTAATAATTTAATTGATGTCTTAAAGTTTAATTATAGTACTGAAAATGAAAATATTGGATTTAGCGTGGGTAATTATCTAAAAAATAATTTAGATTTAAGAGATGCGGCTAGGGGGTATATGCAAAGTAATAATTACAGTCAGAGATCTATTTATAATGCAAAAGATTTAATCCAGTCTTATATTTCTGATGATGCTTTAGATATTAGCTCAAACCTACTTGACGGCAGCAATATAAGTTTACAAACCGCAGACAGACCTGATAGAATATTTTTAATGAATTGGAAAAGTGATGCGCTAGCACTAGACTACGGCAATATAGGTTCAGTATTAGAACAATTATCTCTTGTAGATACTAATCAAGAGCAAGAGGGTATTCTTATAAAGCGTATGCTCAATGCAAATTTTTCTGGTAACGTACCTAATGGGATAGACTATGGTAAGATTTTTGATTTTACCTATACTGCAAACAGAATAGGTATACAATTTTCTCCGTATGCGTTATCTCATATAATTGGAGATCTAGAACACGCAGATGGAGTGTATGGGTGGGATTTGTTTGTTGATCCTTTTAAAATTGGTGTACTACAAACTATATCAAATGGAGGTTACGGAGATTTTGAAGATAAGATAACAAATAGTCTATCTAGTAAAGAAAGGTGTCTTAATGACTTTTTAAATCAATCAGGAAATAGAAAAATATCCCATATACTATCTAAATTTAGTGGTGCTAGTGAATTTTCAATAAATATAGAATCCAGTGATAATGTTATATTTATAAATCCTGTAACTGATGAAACTTATGAAGTAAATGCTAAAACATCCTATTTACCAAATAATATTGTGAACATTCAGATAAGCACAAGTAGAGCATTATCACGACCTTCGCTGGCAGTCGTTAGAACAATTATTCACGAATACATTCACGCTGAAATTTATCGTAGTCTAAATACAAATAATCCTACCCAAGGAGATCTCAATTTCAGAGAAATATATAATAGTTATGATGAGCAAAATTTTGAACCAACTCAACAACACCAGACTATGGCACAATTATATGTTGATGTTATTGCAAATGCGCTCTCAGACTATCATCAGAATATTTTGACAGAAGATTATGAATACCTGTCAGACAATGGAAATATATCTCTCGAAGGGTTTTATAGAGGTCTAGCTTGGCTAGGGTTGAAAAATCATAATGTGCAAGCGTATATTGATTTAAGTCAAAATGAAAAAGATGCTTTAAATGATGCTGTCTCTCAATACTATCATACTTCAACAACAACTTGTCCTAATTAGAAAAATTATGAAAAAAATATTGCTTATATTAGTTTCATTACTATTAAAATATACTGGTTATACTCAAAATAAAGACAATCTTTTCTTCGATTTCAATAAAGCACTTCTTAAGGAAATTAAAATTCCTATAGAGAATGACAGATTATATTTGATCTCTAAACCTGAAATACAAGCAAGTGTTCATTTTCAAATCGTAAAGACTTGTAAAACTCGTTTGGATAATAAATATGGATTAGAAGTACTCGAATACCCATCAGAAGTTCTTGATATTAAAGAATACCTATCCAAGAACAATATTTTATCAAACTCTCAATCTCTGTTTATAAGTTTCAATAAATTTTATGAATTCTTGAAACTTGTTGAAGGAAAAACTCTCTTTTTTATTAAAGTTGAAGGCAATATAATAGAAAAGTATATGGTAATTCCAATTTGGGAAGAAGTCTAAATTTTGAAATCAAAATTCTTTAATATTTGTTTTTAAAAACATAAGTTAATTACTTTATTACCAAACGTTTAATATATTATATCATTGGAGGTTTAGAACACGCAGATGGGGTTTATGGTTGGGATTTGTTTGTTGATCCTTTTAAGGTAGAAGCCTTGCAAACTATTTCAAATGGAGGGTATGTGAGTTTTGAGGAACATTTAAATATTGATAATTCTGTAACTAACTGTGTTAAAAATATTATTGAGAGAATGATAAATACTGATCAACTCTTTCTAAACTTAAGTTTTATGCCATCTTTCGTAAGCAATGAATTGAACATTACGAATTCAAGACTTAATATTTTTCAATATTCACCTAATCATCATATTTCTTTTAAAATAGAAGATTTACCGACAGATTCAGAAGGCAGAGAAAGAAACGCATCAACTATACCAGCACCGATTGCAGGAATGCCAGGTCATTTTAAATATGAAATAATTCTTAATGATGATTATGTTACTAATGCAACAGACTTAGCTATTGCTAGAACTATAATACACGAATCAATTCACGCTTATATATCTTATATATATATCAGACAGATATCTTCTCTGATTTGTCTATGTCGTATTCCCGTTTGTTGGCTAGTAGTGGATTTAACTCTGGAACAGCTCAACATAATTTGATGTCAAATCAATTTGTTGAAGAGATTAGTAGAACTCTTAGAATTTGGGATGAAAACTCTTTAGATAATGATGTATATTATGATTATCTAAGCTGGTCAGGAGCAATGCTTAGTACAGAGGCTTTTGAATCATTACCAAGTACATTTCAGACCAATACAAGGAATGCAAACATTGCAGAAGGCAATGCAGGATCTGGTAACGCAAGCACAAGCACCGCCCTGAGTTATAATAATTGTAATTGATTAAGTAATATGAAATTTTTAACACTACTTTTTTTAATTCTCTTGACTTCCTGTCAATCTCAAAAATCTATTCAATCAGAAAATATCAAAACCAAAAAACTCATTGATACAATAATTCTTGGTTTTGAAAAAAGGGATCTACTTGTTTCAAATAAGGTATTACAAAAAACAACCATTCAAAATGATAAAGATATGTCAAGATGGTTTGATAAGAGTGTTTTAGCAATGGTAAGAAACTTTAATATTAAGGTTGAAAAAGATATAATCGATTATAATGAGATTTTCTCAGATGAAGAATTTAAGACAGCTAAGGAACAAATGAATAATAGCGAATTAAGTTACTGGAGTGATTTGGGTGTAAAAATTGTAAAATCAACTAACGCGGATATTTGGCTATCAAAACCAATATTTATTCGAGAGTACGCTCTTATAAATATTGAAAGTAGATACAGCGGTGATTTAAGAATTTATCAAATGATAAATGACAAATGGGAGTTCGTTGCGCAAGGACTCGTTTGGATTGAGTAGCAATTTATTTTTGGGGAACCCTACAATTGATAAAAGCTATATAGATAACAAAACTTTTTTAGGATTTTAAGCTGGATATTTTATCCTCACTTTAGAAATTACATAATACAATTTCTTCTACCGTCAAAAAGACGAGAATATGATTGTCACCTATACCAAATACAACACTTTTATTAAATACTAATCAATAATGAAATTTTCAATATTTCTATTATTTGCCTGGTATGAATTAAGAATATGGGATCCAAATAACTCCTTAGGTATTGAATCTTATCCACCAGAGTACGATAATTACAGGAATATAGTTATTCAAAATAGTATGATATGCAATTAAAATTTATTTACGTTCTAATAGGATTTACATTTGTAATATCCTGTTCATCACATTCAAATTCTAAAATAGATATTTACTCAATGGTAATTGATGATGTTGTTGCAACTCCAGTACCTCCTATATTACCTGAGAAATATATTTTAGAACAAATAGAAATAGACTCTTTACTAAAAAAACCTCTAACTATTCTTCTTGAAAAAGGCTTTATTACCAAGTTTGATGAAGATATGAGTTATTTTGTAAGTGAAAAACAAGAAACACTTGATGAAACTTTTTTTGTGAAGTCAAACCGTAATTTTACATTCTACACTAAAATCCCAAAAAATTTAAATGAAAAATTAAGAACTTCTGAGTACGATGCCTATTTAAAATTTTCAAAAATCTATTTCTCTCAAAATAAGAAACAAGCAATATTATTTGTTTCAGTCAAATACGAGAAATTATCAGCTACTTTAGAGAAATATTTCTTGAGTAAGTCTAATGGAGTTTGGATTATAAATAAAAACGAAGTCTTATTATACTCTTAATAAAGTAAATACTATTAGTAGTATATTTTTTTAGGATAAAATTTAATTAAAAAATATGACAAATGTACTCTAAAGAAATTGTATTTAGATTTTAAGAATTCTCAGACAAAGCGCTGGTTTCTAAAGATTTTACGATCGTTTTCTCTCCCTATGCTCTTTCTCATATTATAGGAGATCTAGAACACGCGGATGGAGTGTATGGGTGGGATTTGTTTGTTGATCCTGCCAAAGTTTACTTACTTTCTCAGCTTTCAAATGGAGATTGGATTACTTTTGATGATGTAATTCATTATAGTCTTAATTTTGTCAATTCTTCTAGTAAATGTACAAGTGATCAGATGAGGTCTTTTAATGGGGGAAATAACATATATGAAAGAATGTTCTCTACATTTAACTCAAGTTTAGGAGATGTATTAACCTACTCTATTAATAATAATCCAGGAAATGATTGGTGTCAGACTTACGGCTCATCTTATAATAATAGTGGCACAGTAGACTTTTATAGAATTACAATTGATGACGATATTGAAAATTCATCTAACTTATCTAAAGAAGTAACTTTACTACACGAGTTAATTCACGCATATTTTTTTGACACATTACACGAAGCAGGATTTGCTACATTTACAGACAACTCCATTTTTCTAAATGGGTTTAACTGTAATGATGAATTTAATGGTGTAAATTTGTTAACACTAACCACAGCAGAGGAATATAGAGCGCTGCTATGTGCTATGAATGAGAGCGGAATATTAAATACAACGGAATGGACGCACGAAATTTTTAACGTTAATGCTTTTTCGACAAATACTCTTCAACAAGAAATTCAGAATTTTCTTTTGAGCTATCACGATTGGGATGGAGAAAACACTGCTTTTAAAGCATTTCTACAAAATACTTTTGGAAATCAATGGAAACAAAAAAGTGCAGAATTCATTAGTTGGACAGGTCTTGAAGCAACCCAGGAATTTCAATCTTTTGCAAATCAAAACAACTATTTAGAAACAAATGGAAATCTAAACAATCTATATATAAGCATTGCTGGAAGTATGTTAAATCTTGGAAATAAAAACTGTAATTAATATGAAGATAATTTTTATAATTTTTTTCAACTTATTTGTTTCTTCGTTGACAATTGCTCAGGATTATGACATTTATATTTTATTTCAAGAAAGTGAACTGTCGCATCATAATATACTAGGACAGCTAGAAGAAGGTGTTTTTTATGAGCAATTTATAATTACTAAAAAAAAATGCGACAATAATGAAATTTATGATTTTACGATAATCAATGGAATCCTTGAAAAAGGGATAATAGGAAAAACTACATATCCACTATCAAATAATCTAATTTTTTCTTCTAATTCAAAACAAAGAATACCTAAAAAAATAAAAAAAACGGCCATTTCACAGAATATAATTAGTAGCTCAGAAATCATTAGATCTAATATTGATGAACTGCGAATAATATTCCAAAAAGCAAGTAATATTTTTATTTTGATTGAAGAAAACATATATTCTGATGATTACTTTATTTACGAAATAGAGAAATAACAGCAACTACTCAAAGCCATACTTTCTTTATAGTAAATGATAAGAAAGGATTAATAGATAAAAATATCATCAACGATATAATAATGGAGTTGCAATTCTCAAGTATTTGCTACCAAGCTATGATTACAATTATATGGTTACTTTATTAGAATATTACAATGATAATAACCCTATTTTTGCCGATAGTAATGCGCAACACACCTTTATGGCTCACAATCACGTTGAAAATATAGCTAATGCAGTTAGAAAATATGATAATAATAGGCAAACATTGAATCATTATATGTCGTTTGGTTGGGAAGGTTTATCAGAGATCGGAAAAGTGACAAACCCACCACTAATTACTCAATCAGAAATTGATAATTTTTATAATTTGGCAGCTTTGCCTCTATATAATGATGAATATGAGACACCTTGCGATTAATTTTATTATTTTTTTATTAATAGTGTTAAGCGGTTGTACCAGTAAAAGTCAGGAAAACCCTGTTGATTGTCTTCAAGATAAGACCTTGCCCTTAGCGCTAATCGTTAAGGAATTTTCTAGCGCTTTACAAAAAGTACCAGCTCCATCGCCAGAACAGTTATTAAATGGTTTTTCTAAAGAAAATTTGCAAAACTTTGATGAAAATACTTATATAGAGGAAATCAACAGCACATTTACAATTTATAAGACAACATCTAATTCCTCAAAATTATTTTGTTTTAATTATGAAGTAGCTATTGAAGATTTAAAGAATATCTATAAGAAAAATAATTCTCCAACTTTAAGAAAGAAAAATAAAAAAATAACTAGTTACCTAGAAATAAAATATGTGGAACTTATCGAATCTAATAATATTTTGCATATAATAGCAAGATATGATTGTGGGGTACAATGTGGAAAATCTATTTTACTAGTTCTATCTGTAAAAGATAATCGTTGGGTTAAAGATGAAGTAGTTATAATAAGTCAAGTTTAGTTGTGAAACTTAAAATTACTGTGCGAATGGATATACTATTTTCTCCATACGCTCTTTCTCATATTATAGGAGATCTAGAACACGCGGATGGAGTGTATGGGTGGGATTTGTTTGTTGATCATTTTAATGTAGAAGCCTTGGAGACTATTTCTAATGGAGGGTATGTGAGTTTTGAAGAACGTATAAATGTTGAAAGTTCTGTAAGCAACTGTCCGAAAAATATTACAGAAAGAACGATAAATACTGATCAACTATTTCTAAACTTAAGTTTAATGCCATCTTGCGTAAGCAATGAATTAAACATTACTAATTCAAGACTTAGTATTTTTCAATATTCATCTAATCATAGTTCTGCTCAAGGAGATAATAATTATAATTAATATTTGAAATGAAAAGAATAATATGTTTTATCTTAACTATTAATTTATTTTCCTGCAGTTTACAGAAGCTAACCAGCCAGAACTCAGACGAAACCAAAGCTCTAATCCAAGCAGTTATAGATGATTTTAATGAGAATCAATACGTTGTTTCTGATACTATTAAATTATTTAAAACATCTGATAAAAAGGCTCCAGTTTCTGAATGGTTTGTGAAAAATCACTTAGGTGTAGCAAGAACAATTGATGTTAAAAGTGAAGAAGAACTCATTGATTACTTTTATGCTTTTTCAGATGAAGATATTTTAAAGTTTCGAAGTCAATTGGACAACAATCGCGACACGAAATGGACAGATATAGGGGTAGAAATGAAGGAAAGTTCAAATCCAAACGTATGGATTTCAAAGCCCGCCTTCATTCGTGATTATGCGCTAATTTTTGTTGAATACAATTCAAGTGGAAATATAAGGATTTATAAAAGAGTGAATAATGAGTGGAAAATTGAAGCTCTGGCTAGTGTGTATATAAGTGATTAAAATCTAAACTAGACGTTAGAAGTCAAAGGATTAAATAAATTTTCACTCCTCAAACCTAACTATACCCTGGCGCTCTCTATTTACAGTAAGCTTAGTAACATCTGGACGAGAATAATGTCCCGAAGGATCAAAATTTTGACGTTCTTCATACACTCGATTAAAATCTAGTGTATGGTATATATTACCCTCTGTTTCTATGTCTGGTGGTAATATGAATTCTCCATCAGGTCCTGCGATACAAGAACCACCGTTTGAAGAGCGCTCTGGAGCGCGTTTTAAAATTTCATTAAGATGTGGTGTATCTTCTGGGAAATCTGTCGCGATTGCCATTCTGCTAGATACAGAAATTACATAACTACGAGATTCTCTTGCAATAAATCGTGTGATATCCTTTGTGTTGTAATCACTTCCTGGCCATACGGCAATATGTAAGTTTTCACCTTGCGCATACATAGCAGCACGTGGTAATGGCATCCAGTTCTCCCAGCAATTAAGACCGCCTACTGTAAATTGTTTAAGAGGATGCACTTTTAAACCGTGACCATCTCCCGGCGCCCAGGTTAATCGCTCGTCATAGGTAGGTTGTAATTTACGATGCACAGATTGTATTTCTCCATTTTGATTGATATATACTAAGGAACAATATAAACTCGCCCCTCCTCTATCCATTGGTTTTTCAATTATTCCAAGATATATTGCAATATTAAGATGTTTCGATAATGCACAGATCTCATTAAGATCTCCTCGTTCTATATCTACCGCATTTCTAGCATAATGTGCATGCAATTCCTTCACCACTTTTGTATCCCATGCAGCACCATCTGTAAGTGACAACCAGTACGGATATCCTGGAAGTAATCCCTCACCAAAAACAATGAGTTCTGCTTCATTTTCGGCAGCTTCTTGAATGGCAATTTTTATTTTTTTAATCGTCTCTTCCCTATTTCCCCAGACGGGAGCAATTTGAGCAAGAGCAACTTTTAAGTGATTAGGCTGTGACATAGATTGTTGTTTATAATAGTTTCTTCTTAAAAGTGAAGTTAAAAATACTAAATAGTAGTCGGCTTGATAGGGTTACGCTTTCGCGAAAGCGTACTTATTTCTTTCAATACCATTCACAAAATTTGTATTACAATCCACATACTAGGAATTATTCCATAATTTTGTTTTAAATCCTATTGTTATGAATTTTGAACGTATTAAAGAAAAACTCAACATCCTTGCAGACGCTGCAAAGTATGATGTTTCTTGCTCATCTAGCGGCAGTAAGCGAGCAAATAAAGATAAAGGATTAGGAGATTCTAGTGGGATGGGCATTTGTCATACCTATACAGAAGATGGACGATGTGTATCATTATTAAAAATCTTACTTACTAATCATTGCATTTTTGACTGTGCATATTGCGTGACCCGCAAAAGTAATGATGTAAAGCGTGCCGCTTTTAAAGTACAAGAGGTTGTAGATCTTACCATTAATTTCTATCGTCGAAATTATATTGAAGGTTTGTTTTTAAGTAGCGGGATTTTCAAAAATGCAGATTATACGATGGAGCGCCTGGTTCTCGTGGCAAAGAAACTACGTCTAGAAGAAAATTTTAATGGTTATATCCATCTAAAATCTATTCCTGGAGCGAGCGATGAATTAATGAGAGAGGCTGGGTTGCATGCAGATAGACTATCGCTTAATATTGAAATACCCACTGAGCAAGGGCTCAAATTACTTGCGCCAGATAAAAAAAGAGAAGACTTCATAAAGCCTATGCTTAAGGTTAAAAATGAGATCATCCAATATAAAAGCGAGAAGAAGCTTATAAAAAGCACTCCTATATATGCACCTGCTGGTCAAAGCACACAAATGATTATAGGCGCTACAGGCGAGACAGATGCTCAGATTATGTACACAAGTGCATATTTCTACAAAGAATTCCAGATGAAAAGGGTGTACTACTCTGGATACATCCCTATAAGTCATGATGAGCGATTGCCTTCTATAGGTACAGATGTGCCTATGTTACGAGAAAATAGATTGTATCAAACAGACTGGTTATTGCGCTTTTATGGTTTTAGCATACAAGAATTACTTAACAAAGAACACCCTAATCTTGAAACAGATATTGATCCAAAATTGAGTTGGGCATTGCGAAATTTACAACACTTTCCTGTAGATGTGAATCATGCAGACCGCAGATTACTTGCTCGCATTCCAGGCGTAGGAATGCGCTCTGTAGATAAAATTATCAATGCACGCAGGTATAGAAAACTAGGCTGGGAACATCTTAAGGCTATTGGTATCTCTATGAATCGCGCTCAGTATTTTCTCGTTTGCGCCTCTTCACAATTTGAAACAAAAGATCGTACAGCAGCACAACTCAAAAGTTTAATCATGGGGACCTCTGCTAGCAAATGGCGTGGAGCTTATAGCAGTCAACTCAATCTCTTTGAATCTAATGCAAATGTAAGCGTATCGTGATATGGGGATGATAGACCAGTACATTTATGATGGAAGTTTTGAAGGCTTTCTCACTGCGGTATTTGAAGTCTATGATCGTAAACCTACCCTTGTAAAAATTGTAAGCGAGCGACTAGTTACCGAAAATTTCTTTGATGAGGAACATACCGTATACACAGACCAAGTAAAATCTGATCGTGTGTGGAGAGGCATTGAAGATAAAATAGGAAAGAAGGCTGGCAACTTCATTTACAAAGCATTTTTAAGTGAGCAGTCAGATAGAGAGCAAGTACTTTTACGCATCATCAAAAAAGGATTTAAAGGTGAGAATGTAACAGATAACTTTGCAGATATCGATGTGTTGAGACTCACCAATTTGGTTAAAATTGTGGGACGAGAAAAGCATAGAATGGATGCCTTTATCAGGTTTAGACTCACTAAAGACAACGTTTATTTTGCAGAGGTAGCACCAGATTTTGACACTTTACCTCTCAATGCCATTCACTTTAAAAATAGATATGCAGATCAAAAATGGCTCATCTATGATCGCTGTAGGAATTATGGAATTTTCTATGATTTAAAGACTGTGAACTATGTGCAGCTTGAAATCTCAAATGATATTAATAGTAGTCTTGCTGCGCCGTTTTACTTTACTCATGATGAGATGCACTATCAAGACTTATGGAAAAACTATTTTAAAAGTACAAATATCCCTTCTCGTAAAAACATGAGATTGCACTTACAACATGTACCTAAGAGATACTGGAAATATTTAAGTGAGAAGCTGCCTTAAAGTGGAAGGTTACGCTTTCGCGAAAGCGTAACTATAGCAAGTACATCATAAACTAGCTGGCTAGTTAAGATTGCGCTTATCTATAAAAAAACGCTTCATGATACGTTCACACTCTTGTGCCAGGACTCCGCTTTTTACCTTTGTTTTAGGATGCAATGTGGTACCCATCACATCATAACCACGTCTCAAATCTTTTGCACCATAAACAATCCTTCCTATCTGACTCCAATAGAGCGCACCAGCACACATCTGGCAAGGTTCTAAGGTTACATATAATGTACACTGCTGAAGGTATTTACCACCTATAAAACTAGAAGCACTAGTGATTGCTTGCATTTCTGCATGAGCCGTGACATCTGTTAACCGCTCTGTGAGATTATGTGCTCTAGCAATAATCATATTATCAACAACAACAACTGCACCTACAGGGATTTCTCCTTGATCAAAAGCCACTTGCGCTTCCTGCAACGCCCTCTTCATAAAGTAAGCATCATCATAAGGTTCTAGCATCTATCCTATTTTAAATAATATAAAAATACATATTCAAGATGTACCTTTGTAACATGCCAGAAAGTATTCTTAATACTATACAAACACCAAGTGATTTGCGCTTACTGCCGCAAGAAAAACTAGCGCAACTCGCTACAGAGCTACGTCGTTTTATTATTGATATTATTGCGACTAAGGAAGGCCATCTAGGCGCTAGTTTAGGAGTAATAGAAATCACAATAGCATTACATTACATATTTAATACTCCAGAGGATAACCTCATCTGGGATGTGGGACACCAGGCTTACGGGCATAAAATATTAACAGGAAGAAAGGACGTCTTTCATACAAACAGGCAGAAAGGTGGTATAAGTGGCTTTCCTAATCGAGCAGAAAGTATGTATGATGTATTTGGCGCTGGGCATAGCAGCACTTCCATCTCTGCAGCATTAGGCATGGCAATGGCTGCCACACTAAAAGGCCAAAAAGATAGACATCATATCGCTGTAATAGGTGATGCCTCCATAGCCAGCGGGATGGCTTTTGAAGGGCTAAATCACGCTGGTGTGACAAATGCAAACTTACTGGTTATCCTTAACGACAATGCCATAGGGATCGACCCGAGTGTGGGAGCTCTCAAAAAGTATCTAACTAACGTAAAAAAAGGCAACGCTAGAGAAGACAACATCTTTGAAGCACTTAATTTTAAATATTTCGGACCAGTAGACGGTCATGATCTACCTAAATTATTAAAAACACTAGAAGCTCTAAAAAAAGTCGAAGGGCCAAAGTTCTTACACGTAATTACTACTAAAGGAAAAGGGCTAGCCCTCGCCGAAAAAGAACAGATCACATATCATGCCCCAGGCAAATTTGATGCTATTACTGGCATTAGAGCTACAAAAGAAGAAGCACCAGAGCCTCCAAAATATCAAGACGTTTTTGGTCACACTCTTGTAGAGCTAGCTACAACAAATGAAAAGGTAATAGGCATTACCCCTGCAATGCCTACAGGAAGTTCTCTTAAATACATGATTACCGCTTTTCCAGATCGTGCATTTGACGTAGGCATCGCAGAGCAACATGCGGTAACACTTTCGGCAGGAATGGCTACGGAGGGAATGGTAGTTTTTTGTAACATCTATTCCACCTTTTTACAGCGCGCTTATGACCAAGTCATTCATGATGTGGCATTACAAAATTTACCCGTTATTTTCTGTCTAGATCGCGCTGGTCTAGTAGGTCAAGATGGCGGCACACATCAAGGCGTTTATGACCTAGCATACCTTAATTGCATCCCTAATCTTATTATCTACGCTCCCAGCGATGAGATTGCACTACGCAACATATTGTACACCGCACAGCTAGGACTAGAACACCCCATTGCTATAAGATACCCACGAGGACGTGGCAACTTTATAAACTGGCAACTACCTTTCAAGAAAATAGAGATTGGTAAAGGTTGCTGTATTAAAAACGGTGACGATATCGCCATAATAAGTATAGGTGGTATTTTAAAAAATGTTCTTGCGGCAGTAAAAAAATCAAAGCAACTAGTTGGCATTTATGATATCGGGTTTTTAAAACCTATAGATACTGACTTATTAAATAAGATTTTTGAAAACTACAATCATATCATCACTATAGAGGATGGCTCAAAAATAGGTGGTCTAGGAAGTGTTGTGGGGGATTACGCTTTCGCGAAAGCGTATAAAGGGAAACTCACTGTACTAGGAGTGCCAGACGCATTTATAGAACATGCTACCGTTGAGGAGCAATATGAAGAGACTGGAATATCTATAGACGCTATTGCAAGTCTTCTTAGAAAATTTGCATAAAAAAATCGGCAGACTCTCAAGTCTGCCGATTTATTATATCATTTACTACTGAGTATTATTCAATAATAATCTTCATTGTCTCTGTTGTATTAGTTCCTTGAACTTGTAATAAATAAATACCCGTTGCAAGTCCTTCCGCCTGTAATCTCACAGTACCTTCAAGTAAAGCATCCTTTGTATATACTACGCGTCCATTAATATCTATAATCTTTACAGTTCCTGCTCCTTGAGGAGTATTTACTGCGATATTAATATCACCGTTACTTGGATTAGGAAAAACGCTGAAACTACCACCCGCGATTCTATCTACAGAAAGTGGTCCTAAACAAGGATTCAAGTTGTCTGGTGGTAAATCTGTAGCAGACACACCATCTTCTCTTTCTCTCCAATCACCTTGATCTGCAGAGAAACCTAGGCCTCTATTTGCAAATGCTGTCCATATAATACAACCCGCAGTCGCTTTTGTATCCTCATCTGAAAAATAAGGACTCATAGCAACAGCCGCTAGTAGAGCATCTCTACCATCTACAAAACCTGGATTACATGACTGCAACTTAAGCCCGTCCATTACTAATTGAAGAGCAATATTGTTACCACCTGTTCCATTGTATATATCTGGATCATAACCAAATTCATCAATAAATCCCCATGTCATATCCCAGATCATCGTAGCCCATACATATCCTACTGGGTGTGGTGCCGTCGTATTTTCGAAAACGGCAACGTCATCATACGTCGCATTGTTTATTGCTAAATCTACGCTGTAAGGAGTAGGTCTAATCCCTACACCATCTATGGCTTCACCTATAACATAAGTTCCTATGCCTCTTACATCTTCTGCCGTGTCACCCTCTTTCATAGTAAGCATAAGCCCGAAGTAATCTGACCATCCCTCACTCATTACCTCTGTTGCTCTGCCAGGTACACATTGACCTTCTGCATCAAACTGAACACAAGTTCTCATACAGTTTGCATTATCTGCTCCTCCTGTTAACCTATTTGACACTCCGTGTCCGTACTCGTGAGCTATGATTCCATTATCTACACTACCATCTATTTGAAAAGGACCATCATTAAGAAGTGATCCATTAATTACTTCTCCATTTTGTAATGCTGCAATCAAAGCTTCACCATTTTCTTGCGAAACCATAATACTTGCAATAGTTACTTGATCGCCTACTGCGCCTGGACCCATCACTGAAGGAGCATCAGGGTTATTGTTTATAACAATGACAGCTATTGCTCCCGCTTGCTCTGCGGCTAGTACCTTAACACCAAATTCACAAGTTCCTCTTCTTAATAATGCAATCTTTCCAGCAATATCTGCTGCATTTGTAACTGTATCACAGGCATCACTCTCATCTGTGGATTCACCAGCGTTATCATCTAATAAAATAACAAGTTCTCCTTGCAATGGAGTATCTTCTGGTAAAGGAGCTCCAAAAGCTGCAGGCACCCCTATATAAGAACCTGCTAATGATCCATCAATTATTGTAAGAGCTTCACCTGGAGGACCGTTTGCTGTCCATAGAAACATTTGCATTCTTGGATTAAAACCATCTGGTGGAGTTGCAAAGTTTGCGTTATTAATTCCAGATCCATCTTGTGCATCTGCAATTACAAAATCATCACTATCACCTAAGTTAGTATAATTAGTTTGTTGAAAATTTCCACTTTCTTCATCAAATCCATAAAGAAATAAAACATCATGCATAATGTTATTCCAGTAAAATAAGTTTGTAGTAGAAGCTTCAAGCATGTTTACTGGATTTGAATCAAAAGCATAAGGAAAATCAAAACTTAGCGCATCGCCTCCATCTGGAGAGGTTCCACCCGTGTCTTCATTGTCTCCTAATATATCATCCCATGCTAATACGTTATTACCTCTAGTAGTAGTAAACTCTGCACCTGCTACACCATCTGTATCATGCCATCCAAATGGAGAAGCCACTAGGTTTTGAGGATCTACTACTAGTGATGCATTCCCATGATTAGGACTTTCTATAGGTAATGGATATACATTGTACTGCTCTCCTGCAAATGCAGCTGTCGCTTCTGCTGTCTTGAACAAAGAAAAATTATTGTTAAGTGTCTCCTTCTTTTGTGATACTCCCTTGTGATTATGAGTGCTAAATGAGCAAGAAACTACCCAGTCATTTTGATCTATAATTTCTCCAGTTTGAGAATCTACACGCACGCTCCACCAGTGCTTAGCATCTAGTGTATGAATGTTAAGATCCCAAGCAAGCTTTAACTCTTCACCCACTGGCACGTAGACTAACTCTACAGGAACATCTTCTAGAGAAACCCCTCCACTAGAAAGAAGAAATTCTTTTGTTGTTACGGTCTCTATTACAGAAAAGTTTCCTGATCCTAAGCCTAACTCAGATGCCGCAGATGTGGCAGCTTGTAATGGGTTAAGTTGTGGTGTTGTAACGTTTACACGAGTAGACACGTTTTTTTCTAGTGTGTTTGAAAAGTAAACTAATTCTTGCCCTTTAAACGCTCCATTTACGGTAGCATTAAATATTGAAATATCATTATGCTTCTGTCCTGCATACACATGCACTACATCCGTTTTTTGAGTTTTACTTTTGCTATAGATGTACAGTTCATTAACATCTTGGGTACTAATACCAAGTTGGCTCCTCTGCGAGCTTACTTCTTGCTTAAGGAGTGACAGATAATCTTGTGCTTGCACACCATAAGAGGCAGCAAACAATAAGATGATAAGAATTCTAATGTAATTTTTTACCATGTAATCATTGGATTTAATTGTAATTTAACAAAATTAGTCTAAAAATCCTTATAAGGCAAAAAAAGCCTACTCATTAACACAATTGTTTATCCGTTAATGTTCATTCCTTGGAGTTGTTGAAATATTTTAACAGATTTACTATCTGTCATTACAGAGACCTGATTACACACCTCAAGAAGCTCTTGATATAGTGTATAATCCCCATCTGATCTTGTTTTAAATAGCTTTAAAACAAGCTTATCATAATGCGTTAGAGTGGTTGTTATGGCATTACATCTTGCTGCTAGTAGCACATTTAAGATCTCATAACCTGCTATTTCTTTTGAAATCACTTCATCACTCTCATAAATATTTGAAACACTTATTTTAAGTACGTCATTAATTTGTGCTTCATAAGCAGATTTATCTAATAATGCCTTTTCAAAAGAACCTTGAAGTATCGCTTCTTCATTTTTCATAAATATAGCAACAGCCTCATCTATTAGAGTTCCTATCGCTAGTGCTCTTAAATAACCTACTCTTGCATCCTTATCTGTAAGCGCAGCATATTTTGACCTGTTTATATGAGGAACAAGTTTTATAAGATATTCTAATGCATACTCCTCGGGGATTAAGCCTAAATTAATACCATCTTCAAAGTCTATAATAGTGTAACAAATATCATCTGCCGCTTCAACTAGAAAGGTGAGCGGATGCCTTGCATAACTTATGTCTTGCCCTCTTCTTGTCTGAATAAGACCTAACTCTTCGGCAACATCTTTAAAAGAAGCTTTATCATCTTGAAAAAATCCATATTTCTTATCTGCGATGTGCTTTGAAGGTTTATAAGGAAGCGATTCCTTGGGATACTTCATAAATGTACCTAATGTGGCATAAGAAAGTCTCAAGCCGCCATCTACACCAGGTCTAGACTCTGTCAAAATTTTAAAACCATTTGCGTTACCTTCAAAGGTGCACAAATCTTGATATTCCTTATCTGTGAGTGCATCTTTAAATCTTTTTCCTCCTCCATTTTTAAAATAATCACCTATAGATTTCTCTCCAGAATGACCAAAGGGCGGATTTCCTATGTCATGAGCTAAAGCAGCAGCTGCTACAATTGCTCCAAAATCATTCATCTTATATCCATGAACTTCATTGAGGTGAGGATATTTTTCTAAAATGCGTTTTCCCACTTGTCTCCCTAGTGACCTTCCTACCACTGCAACTTCTAGACTATGTGTAAGTCTGGTATGCACAAAATCTGTTTTAGACAAAGGAATCACCTGAGTTTTATCTTGTAAACTTCTAAAAGCCGAGGAAAATATAATACGATCATAATCTACCTCAAAACCTAGCCTAGTTTCGTCTTGTTCTGCTCGTAACCTCTTATTTGTATCACCTTGCCTTTTTAAAGACAATAGTTTTTCCCATTGCATCATATTTTCAATCCTTTGTTTGCAACGGGCAAGATAGTCTTTTTCTATTTTTTGTTTTGTTTTAGCTTTCGCGAAAGCATAAAAACCCAACGCATCCTACTACAGCGATTTCGAAAAGAATTTAACATTAACCTAACGTTTATATTACCACATCATAAAGGAACGATAACGTAAGGGTAAACCGAAGACTAGATTACCTGATGATATTTGCACATCGATAATCTAAACTACGAATGAGACATTTTTATCTAATTATTTTTTTACTGTTTACTACCTTAATTACGGCACAAACAGGAACAATTTCTGGAATTCTTACAGATAAAGAGACTGGAGGTGACCCTCTTCCATTTGCAAATGTGATTATTAAAGGCACTCAGAAAGGTGCTCAAACAGATTTTGACGGAAATTACACGATTACTAATATTACACCAGGTACATACACGGTAGAATTTAGTTTTGTAGGTTACCAGACTATAGAAAAACCAAATATTGTGGTTACTGATGGAGCCACAACGACTCTAAATGCAGAGCTTGCAGCAGGCGCTTTTCTGGATGAAGTGTTAATACAAACTACTGTAAGAAAAGAAACAGAGGCAGCACTACTACTTGATCAACAACAGGCAACGACAATTAAACAAAGTATAGGTGCACAAGAACTTGCTCGTAAAGGAGTGAGTGATGCTGCTGGAGCCGTGAGTAAAATTTCTGGAATATCAAAGCAAGAAGGTGGAGGTAATGTATATGTGCGTGGTCTAGGAGATAGATACTTAAACACTACGTATAACGGACTCACACTACCTGCAAATAACATTGAGAAAAAGAACATGGATCTAGCTCTTTTCTCTTCTGATGTGATACAAAACGTAGGTGTAAGTAAAACTTATGCGGCAAATTTTTATGGAGACTTTGCAGCTGGTAACGTAGATATTGTTGCAAAAGAATATACGGGAGATTTCTTTTTAGATACAGATCTTGCCACTACAATTAACACAAACTCTGTAGGGAAAAACTTTGTTAAAAGTGAAGGGACTGGATATTTTGGGTTTTACAATAGATATCGTAATAATCCATTTGCTGTTATACTATCGCATGGAGTTGATCCTGTAAGTACTGATGGTAACACCGGACTTAACGGGAGTATAGCTGGAGGAAAATCTTGGAATGTAGGAGAGGAGTCTAGACTAAGTGTATTTGCAACAGCATCTTTTGGTAGTGATTATGAATATAGAAGAGGGCAAGCTGCAAACGTTACTGGAGCTGCAAATACAATATTTCAAGATACCGAGGAGTTTGAGTACAACCGTACTACCACTGCAATGGCAAATATTGTGTATCGCATAAACGGAGATCATAAAATAAAATTTAACTCTCTATTTATTAATGATGCAACAGATGAGGTAGGACGTTTTGGTATAGACGGAAATGGTTTTAATCGAGCTACTGTAGCAGATTCTGACGATTTTGGTTTTTTTACTCAAAACGTGCAGTTTGAACAAGATATGATTTACGTAAATCAACTTACTGGAACGAGTCGTTTAAACGATAAATTAAAAGTAGACTACGGCGTAGGATACAACAATGTGCTAGCTCGCCAGCCAGACAGAAAGCGTGTAGCTTTAGAAAATTATGACCTCGCTCTAGATAATGATCCAAATACAAATGCCATTTTCTTTAGCAACGTAGTTTTTGACAACCAGCGTTATTTTCAAAATATAGAAGATAGCGAGATTAATGGTCGTATAAATCTTTCTTATGAGTCATCTGAGAGTCTTTCATTTAACGCAGGATATAACGGTCGTTCTAAAGAACGAACTTTTGATAACCAGCGTTATGGTTATGACATTATATCTCCTAGAACAGAGGTAGCAGACCCTAGCAATTTTGATGCAATTTTTGCTCCAGAAAATCTTGGAGTCATATTTAATACTGCCGTTTTTAATACCCTTGACGGTCTTGATGACACTAACCTTCCTGGACAATTAGAAAACACGTACAAAGGAAATCTTGACGTTCATGCAGTATATGCAGAGGCAATTTATAAGGCTGGAGATAAATGGAGTTTTGTACCTGGTTTAAGAATTGAGAATTTCAATCAAAAAATCGAATACGATGTTATTAACTTAGTAGCAAATAATCCAGGAAGCAACGAGGCAGATGAGACATTTTTTCTCCCAAGTTTAAATGTAAAATATGCACTTACAGAGGATCAAGCATTACGATTTTCTGCAAGTCGCACGGTATCAAATCCAGAATTTAAAGAAGTAGCTCCATTTGTTTATGAAAATGTAACAGATCGTGTGGGTGGTAATCCAGATCTTTTAAGTGATCCTGCATTCTCAACGGTGATCAATCTTGATGCAAAATATGAATGGTTTATGGATCGCGGTGAAATCTTCTCCTTAGGAACTTTTGCAAAAATTATAAATGATCCAGTAAACTTAGTATCTGCAAATGATGCTACTGGAACACAACGTTTCTTTAGAACTGGAGATAAGGCAGAGGTGTACGGAATAGAACTGGAAGCCAGAAAAGGACTTATAATGGGCACCGAAGATGAACCGCTCTTGAGCGCAGGACTGAACTTAACTTATACGTACACGACACAAGACCTTAAGTCTGTATCCGGGACTTTTAGTACAAACTTCAATAAGGATTCAGACCAATTGCAAGGTGCGTCTCCATTCTTAATAAATGCAGATGTAAGCTACAGCCCTTCTTTTGGAAATTATAAGCCTGTAGGGAATCTAGTGTTCTCATATTTCTCAGACCGTATTGATGCACTAGGATCTGGACAGCTAGGTAACATTGTAGAGAAAGGTGTACCAACTCTTGATTTTATATGGAAAAATAAAATCACAGATAACTTTGAAATCAATGCGAGTTTTAAAAATTTATTAAACCCTACGATTGAGCGCGTAAGAGAAAATGCTGTCATAGGACAGTCACTTGCAACAGAACTTAATATTCCAGTAGTAGAACGAACTAACGAAAACGGAACTGTAGATTTTATATCTAAGGAATTTGCTCTCTCCAGTTACACTAGAGGTATAAACATAGGGTTACAATTTAAGTATACATTTTAATTCAATCATAATTTAATTTTTAACAACAATCAAAAATGAAAACGAACAAATTTCTTTTAGGCCTTTTTGTAGCAACAACGTTATTAATAGGTTGTGCCGCAGATGACACTGCAGATGTAAACATCACAACTGGTGGTGAGGTAACTAATCCTACAGATTCTAATGTATTAGGAGGAACGCTTACAGAAGATTTAGAACTTGCTGGAAACACAGAATATTCATTAGAATCTGCTCTTATCGTACCAGAAGGTATTACACTTACAATTAATCCAGGGGCTGTACTTAGAGCTGCTACTGGATCTGATGTGTATGTTGCTGTATTACAAGGAGGTGTTATTAATGCAGAAGGAACCTCGTCAAATCCTATTATATTTACCTCTGCAACTGCAACTCCGTCTGCTGGTGATTGGGGAGGAGTTATATTATTAGGTAGAGCGCCTATTAACTCTGTAGTAGGAGGAGATAATACATCTACCTCAGAAATAGGAGGTCTTCCTTATGGCGGATCTATTGCAAATGATAACTCAGGAATTCTTAGATATATAAGAGTAGAATATTCTGGTGGAGCGGCAGATGCCTCTTCGGAGAATAATGGAATTTCTTTATACGGAGTAGGTTCTGGAACCACTATACAATATGTACAAGTTTATGAAGGTGCAGATGATGGTGTAGAGTTTTTTGGAGGAACTGTAAACGCTTCGTTCATTTCTGTTATAGGAGCACAAGACGACTCTGTAGACTGGACAGAAGGTTTTAGTGGCACACTTACAAATGTGTATGTAGAACAAGGGCTTATAGGAGATAAGGGCATAGAAGGAGATGGTTTTAATACAGATATAGGAAATAACTCAAACCCAATTTTCTGGTCTGCTCCTAGCATTACAAACCTAACTATTATAGGTAGAGGTTCTTCAAACGAGAATGAGGCAATACGTTTACGTGCAGGAACAAGAGCAATCTTTAATAATGTCTTGATTCAAGGATATGAAGAAGGATATGATCTTGATGATACAGAAACTGGAGCTGGATTCCTTGCTGGCGGTACAGGAGTTACAGATATTACATTTGAAGATGTAATTCTTAATCTTAAAAATGATACTGGAGCAACAATTTCTGAAAGCGATTTCTTCTCAGGAATAGATAACGGTACTGGAACAGATTATGATTCTTGGAAAATAGGTTGGACTCGTAACTAAATACCGTATTAATTATACGTAAAAAGGTCTCCGTGATGGAGACCTTTTTTTGTTTTTGATAGCACGCTTTCGCGAAAGCGCAACATCGCTATTTGTTACTTACAACTCGAGATTCCTTATTTTTCCAAGTGTTAACAACAGCTACTTTTGAATTACTATAATGTACTTCTGTAAGCTTATCACCAGACCAAAAAAACCAATTACCTACTTTGTTACCATTATTATATGCTGCGGTTGCTGTTTTATCTCCGTCACGATTATAACTAATCCATTGTCCAGTCACTTTACCATCTTTCGTGTAAAATCCTGTCTGGCTTATTTCTCCTGTATCAAAATGCAAGGTGGCTTCAATAAGGTCACCATTTTGTACATATATATCTTTCTTGTTTTTTTCTTGAGCTTGAATCGTTGAAAAACCAAAAACTAAAGCGAATAATATTACTATCTTTTTCATAACCATATTTTTTTTTACTTATTACTCCACTAAAATAATAAATCATTCACAATTAAGCAACACAAACATAACATTAAATTTACATTACGTCTTTAAATAGCTTATTTTCAATATATTAAAGTGTAATCATTTTGAAATTTTAACATCACATATATCCTCCTTATTTATAAAATACTTCATTGTATGTGATTCATGCGGGATAGTTGTAATATTGTTTTTGTGGAGATTGGTCTCATTATAGCTCAAACAAATGTTTACTTTCCACATCGCTTTAAAACTACAAATTTTATTTTTACATAAACATAACTTAAACTTAACACTAACTCTTCATAAGTGTTAGTTCTTTGAAAGTTGATAAATAAAACCTAATGATCTTAAGAAATATTCTTATCACCGTACTGTATTGTGCGTGCTTTTCTTTTGTATCTCGTGCACAACAGGTTATAGACGCTCCATTTGGGAAAGGTATTATTAATGTAATTGCAAAAGATAGCTCTTGGAGCATGAAGTTTGCAACACGTATACAGCTACTATCTACCTCAACTATAGAAGTTAATGAAACAGTACCTCCTACGGTTGATCAAAATTTTTTAGTACGTAGAGCACGACTTAAGTTTAATGGATTTGCTTTTAGCCCAACATTATCTTACAAAATTGAGCTGGGGCTTTCTAATAATGATATTGCTGGTGGGTCACTATTTACTGGTAACACTCCTAGGTACATTTTTGATGCGGTGGTCATGTGGAACTTTAGCTCCACCTGGGAATTATGGCTAGGACAGGCTAAGCTTCCTGGAAATATAGAACGCGTAGTTTCCTCTGGAAATTTACAGTTTGTAGATCGCTCCATCCTCAACGCTCGCTTTAATATAGATCGTGATTTAGGATTACAGCTAAGACATCAAGATCTAATAGGTAAACATATCATTGTAAGAGAAAAGATTGCCCTTTCTCAAGGAGAAGGTAGAAATGTAACAGCGGGAAATAAAGGAGGACTTCAATACACGGGACGACTAGAGATACTACCCTTTGGTACATTTATGAACAATGGAGACTACTCATCTAGCGATCTCAATCGTGAACCTAACCCAAAACTCATGGTTGCAGCAACTTATGACCATAATAATAATGCAGTACGTGACCGCAGTAATTTAGGTAATCCCCTACTTTTACTAGACGGATCACTTTTTGAAACCAATATTAACACATTCTTTGCAGATGTTATCTTCAAATATCAAGGGTTTTCACTTCAAGGTGAATTTGCTAGAAGAGATGCAACGAGTGCTATCGCTATAGAGGAAGATGCAACTCCTACTGGTGATATCGTTAATGTAGGTAACTCCTTAAACGTACAAGCTGGATATTTGCTAGACAGTAACTGGGAGTTTTCTGGTAGGTATACCACCGTAAATCTGGACGCTATTGCTGGAGGTACACGTACAAATCAATATACAACTGGTGTATCAAAATACCTATCTGGTCACAAATTTAAGGTGCAATCTGACTTAAGTTATACCATTGTAAACAATCAAGAAGATAACTGGATGCTACGACTGCAAATGGATGTTCACTTTTAATTAAATACATAACGTTTACATAACACTTTATAACAATTAGATTACAAATTTTGCACTACTTAAATAATACTAAATAATGGATAATCTTTATATTTTAATGGTTGGAGCACTTGTCGTTTTGGCAGTCTTCGATATTGTCGTGGGAGTGAGTAACGATGCTGTAAATTTCTTAAATTCAGCTATTGGTTCCAAAGCGATTAAATTTAAGACCATCATGATTATTGCTAGTCTGGGGATCTTTATAGGAGCCGTATACTCCGGGGGTCTTATGGAAGTAGCTCGTAAGGGAATCTTTGTTCCTAGTCAGTTCTACTTTGACGAGATAATGGTCATATTTATGGCTGTAATGATTGCAGATATCCTTCTTTTAGACTTCTTTAATACCTTAGGTCTTCCTACTTCTACAACGGTCTCTATCGTATTTAATTTACTTGGTGCTGCTGTGGTTATGGCTATCATTAAAATTACAGAAAATGAAGAGGAGACCATGGCAGATATATGGACGTATATCAACTCAGATAAAGCTATAGAAATTATAAGTGGGATTTTACTATCTGTAGTGATAGCCTTTACCGTAGGTGCCATTGTACAGTATCTTTCTAGGCTAGTTTTTACATTTAACTATGAGAAAAAGATTAAAAACTTTGGAGCCATTTTTGGAGGAGTTGCACTGGCAGCAATTTCCTATTTTATCTTCATGAAAGGCCTCAAAGGAACACCTCAATACCAGCAAATTCAAGACATACTAGAAGGCAATGAACTCTATATCATCACTGGCTCATTTGTTTTCTGGACATTATTTTCTTATGCCTTTGAAAAGATATTCAAAAAAACAGTACTTATTGTCGTAATAGGTGTGGGAACGTTTGGTCTTGCACTTGCCTTTTCAGGTAATGATCTTGTTAACTTTATAGGTGTACCCATGGCAGCGTGGCACTCTTATGAGGCATGGTCTGTTTCTGGTGTCGCTTCATCAGAATTTTCGATGGAAATCTTAAATAGCAAGGTCCCAGCAGAGCCATTAATTTTATTTATTGCGGGAGGCATTATGGTCGTAACACTCTGGACCTCAAAAAAAGCACGCACCGTTGCAGAGACAGAGATAGGTTTATCTCGTCAAGGAGAAGGAAAGGAAAAATTTAAACCTAATAGTTTATCAAGAGGTATTGTAAAATTTGTATCTACTATTAACGGTGCGCTAAGCAGTGTGATTCCTAAAAGTACTCTTGAAACAATAAACTCAAAATTTGAGAAGCCAGTAGTTGATTTACCTAGATCAAAGAGTTATGAACTTCCCGCTTTTGATTTAATTAGAGCTTCCATAAATCTTGTAGTCGCAGGAATATTAATATCTGTAGCAACTTCAATGAAGCTTCCTCTATCTACTACCTATGTTACATTTATGGTAGCAATGGGAACTTCTCTAGCAGATCGCGCTTGGGGAAGAGAAAGCGCAGTATATAGAGTTGCCGGTGTACTTAATGTTATAGGCGGTTGGTTCTTTACTGCTTTTAGTGCATTTTGTGCAGCAGGAACACTTGCGTTCTTAATACATCTAGGTGGACCTTCTGGAAGGTTTGCTGTGGTTGCAATATTACTTATACTTACTGCGGTTCTTTTAATAAGAAACTATCTCGCTCATAAAAAAACGAGTGAAGCAAATCTAGAAGAGACTAATCTCAATAGAGCAGAGAGTAAAACAATACAGGGCATCATTGAAGAAAGTGCAGATAATATTGCCAAAACAGTTTCTAGAACAGAAAAGATATACAGCAATGTCTTAAAGGGGCTCGCAAAAGGTAAAGTAAGTAGTCTTAAAAAGAGCCGTGCCGGGGTAGAAAAGCTCAATGATGAAATAGACGAACTACGTAGTAACATCTTTTATTTTATCAAAAATCTTGAAGAAACTAGCGTACGTGGATCTAATTTCTATATCCAGATACTTGGGTATCTTGAGGATATCACACAGTCACTAGAGTACATTGCAAAAGCGAGTTATAAGCATGTTAATAACAACCACAAACCTTTACGTTTTAACCAGATACGCGACCTTCAAGAAATAGATAGTAAGTTAAGTGCTTTCCTTGAAGATACATCTACCGCCTTTAAAGAACGTAATTACTATAAAATAGAAGCGCTGCTTGGAAAAAAACAAGAGTTATATGATCACGTTACAGATAAGATTCAAAAACAAGTAGAGCGCACGCGCTCTGAGGAATCCAGTCCAAAGAATACGACCTTATACTTCGGACTTTTACTGGAAACCAAAGATCTTATTGAAGAAATCATGAACCTACTTGAGCTTTATAATTCTGAGCACAAGCAATCATAATAATATCTATTTATAACAATCATCTAGACCCGAAACGTGCAAACGATCGGGTCTTTTTAATCTTATGGATATGAGCACGCTTTCGCGAAAGCAAAAAATAAACAAACACCATTCTCTTAAAGAGGTCGCCCTAGTCTTCTTTAAGATGGGCTGCTTTGCCTTTGGTGGTCCTGCAATGCATATAGCCATGATGCAAGATGAGATTATCACTAGAAGAAAGTGGATGACTCAGGAGCACTTTCTTGATCTTATAGGTGCTACAAATTTAATCCCTGGACCTAACTCTACAGAGATGACGATGCATTGCGGTTATGAGCGTGCTGGAAAGAGAGGCTTGTTTGTGGCAGGTCTTTCATTTATTATTCCTGCTATTTTCATAACAGGATTACTAGCATATTTATATGTTACCTACGGTGCATTACCAGAAATAGCACCATTTCTTTTTGGCATCAAACCAGCAGTACTAGCAGTTATTGCTGCTGCGGTAATGAAGCTAGGTAAAAAGGCTCTTAAATCTACAGAGTTAATTGTTTTAGGGATTATTGTACTTGGTATTACACTTATGGGTGTACATGAGATTATCGCCCTTCTTGGAGCTGGAATTATAGGGACACTATATTTTTACATAAAAAACAATAAAAATTCATCATTACATACATTTACTCTTATTCCTTTAGCTATTACCAATAGCACACCTGTACTAAAAGTCCTCCTTATATTTTTAAAAGTAGGCTCCATATTATATGGCAGTGGCTATGTACTTTTTGCATACTTGGATGCAGAACTTGTTACAACGGGTCTTTTAGATCGATCTGCTCTTATAGATGCCATTGCAGTAGGTCAGTTTACGCCTGGGCCAGTGCTCTCTACTGCTACTTTTATAGGATATCAATTATCTGGATTTTGGGGCGCTCTTGCTGCTAGTATTGGCATATTCTTACCTTCGTTCTTGTTTGTACTAGTGCTTAATCCTATACTGCCTAGACTACAGCGATCCAAAGTTTTTAGATACTTTCTAGATGCAGTAAATGTAGGTGCTGTAGCGGTGATGGTTGCAGTTTTAATTACAATGAGTATTGAGAGTATCACAGACTGGAGAGCAATTCTTATTGCACTTTTTAGTGCTATAGTCGTTTTTAGTAACAATAAAATTTCTGTAATGTGGGTGATTCTAGGGGGTGCTATACTAGGCTATTTATTGCTCCTTATATAACTACATATCTATTAGGTACATCTCTAGATAACTAAGCTTAAATCGTTAAAGGTTACTAAAAGATGGTGTTAATCTTACTTAATAGAAATTAAAATATTGGTTACAATTCTTACTTTAAAATTCTAACCAAAAAACACTTTATTATGGCAGATATTATTAAAGACGAAAAAGATCCAACAGAAGAATACTTACTTCAAGACAACAAGAAGACACGCTTTGGCGCAACATTTATTATAATAACTCTTGTTATTCTTATCATTGCCGTAATTGCTACTTATTTTGCCTTAGGATTATAATAGCTGTGCTACAATATTTTAAGGTATAAAGGCGATTGCAATAAGAATACACACGATAATAATGATGGTAATTTTCATAATTTAGATTTTGAGGATTTTTTACATTACAAAAATGCAATTCATTTATTAAATATTATTAGGGTATTCACCCCTAATCTCATAACAATCAAAGCTTTTCTGAAAAATTATACACAAAAAAGCCCAAATTCTTTACAGAACTTGGGCCTTTTGTATCTATAACTTTTTCGCGAAAACGAATATAAATTATCCTTTTAATGAAGCAGAGAGGTACTCACGGTTCATACGCGCGATGTTCTCTAAAGAAATTCCTTTAGGACACTCAACCTCACAAGCGCCTGTATTAGTACAGTTACCAAAACCTTCTTCATCCATTTGCTTCACCATGTTAAGAACACGAGTAGTTGCCTCTACCTCTCCTTGTGGAAGTAGCGCAAACTGACTCACCTTTGCTCCTACAAATAGCATTGCACTAGAGTTTTTACAACTTGCAACACATGCTCCACAACCAATACATGTAGCCGCCGCAAAAGCGTCGTCTGCATTTTCCTTCTCGATAGGAATCGAGTTTGCATCTTGTGTGTTACCTGAAGTATTTACAGAGATAAATCCTCCAGCATGCTGTATGCGGTCAAAAGAAGAACGATCTACCATAAGATCCTTTATAACAGGGAATCCCGCCGCTCTAAAAGGCTCTATAGTAATAGTATCTCCATCTTTAAATTTACGCATGTGCAATTGACATGTAGTTACAAGTCTATCTGGACCGTGCGCCTCACCGTTAATAAACATAGAACACGAACCACAAATTCCCTCACGACAATCGTGATCAAATATTACAGGTTCATCTCCTTCGAGGATAAGCTTATTGTTAAGCATATCCATCATTTCTAAGAAAGACATATCTCCATCGATACCATCGATTGGGTACGTTACTATGCTTCCTTTAGCTGTGGCGTTTTTCTGGCGCCATACCTTTAGCGTTAGTTTCATCGTCTTCTTATTTATAGCTTCTTTGTTTTAACTCAATATTTTCAAACTCTAGTTCTTCTTTATGAAGAACAGCATCCTTAGGTGCTCCTTTATATTCCCAAGCAGATACAAATGTGAAGTTTTCATCATCACGAAGTGCTTCTCCTTTTTGTGGTCCATCTAGCTCAACAGACTCTTCTCTAAAGTGTCCACCAGCAGATTCGTTACGGGTTAATGCATCTTTTGCAAATAACTCACCTAACTCCAAGAAATCTGCTACACGAAGTGCTTTTGCAAGTTCTTCGTTAAACTCATTCTGTCCTCCAGGTACACGTACTTCTTTATAGAAATCACTACGTAGTTCTGCAATTTCATCAATGGCACTCTGTAGGTCTGTCGCATTACGAGACATACCACACTTGTTCCACATAATCTTACCTAACTTCTTGTGGAAGTAGTCTACAGATTTTGTTCCATTATTATTTACCAAAGCATCTACTTGCTTACGCACGTTTTGCTCTGCTTCTTCAAACTCTGGAGTATCTGTTGGTATAGGTCCTGTACGTATGTCATGTGACAAGTAATCCCCTATGGTATATGGTAATACAAAATATCCATCTGCAAGTCCTTGCATAAGTGCAGATGCACCCAGACGGTTTGCGCCGTGATCTGAGAAGTTTGCTTCTCCTATCGCATATAATCCCTCTACAGAAGTTTGTAAGTTATAATCTACCCATAATCCTCCCATTGTATAATGTACCGCTGGGTAAATCATCATAGGTGTTTTGTATGGATTCTGATCTACAATCTTTTCATACATCTGGAATAAGTTTCCGTATTTGTTACGTACTACTTCTGTTCCTAATGCTGTTACGACTTCTTTATCATTTGCATCTTTATGCTGTACATACGCTTGTTCTTTACCATAGCGTTCTATTGCACTAGCAAAGTCTAAGTATACTGCTTCTCCTGTTTTATTAACTCCAAAACCTTCATCACAACGCTCCTTTGCCGCTCTAGATGCAACATCTCGTGGTACTAAGTTACCAAAGGCAGGGTAACGACGTTCTAGGTAATAATCTCTCTCGTCCTCCTTAAGTTCTGTAGGCTTCTTCCTTCCTTCACGTATTGCCAGAGCATCTTCTTTCTTTGCAGGTACCCATATACGACCATCATTACGTAACGACTCAGACATAAGCGTTAACTTAGACTGGTGATCACCAGATACTGGAATACACGTAGGGTGTATTTGAGTATAACAAGGGTTTGCAAAGTAAGCACCACGTTTGTGTGCTTTCCAAGCTGCCGTTACATTAGACCCCATTGCATTAGTTGAAAGGTAAAATACGTTCCCATATCCTCCACTTCCTAGTACTACTGCGTGAGCAGAGTGACGCTCTATCTCACCTGTAACTAGGTTACGAGTGATAATACCACGTGCCTTGCCGTCTACTTTTACGACGTCTAGCATCTCGTGACGGTTATACATTTTTATCTTACCACGACCTATCTGACGGTTCATTGCAGAGTAAGCACCTAGTAATAATTGTTGTCCTGTTTGTCCTTTTGCATAAAAAGTACGACTTACAAGTACACCACCAAAAGAACGGTTATCTAGTAATCCACCATAATCGCGGGCAAAAGGAACACCTTGTGCCACACACTGATCGATAATATTTGTAGAAACCTCAGCAAGGCGATATACATTTGCCTCACGTGAGCGGTAATCTCCACCCTTTACCGTATCATAAAATAAACGGTAGGTTGAGTCACCATCACCTTGGTAGTTCTTTGCTGCGTTAATCCCTCCTTGTGCTGCAATAGAGTGCGCACGACGTGGAGAATCTTGAAAGCAAAAAGCTTTTACGTTATAGCCTAGTTCTGCAAGCGTTGCTGCTGCAGATCCTCCGGCAAGACCTGTACCTACAACAATCACATCAATAAGACGTTTGTTTGCAGGGTTTACAAGGTTAATTTCATTTTTATAGTTAGTCCACTTATCAGCTAGTGGTCCTTGGGGTATTTTAGAATCTAATGCCATAGCTTTATTTTTTAGTGAGGAATTTGATTAAAGTGCAGGTATACTGCAATAATTATAAATCCTACAGGTATTGTAATTGCCCAAACTTTAGCAAACTTTGAAAGTCCAGCAGAGTATTTATTATTAAATCCTACCGACTGGAATGTCGATGCAAATCCGTGCCATAAGTGAAGTGCTAGTAGCACAAAAGAAATTACATATAGTACTACACGTACAGGGCTTTCAAATTTGTGAACAGTCTCTGCATAATATCTTGTAGGATCTTCTGGATGCGTTTCTACATATTTATGAATCATTTCTGGAATCCAGAAGTCATAAAAGTGAAGTCCTAAGAAAGCAAGCACCACAAGTCCAGAAAGAATCATGTTACGTGATGTCCAAGGTGCATTTGCACTTCCTTTATACTGTGCATATCCTACTGGACGTGCTTTTCTGTTTTGTAATTCTAACACAAATCCCATAACGAAGTGAAAAACCACTCCAAAGATAAGAACAGGCTGTAATCCATATTGTACTAATGGGTTAGACCCCATAAAATGCGACCACGCATTGAATGTATCTGGCGCAATAACCGCTGTACTGTTAATTACAAAGTGCTGTGTTAAAAAGACAACTAGAAAAAGACCTGATAGCGCCATGGCTACCTTTCGGCCAATCGAAGATTTTAATAATCCGCTCATTTAATTTTTGGTTTGGAATAATCTATACAAAAATACGGCGCAAACGTTGTTTTGACAACAATACAGCGTGGTCATTAACTCTATTTAGAATGATTATAAGAAAAATAGTCACAATGTTGAACGCAAAATGCCACACATCGCTCAAACTAGAATTATACTTCAACATTTTCAATATTATTGAAAACTTTTAAGAGAGATTTATAAATTTTCACGCTTTCGCGAAAGCGTAATTTGAACCTAAAACACTATTGTAAACCATCATACTGTGACTACTCAATTACATAAAGTCAGATGTTAAACTATTAAGTATTAAATCATCCCCTAGACACTTAGTGCTATTCAAGAGCAAAAAACCCTGTACGATGTGTACAGGGTTATAATAAGCATTTTGTCTAAAGATTTATTTAATCTCTAAGGTAGTTTGCGCTGCATTACTATTGCCTCCACCACCATCAAGGGATACTGTATAAGTCCCTTTTGGGAGGTAATACTTACCACTTTTAGCTTTTTGTATATCTAATGAAGAATTTGCCTTCTCAAGTATCTTCTTTCCTTTTTCTGTTATAGAAAGATCGTAATTAAACACATTAAGTCCCGCCGAAGGTACTAACGATACTCTTTGCACTTCTTTTCCCTCTGCGTCTTTAACTACCATAGCATATTTACCTGCATTACTCGTATAGTAGTTTATCGCTACACTAGGCTCAAAAGGGTCAGACCAGTTGCTCCAGCTATTACCCCACCTACTACTTCCTGATATAGCAGGAATATCAAACAATTGCACATTGAGGGTAGGATTCACTTGTTGTATAGCCGTTAGGTCTGCTCTATAAATGCTTCGGCCGTGAGTTCCTAGCAATAAATGATTTGCTTTTTTCTGTATTTTCATGTCATGAACCGCTACCGATGGCAAAGGAGCTGTGATTTTATCTGATACCGCTTTCGCGAAAGCGTTATAACTCTCACCACCATCCATACTTACGTAAGCGCCATTATCTGTGCCTATATAAATGATATTTTCCTTAATAGGATCTTCAAGAATCACATTTACTGGAGACATAGGTACGCCTGCCGAAATACTTTTCCACGTCTGTCCATAATTATCAGAAACATAAATATAGGTTGTAAAATCATCCCATCGATACCCGTTTAAAGTAGCATATACGCGCTCCTTCTTATGCTCTGAAGCCACTAAGCGGGATACCCATAAGTCTTTTGGTAAAGAATTACTAATTACGTCCCAATCACTACCGCCGTTTTTAGTTACAGTAATCTTTCCGTCATCGCTTCCGGCATATATTAAACCAAATTGGAAAGGAGACTCTGAAACTGTAGTAAGGGTTCCATAAGCCACGTTACCAGCCTTGCCACCATGCGTAAGGTCTGGACTTATTGCTGTCCAGCTATCACCTTGATCCATAGATCTCATGAGTTTATTACCACCTAGATACAGAATATCTTGATTGTGGGGACTCAATAAAATAGGCGTTTGCCAGTTAAAACGATATGGCTTTTCTCCTAATGTATGCTTTATATCAAACGCTTTATTTTCTCCAGTCTTACGGTTAATCCTAAAATAGTTACCAAACTGAAAACCTGTGTACACAATAGTTGCGTCACGACTATCTACTTGAACCTGCATACCGTCACCACCCATAATACTTTCCCATGGGTACTTACCGCTTTGTAACCATCCTTTATTTTCTTGAGCAGTACTAGGAGCTACCCACACGCCGTTATCTTGTAATCCTCCGTATACATTATAAGGTTCTTGATTATCTACTTGTATAAAGTAAAATTGTCCTACAGATGGCTCATTTGCTTTTATCCAGCTAGCGCCATCATCATAAGATATATTAATCCCGCCGTCGTTACCATTAATAAGGTGATTTTCGTCTTTTGGGTTAATCCATAATGCGTGATGATCTGAGTGAACATTAGGAGCACTAATGCTTGTAAATGTCTTACCACCATCCTTAGACTTCACAATAGGAACTCCATAAATATAGATATCTTGGACATCTGATGGATTTACATTAATCTCTCCAAAGTAGTACCCATAACTATAATACAGATCTTCTATATAACCTTTATGTGTCTTGTTCCAAGTAGCGCCACCGTCATTAGATCTATATACCTCTGCTCCTACCACGGGTGTATCAAACATTTGCGTGTTTGCAGTTTCTAAGTACGTGGCAAGATCTACTGGTTGTACATCTCCTTGACGCACCATAGATTTTACGTTTGCAGCACGATATTTTTCTTGAAAACCATTACGCTTTAAATAATCATCTAGCTTCTTGTCATCAAGAGAGAGTAATGCTTCCTTAGACATGGTTTTAAAATCGTCTTTATCTAGCTTATTTGATGATAATGATTTCTTTTTATCTCCCTCACGTCGAAACTGACTATCATGCACTGCATACACCGTATTTTCATCATAGACTGCAATACCTATTCTACCAACCCCATCGCCAGAAGGAAATGAGTTAAGCTGTTGCCATGTGTCTCCACCATCAGTACTTTTATATATTCCAGAACCAGTACCTGCTCCTTCAAAGTTCCACGCTTTACGGTCCTTTTGCCATGCCGAAGCATACATGAGATTAAAATTTGCTGGATCATTATCTATGTCTATAATCCCCGTTTTATTATCAATAAACAACGTTTTCTTCCAGGTCTTACCTCCATCTTTTGTTTTATAAATTCCTCGCTCTTCGTTATCTGAATATAGATGTCCTAATGCTCCTACGACAACCTCATCTGGATTAGACGGATTTATTAAAATACGACCTATGTGGTGACTATCTATAAGCCCCATATGTTGCCATGTCGCTCCTTTATCTGTAGACTTTAATAGTCCAATACCCGCATAACTAGATCTAGAGGCATTATTCTCCCCAGTACCTACCCAAATAGTGTTGCTCTTCCAGTCTACGGCAACTTCTCCTACATTTTGCGTAGGTGCATTATCCATTACAGGTGTAAAAGTGGTTCCGTTATTATTAGTATACCACAAACCACCACTTGCATAGCCAGCATAAAACTCTGAGGGCATGTCCGGGTTTACTGCAATATCTACAATACGACCACTCATTACAGAAGGCCCTATATTTTCAAAAGGGATGTTTTTTACAAGACTTTTATTATAAGATTCTTCCTTCTGTAACACCGCTTGCTCTTGCTGTGGTATGCTCGTTGCAGGTTGTTGTGAATACCCAGCAGTAAGTGTAAAAAGAACTCCACTTGAGACAAGTAAATAACGTAATTTCATTTGGTTTGGATTTTAGAGTCAATGAAAATACGGAAAGGACTTATTTTAAGAAAACTTTTGGTTTTTGTTTAACACGTCATTGCAAATAGTAAGCATTGTAGCCAGGAGGATAGGAAGTATTGATAGCATGTTTTCGCTAAAGCGTATCCAAATTTGTACTTTTACAATAGTAGATTAACGAATAATAGATACACCCGCATAAAAGGTCACAATTATGAAATACGACTTAATAGACAACACTCTTTTTATAAAAAATCGCAAAAACTTTATGGCTCAAATGAAGCCTAAAAGTCTAGCTGTTTTTAATAGTAATGACACTTACCCAGTAAGCGCAGACTCTACGCTTCCTTTTGAGCAGCATCGTGATATTTTTTATTTAAGCGGCGTTGATCAAGAAGAGTCTATCCTTGTTTTATTTCCAGACTGTCCAAAAGAGCAATATCGTGAGATCCTTTTCTTAACAGAGACTAATGATCACATTGCTGTATGGGAAGGAGAAAAACTAACTAAGGAAAAAGCACTAACAACCTCAGGAATCAAAACAGTTTTCTGGCTTCAAGATTTAGAAAAAGTTTTTGCAGAGCTTATGACGTATGCAGATACTGTGTATGTAAATACGAATGAACACTACCGCCAGTCTGTAGCTCTTGAGACTAGAGAAGATCGCTTTACAACATGGTGGAAAGCAAAATACCCTGCTCATAGCGTGGCAAAGAGTAACCCAATCTTGCAACGTTTGCGCTCTGTAAAAGACCCTATCGAGTTAGATCTTATGCAAAAGGCTTGTGATATTACTAATAAAGGCTTTCGCCGTGTGCTAGGTTTTGTAAAACCCGGAGTGTGGGAATACGAGATTGAAGCAGAGTACATGCACGAATTCCTGCGCAACCGCTCTAAAAAATTTGCATATACCCCGATCATCGCTTCTGGTAATAGTGCAAACGTATTACATTATATTGAAAATAACAGACAGTGCAAAGATGGAGATCTTATTTTAATGGATGTAGGTGCAGAGTATGCAAATTACTCAAGTGATATGACGAGAACCATCCCTGTAAATGGAAGGTTTACAGACAGACAAAAGGATGTTTATAACGCAGTATTACGTGTAAAAGACGATGCTACAAAAATGCTAGTACCAGGTACTATGTGGGAGGAATATCACGTAGAGGTAGGTAAATTAATGACTTCTGAGTTGCTAGGTTTAGGCTTACTAGACAAAGCAGATGTACAAAATGAAAATCCTGACTGGCCGGCCTATAAAAAGTACTTTATGCATGGCACTTCTCACCATATAGGACTAGATACACACGATTATGGATTACTATATGAACCTATGCAAGCAAATAACGTATTTACTGTAGAGCCAGGAATATACATTCCTAAAGAAGGTTTTGGGATACGTCTAGAAGATGATCTCGTAATCCAAGAAAATGGAGCGCCCATAAATCTTATGGGTGATATCCCTATCACGGTTGAAGAGATTGAAGATCTCATGAATAAATAAAACAAGTACGCTTTCGCGAAAGCTAACAAACAACAAAAGCCCGTTTTCTATATGAAAACGGGCTTTTTTATTGAATCGAGCTTCTTAATTTGATACTGGAAGAGAAAACACATAACGCTGTAAAAGCTCTAGAGCGCTACGCTTATCTTCTGTTGCGACTAGCAAAGAAATATTATGATCACTACCTCCATAAGATATCATGCGTACTTGGACGTCTTGTAACACTTGAAATAATTTGTGGGTGTCTGAGTGTCTATTTACCTCATTACCTACAAGACAGATAATAGTTTGATTATTATCTACCACCACTTGTGCAAACTGCACAAGCTCTGCTTTTATAGCCTCTAGATGTGTCGTATCGTCAATGGTGAGAGATACCGCTATCTCTGATGTTGTAATCATATCTATGGAAGTCTCATAGCGCTGGAAGATTGCAAACACTTTACTTAAAAATCCGTGTGCGAGCAACATCTTGCTAGACTTTATTTTAAGTGCTGTAATACCATCTTTAGCTGCGATAGCCTTAATTCCTTCTCCTTCAGATCTATGGGTAATTACTGTACCAGGCGCATCTGGCTCCATTGTATTTTTAAGTCTTAATGGTATACGATCTTCGCGTAGTGGCTGTACCGTTTGTGGATGCAAAATTTTTGCTCCAAAATAAGCAAGCTCTGCTGCCTCATCATAAGAAAGAGCACTTATCGTTCTTGTTTTTTCTACAACTCTAGGGTCGTTATTATGAAAACCATCTATATCTGTCCAGATTTGAACTTCACTCGCTTGTATAGCAGCTCCTATTATCGTGGCTGTATAATCACTACCGCCACGTTGCAAATTAGAAATCTGACCATAAAAATTACGACATATAAAACCTTGAGTGATAAACACGGTACTATCATTAGCCTGTTGTATGACGCGTCGCAAGTTTTGTGCGATATAAAATTGATCTGGCTCATGCTCTTTATCAATTCGCATGAATTCTAGCGCAGGTAACAAGACAGCTTTAAGTCCTTCTTGCTCTAGGAAATGACAAAATATAAAAGTAGAAAGTAACTCGCCTTGAGCTACAATAGCTTCCCCTTTTTGATGTGTAAAGTCTTCTGTAGAGAGGCGCTCTATCTCTGCAAAAATCTCATCTACGTACCCTATCACTAACGGTTTTAACCGTCTATCTGTAATTAATTTTTCTATTACATCATCGTACCCAGATTGTAGCGCATTGCGCAATGTACTTGCTTCTGTAACATTTGCAGCTCTTGCCGCATTTGCTATCTGCACTAGTGCGTTTGTAGTACCAGACATGGCAGAAAGCACTACTATTTTAGAAGTAGGTGTATCTATAATGTGCCTTACCGCTTTCATATTTTCTACAGAACCTACGGAGGTACCGCCAAATTTTAAAACTTGCATACGTGATATTTTTAAACAAAAGTATTTCAGAAGTAGATTATTACCGCATAAATGAAGAAAATAGACTAATTTTGAACAAAATGTTAATTATATAACGATTTGAACACTATATCAGACTGCGTATCAGAGATTATCGCACAGCAGCCCTATCTAGAAGAGGCACTCTCACAAAAGATTATCAACTATGCAGCTCTTGCAGAAAATTTAAACCCTCAAGTATCGCAGTTGCTCAAAAAACCTGTTAAAGATGGGGCTATACTCATGGCTTTGCGCCGTTATGCCTCACCCACAGATACTCAAAAATCATTACGTCTCAAAGAAGTTCTCAGTACACTAGGTGATATCACCGTACGGTCTAAACTTATTGTTTTTACATTTCAAAACTCTGGAACACTAATCCAGAACCACGCTCAGATATTAAGTACCATTGCTACAAATACTCAAGTATTCTATACGTTTACCCGTGGTATTCACGAGAGCACACTCATAAGCTCTTCCAGTGAAGAAGAAAATATACGCACTCATTTTGAGACAGAAAGTATACTAGGATACCAAGGAAACTTATCTGCTATAAGCATAAGGCTACCTCAAGGCAATACAGCCGTTGCAGGTTTATACTACCAGATATTTAAACGACTAGCTTGGGAAGGAATCTCCTTGCAAGAGGTCATCTCGACCACTAATGAATTTATTATTTTAGTAGAAGACCATCTTGTTGATCGTGCATTTTCTACCATTAAGAAATTACAATCTTAAGGAGTACGCTTTCGCGAAAGCGTGACTAAACCCAACACATAGGTTACTACAGCTGGTAATAACCAGCCTAAGCTTACAGTACCTAGTGGTATTGTTTCTTGGATCACTTTCATTTGTGTATCAAAACCTACAGAAGCCCAGAAATCTGGTGCGCTAAAAATAATTGTTACTAGTACCACTGCCCTATATACAGCTACAGATATCCACTTTGTAGGAAGTGCATTAAGCAGTATTAATACTATGGTAATAGGGTAAATAAACATAAGGGCTGGCACCGCAACAATAATGATAGCATTTACATCAAGTTGCCCCATTACTACACCGAGTACTGCTCCTAGAATAGCTGTAATAGTGTAGGCTATCTGAGAGTTTCCTAAAATTCCCTTTACAAAGTCTGCCGTGCCCGTAACAATACCTACTGCGGTAGTGAAACAAGCAAGGCTTACTAGCACTGCGAGCACCTTAGTCCCTATTATTCCCAAAGTCTCTGTACTCAGTATAGTAAGTAGTGCCGTGCGATCTGTCATTATTGCACCACCACTTCTTAGAGCTCCTAGATATATAAGACCACCGTAGATTAATAATAAACCTACCCCAGCTATGATTCCTGCCCTAGTTAACAATCGCTGTTTTGCACGACTAGAGCCTTTTTTAAAACCTAAAGAAATAACAATAACTCCACCTACAACCACACCGCCTATGGCGTCAAAGGTTTGATATCCTTCTAGAATTCCGCTAGTCAATGTACTATCAAATATAGAGGAACGCATAGGCTCATAATCTCCAAAGATGCCAATACTAATTACTAAGGCTAGAATAATAAGAATAGCTGGTGTAAGATATTTACCCACAAGATCCATCATCTTAGATCTATTGAGTACAAACAGCAATACCATCCCAAAGTATATAGCACTCCATAGCCAGCTAGAGATATTAAAATAAGGCGCTATAGCCATCTCATAAGTTACAGAAGCGGTACGAGGCCCTGGCAAAGCAATAGATATAGCATAGACAGCAATTGCATATAAGAATGCGAAGGACGGCGAGACCTTATTTGCAAAGTCAATCATAGTTCCTTGTAACCTTGCGTGACCGTAAATAGCAAGAATAGGTATGACCACCGCAGAGATAATAAAACCTAATAACACAAATAACCACGAGCTACCAGCATTATATCCTAGAAAAGATGGTAAAATGAGATTACCAGCACCGAAAAAAAGCGAAAATAAGGCAAAGGCAGTAATGAAGGTTTGTTTGGTCATTCTCATAGGTTGCTTGATATTTGCCCTCCAATATAGAACTAATGACCATTAACC